>Ga0114952_1002982_pt1 | contig 12400 bp, 7 predicted proteins | sample SidtaG_2_FD_87303 | JGI IMG/M metagenome (GOLD analysis project Ga0114952, IMG submission 87303) | Marine algal microbial communities from Sidmouth, United Kingdom - Sidmouth_Asex2 metaG | ecosystem: Host-associated > Algae > Red algae > Unclassified | place: Sidmouth, United Kingdom | collected... | reverse complement strand
CCATCTGTCTGAGCGTTTTCATCCGTTTCTACAATAGAGGCCCCACCTTCTAGCTGCCCCGAATTGCTTGGCCCAGTATCATCCTTGGGCATCATAAACCAAACTGCAGCCGCTATGGCTAGGGCCGCGGCTACGCCTAACCCTATTTTCATTCCTGTTTTATTTTGGGATTCCGAGTTCTCCGAGGTTCGTGGTCCTGAAGGCGGCTTACTTGGAGCAGGCATAGGTTTCGGAGGTTGGTCGCCCGCCTTCATTGATTCTGAAAGTTTTCTAATACCTTCGGTAATATTGGCATAGGCGGCATCGCGACCTCCCCATTCCGGGTCATCGACAGGTTTATTTTGACCGGGCAACATACTAAACTGGGCATAGGCCCTTCCCAAGGTGACCTCGAGAATTTTAATGGGAACCACCCTTGTTCCCTTTTTGGCCATTTGGGCGAAGGCCATTTCCTCCAGCTCCACTCCATGGTTGGTACCCAAAAAATCGGAACTTAATAACAAGGCAATAATATCACATTGCCCCATACGCTTTCTCAGGTCGTTCATAATATCGGCACCTGGTAGCACTTCTGCTGCGCTTATTTCACTGATTACCCCATCTTCTTTTAAACCGGAAAGGTGCTTGCTAAGTTCTTGCTGGTAATTCTCATCTTCCGGCGCATAGGCCATAAACAACTTAATTTCTTTTTTCATCAGTTTGGTCTTTAAAGTTTGTGGTTATGAATACGTACGGCCGGCCCTTCATCTTTTGGTTTTTTACGGAATGGGGTACAGCAATACCAGTTTTAAACCTAAAGTGATCGAGGGAAGTCTACTAAAAAGAAATCATTGAATGGGAATAGGGATTGCTTTAAAATACAATCAATCCATAGCAATAATATCCTAGGTTCTTGCCTAAATTACTATTTAATTCATATTTAACATCTAAAATGTCAAAATTTTTGAAAAGGACAATACTAAAGGCATTTTCAAAGAGTACTTTCTCCTTTTCCCCGCGATGACTAATAAGTAGTTGAAATTTAAAATTTAGCCAACCCCGAACCACTTTCTTTTCTCTAGGTAGTAGCATGCCAGAGCGGAAGAAAACACCCTGAACAAAATCTGTAAACTTTTCAGACTAAGCTTTATGGGAAGATTCCCTTAATTCATTAATTCTAAGTATCTTAGACAGCACTGATATGATTCCCCCAAAACTAGATCAACTTAAAGAGAAATGACAGAAGAAGAGTATCTCACGGAAAGGGTGGACAATCAAATTGTCTGGTATAGCAAAAAAAGCAAGACGAATAAGACCTATCATTTATGGTCTAATGCCCTTATCATAGTTTTCGCCGCATTAATTCCATTTTTTGCCGCATTAAACGAAGAAACATTAGTTTGGGCTAAATACCTCATCGCCTTGCTAGGTTTACTGACCGCTATTTTTACAGGCATCTCAGCGCTCTACAAGTTTCAAGAAAAATGGATGACCTATAGAATTACGGGAGAATCTCTGAAACGTGAAAGAATCTTATTTCTGACCGGTACACATCCTTATGATGGCGGAGCTGCCTCTTTTAATCAATTTGTCAATAATGCCGAAAATATAATGAACACAGAGAATGCGGTATGGACACAGATTATCAGTAAAAAAGATGAAGGGCCAAAAGCCGAAGACACCACTCTTGTCGAACCGCAAACTTAGACTGCTTTGGCCTGAGGCCATAAGAACAGACCTCAATTTAGAGATTATACAATAGCTCTTATTCTTTCAAATAACCTACCAGAGCGTTCGAATCGAGTTTGATTCGAAGATTAAAGCATACTTTCGTATCGCTATCCCTTTATGATAAGAACTTATCTTTAAGAAATTTGATAAAACCATCTTCAGAAGAATTTGTGTGCATCAACGAAGTGTAACCCGCGTATGCATTCAGGTGAATTGAAATCTTTTCACGAATGCTGGCAGTTGCCGCCGCTTTTGTGTAGAATTCTTTGGCTAGTTCCAGTTTGCCCAGGTACATATTCGCCTCGGCCAAGGTTGCAAATTTCCACAAATCATCCTTACACTTTTCACAAGCATCGAGTGCAATCTTAGCGTAATTGCGCATTTTTACATCATCGTCTTCAACAACTATGCTAAGAAAAGCCAGATTGATAGCATGATAATAAATCTGACTGTAATTTTCTTTTGAGATTGATAGTTCAAGGGCAAGTTCGTAATAGACAAAAGCTGCTTCACCATCACTCTCAGAAGGGAATTTTAAGTAGGCTCGTTTATGCCTACCCCCAATAATACCAAGCAAATCGCTGTTTTCTTGCGCTTTTGGATGCTCGTTCAAAATTTGAAGTGCTTCCTCTCTTCTATCCAATCCCTCTAGACTAAATATGAGCTGCTTTAGCCCTTTTTGATCCAATCTATCTTTTTCAGGCAATAGCCTTTTGACAACGGCATCGTACCTACCAAGGGCGATATTGATTTCTTCTTTGTTTGTGTATTCACTATAGAATTCCGAGTCGGTCAGTGTGCTTTGTATGATCCTGTAGCAGTCATCATCTTCATTTTCAGGCTTGACCATAGAGAAATGGCTTCCGCTGACGGTCACATGATAATCACTGTCAAATGCACCATAACAGGAATCCAAGGTAACGAACTCATCATCTGTGGCCGCCACTACTTTTAAGGCAAAAGGATAGCTTTCATCATACATATTACTCCAATCGTTACGTAAGGTTTTGATAAAATCACCTTCGCTGCTCATATCTTGGTACTTATTGCTCCATAACTGGGTCAGCTTCACGGCAGGGATACCAGTACTGGGGGTTCCTAGAAGTATTACGTGGGAGAGCTTACTACGATATTCTGCCTTGAAATCAAGAATTGCTCTTTGCGCGATAAGGCCCCCAAGACCATGTGCCACAATGGCAATACGGTCGTATTTATCATACTTATACTTGACGGAAGTACAAAGGTTTTTTGAAATTCTGTCAATGTCTTCGATACCCGCCCAAACATCTTTGCCCATTTCAGGAGTAACGAACTGCGAATATCCGAAGGGTTTCATATCCCATCCATCCATCTTGGGGTCATTGATAAGCATTTCGGGCATGTTGCCAAAAGTCTCACTAGACTCGCCTGTAAAACCATGTACGAATAAGAGAAGGTTGTTGGCTCCCTCGGTCTCCCGAAAAATAGTTGTGCCTTTATTCGCACCCTCACTTTTTTCGATTTTGGATGCGTTAGGTTCATCTAATTCCAGCTGCCTTCTTATCTTCTTTGGAACTTGACTGAGAATAAAGTTATCGTACATTTCTAAATTTACGTACGGCTCTTGTTTGATCGACAAAGGGGGATCTTGCTGTGCCGCCATTTCCTCGATAATTTGCGGAATAACACGCAACAGATAACCTGCAACTTCCAATATACGAACGCAAGGCTCGGTGAAATGAGTTTGATGATTTCCGTTTAACGCTTGAATCAAATGTTTGGTAAACAGACTATTTCTATCATCTCCCAATTGATAAGACTCTTGATCTTCTTTACATGAGGCTACAATCGAAATACCTTTTTCGTTATCGATTTTTTGGGCCAAGCCCTCTGCCTTTGTAAATTTTTTATCATTCTGGGTGTTTTCCTCTTCGGTTTTTAAGCCGTCATTTTTATTCGCTGATATTCCACTTTTGGCAATTCCCGTCGCGTGACAACAATCTAAAAAGAAGATGAGCCTTTTGGTCTGTAACGAATTGATGCTTTCTTTAATTTCTTCCGCAGTTACCCATGCAGCCTTATATTCCTCCTCGGTCATACCTTCTTTCATACCGTGGGGCACAAAATGAAAAGTTTCTTCGTAAACCCCTCCGTGCCCTGAGTAGAATATAAATACCGATGATTGATGATCTGTCTTCTTTTTGAGTTCTTGAAAGGCGTTCAAAATTCCTTTTCTATTTGCCTGCTCACCAGTGACCAGCAAAACGTTTTCGGCAGGATACCCGCAAATATTTTCATCTGTCAAGATGTCGGCAATGTCTTCAGCATCATCGATAGTATTAAGACCATCTTCATACTTGATTCCAAAAAGAAGTGCGTAAGCGTTTTTTAGTTTGCTCATTCTATATTTTTTATACGGGGCATCTAATTCTGGCGTACCTATTAATGCCAAAAGCTTAAAACCCGCTTGAATCCATCAGTTTCAGTATATGCTTTAAAGAAGGGATCGTTTTGAAAGGACGAAGTTTCATACCAATGCCCTTCGGCGACCGCTGAAATCAAGTAATTTGAGGCTTTTTGCTCATCGGAAATAGCTGCATAGTACTGTGCAAGGGCGTAAGAAACGCTGCCATATTGATATCTAGATCTTAGTTTTTCCAAGTATTTAATCTGTTTTTCAGATTCTGCTTGTTTTCCATTTTTATAGTATGTAATGGCGAGCAGTGCGGTTTGCGCTATTAATGCTGAATCGTTCTCAGTTATTTCTTCAAGAACCACTTCCGCTTTCTCATACTTTTCCCGAAGAAATAGCGATTCGGCCAAAATTCGCTTTTTGGCCTCACTTTTCGGTGTATTAGCGTTATCAATACGCTCGATGACCCTATCTAAATATTGATTCGCCAATGTCTGGTTATCCATTATAATAAATTCTTTAGAGGCAAATAAATAGATATCCATCCATTCCTGAGAATTGGTAAGTAAAATGGATGTGAGTAGTTCTTGGGCCGCACTGTATTCGGTCGATCTTATATAAGCCCTTAACAACACTTTTTTGAGTGCCGCGTATCCTTTAAGATTTGAGAATTCGTCTAGAAGCATTATGGCCTCTTCGTATTTTTTTAATTCAATATCGGCCAATGCCTTAATTTTATAGCGCTCGATATTATTAAGACACTCTTGAAGCACTTTACCGTTCATATCAATGACCTCATAGATCGAATCAATAGCTTGCGGTCTGTTTACCAATTGTAATGACGATATCATCATGCTTGTATTGGTGTCAAGATGAAAAGGGGTTATGTTGTATTCTTTTTGTTGGTATTCGTAAGCAGTCTTGTAGTCTCCCTCCAAAAGACCCTTGTAGAGGTTTAAAAGAATTTGTTGTCGTTCGTAACTATGGCCTTTGGTGGTTAGTTTTCTCAATAACGAATCGGCCACACCGTACTGCTCCGTGTTGTAATAATACATGAACTTATATACCTTAGGTTCGAAAAATGTCGGGTCGGCTTCAATAGCATTGTCGAGTAAATCTAAATAGGTGTCATAATTACAGTTATTCCTTTGGTTTTTAGCCTCTATTAGGTACTGGTAGGCCTCAAAGCTTGGGGGGGTATCTTGAAGACTCAAGTCTTTTTGGTCTTCGGTAACAAGATAACCCAGAATAAGGTTCTTTAGCTTATCGATACATTCTAAGGGCGAACCTTTATCACATTCTACGGTTTTAAATGAAATAAGTGTTTTATCCATAATTTCGTCAGTTATGGAGCATTGAAAGAGCAATCGATTTCTATTCAGAAAGAATTCGCCCTCTATAATCTTAGAGGGTTTTAAATAGTCGGTGACAAATTTGTTTTCACCGGTAGCAACCACTGAGGCTTTCAGTATTTTGGAATAATCATCGATAATCTCAGGTGATATTACCTGTGCAACCTTGTTTTGGGTAATTCCATGTATAATCCAATCCACGGCCATTTTCCCGGCAATATCGTATTCATCGTCACCGGTATTATTATCAAATTTCAAGACCGCTATTTTATCTCCTACCTTAATGTCTAGAAGCGGGTTTTCATCTAGTGACCGTTCTTGCCCAAAATTTCTTTTTACTATGAAAAGTGTTACTCCTATAGCAATTACGGTAATTATGGAGAGGAAAGAAAAGTATGCTTTTTGAAATGGGCTTCTGGCGAATTTATGAGGCACAGGCGTACCCGTTTTGTCCAATAGCGGCTTTCTTTGCATTGTCGCCGCCAGTTGAAATTTCCAAAGCCAATAAATATATAACGGAAAACCGATAAGCAAAGCAAGCAGTATATATGCTACAATCGATTTCGGAAAACGTAAAGGTTCGGCAATCAGTGCCACCACCTGAAGAATAACCCAACTCGAAACAATATATATAGAAAGATACTTTAGAACACCCTTTTCGCGGCACTCATTGATGAAATTCTTAAGGTTCATTTTTGGTAATAACAAGCTCTAGACGTACTAATTATCAGGCTTGATTTTAGGTTTGGCTCGTATTTTTCACTAATATAGTAAAAACAAACACTAAAAAAATCTTTCGACATGACCGAACAAAATGAAAATCAACCAGCAAACACACCAAATCCAGAATCCCCGATTAAATCCAAATCAGGACCTGCCCTCCGATCAAAGTCAGGACCCGCGCTACGTTCCAAATCAGGACCTGCACTACGTTCTAAATCAGGACCGGCGGTGAGTCCAAAAGAGGACTAAAACCTTGAGATGAATCGGCTTGCCAATTCGGAGGAGATTACTTGCTACATTTTGTAGCGTTTACCAAGTAAATTATCTTTTAATGTACAAATCAAAGGTAAGCCATTGGCAAGTGCCTCTCAAGAGAATTTTTGGTCGGTAATACTCTTTTATGGTAAGCGATAATTGGAGTGAAAACAAATTAATCGATACCGCTTCAAACTTTGGAAGCGGTATTTTATTTTCTTTTTTTACTCTTAACTAAAAGTTTCACAGTTTTTTACCCACTAAGAATTGAAGTTCATTCAATAAGGTAGAAACTACCAATAAATAGGTTCGGTACCCAAATACTTATCGGCAATAGGCTTGTAGTAGTCGATTACCTCTTCAAGATCGTAGACTTTTTGGCTTTTGGTGTAGAGATCGTACTTGTTGAAGTCTTTGATGATTTCGAGATATTCTTGGTCTTTATCGTTCAAAAGCGCAGTGTAGCTTCCTCCAGTATGCCAAGGATAGAAGGAGTGATACCGTATCATGACCATCGCCTCATCAGGCAATTTATTGTCTGCATGCTTGTTCAAGACCTGATACAAGTATTCGTCGTGGCCCCAGGCCAAATTCAGGTTATCTAGTCCGCATCCTTCTTCATAGATTCCGGTAGGTGTATTGTACCGTTCATCTTGCATATCTGCATTCAACTTGTTGAATTCTGGATATACACAGGTATCGGGTAACTTACAGCCAACTACAAAGACATCACCGACCGTACCCCATTGCTCATCTTGGCTGGTACCATCTTCATCACTTCCCCAAAGGAACATCACTTTACCAAGGTCATGGATCAATCCGGTCAATTGCATCCAATCGGGCCTTCCATCGGCTCGAATGGCCTCGGCACTTTGAATCAGGTGTTGCACATTGGGCAAGTCAAGATCGGGGTCGCTCACATCGATTAGATCGTTCAAGTGCCCCATCGCTTCAAAAATAGGCATCGGCTTATCGAATGTCAGATACTTTTTATGCATGGACTTGACGTAGTCGACCGTTTGGTTTTTACGCATTTTTCGATAATGCTCCTTCACGGCCGCTGAAACATCTACAGCTTCGTAGTTTCTGAATGTCTTTTCTTCCATGATTTTTAATTCAAAATTAATGTAAAACTATCTTAAACATTACCCAATACAAGGTACAAAATAATCGCCGAAAGTATTAAGATAACGCTAAAGTGCTTTGCATATTTCCAAGGTTGCAAATCTAAAACGCCTGCATCGGTCATTTCGAATTTCGCTTCCCTATTAAAGAATAGGGAAGCCAAGTGCATGACTCCAATATTTAGCACGAATTCAATTCCCCAAATATGTATAAAATGTAGATTTACCTGAATAATATGGTCCATGACCACGTAAAAAACCAGACCAAAAAGCAAACCTATCTTGGCGCCTGCGGCGGAAATTTTGGGAAAAAGAAATCCGGCAATAATGACACTGGCAATTGGAATAAAGAAAATACCGTTTAGCTGTTGCAATAATTGATACAATCCTTCAGGAGCATTGGCCACAAAAGGGGCTATGCCTATGGCGAAGATGGCCAAAAGTGCCGAAGTCCATTTTCCGATATGCACCAGAGTTTTTTCCTTGGCATCCTTCCGGATATATTTTTTAAAGATATCGAGACTAAAAAGCGTAGCGGCACTATTCAATGCACTATTGAAAGTGCTTAGAATTGCTCCCATCATAACGGCGACAAAAAAACCTGTCAACCAGAGTGGGAGTACTTTTTTTACTAATAGCGGATAGACACTATCAGGGTTGTCATACAAACTGTCCCCGAAGTAGTAAAATCCTATCAAGCCCGGTAAAACTACAACCAGCGGCACCAAAATTTTCAATATTCCGGTAAAAAGCAATCCCTTCTGTGCTTCTTTTAAGTTTACCGCCCCAAGCACCCGCTGTATGATGGATTGGTGCATGGTCCAAAAATAAATCTGGTTGAGCATAAAACCTGTGAACAATACCTCAAAAGGAAGAATCGCGGTACGGGCCCCCTCGCCTACTCCTGATTCACTACTGACCACGTTAAACTTTTCAGGGCTATTATCGAAAACCTTCCCTAAGCCCTCAAAGAAATTGCCATCCCCAATGGCCAATAGCGCAAGAATAGGTACTAGTAATCCCGCGACGAGCAAACCGAATCCGTTGATTGTATCCGTATAAGCAACCATTTTCAGGCCGCCAAAGATGGCATAGATCGCACCTATGCAACCTACGACCAAAATTGTAATCCAAATGCCTTGGCGCTGGCTCACGTTCAATAAATCTGAAATTTCAAAGATAGCCTCAATGTTGAGAGCTCCCGTATACAAGACAATGGGAAGCAAAGTCGCTACAAACGAAAGAATCAAAAGGGTAGCTACGAGCGTTCGTGTCAGGCCATCGAATCTTTTTTCTAGAAACTCGGGTATCGTGGTCAAGCCCATTTTTAGATAGCGCGGCGCAAAGTATAATGCGGCCACAACCAATGCAATTGCCGAAGTGACTTCCCAAGCAATTATTATGGCTCCGTTTCGGTAGGCAGAACCGTTCAGGCCTACCAAATGTTCGGTAGAAATATTAGTGAGCAGTAATGATCCTGCGATAACTATACCGGTCAATGAGCGACCTCCCAAAAAATAGCCGTCACTTGTATCGAGCTTATCGCGCCGCAATTTCCAAGTTGCATAAAAAGCTACAAATCCGGTAAAGAGAAGAAAAGTGAATAATGCCATGTCGATAAATGTAAGGATTTTTGGTAAATGGAAATCCCGTTCCAATTTTTCTGGGTCGTTCGCGAACTGATAATTCATTGCTAAACAGCCAGAGAAAGACTGAATTTAAATGAGGAAAAATACTGGAAAACCGGTATTTCGTGATAAGTGTGTAAGCTTTAATTTAGTCTCCGACGTATTAAAGAGATCCATCATGAAAACCTATATGATTCTTTTACTCATGTTGATTGGCCCCGTTTTTACCGTTAGATCACAATCCGAAAACACGGATCGTATTTTTTTTACCAATGGGGAAATCCACTCCGTTATAGTCAAACAAGTAGCGCCCGAAACAATAACGTATCACTTTGTCGGTGAAGAACTAAAAAACGTGGTTACAAAGACCGATATAGAAAAAATAATATTTAAGAGTGGCAGAGAACAAAATTTTACGATTAGGGCCAATACCAATAACGGTCGTAGAAACGTAGCATTTGAATACCCGGCCATGAAATCTAACGTAGGCGCCGTCTTACCCTTCGAATTTGTGTTTGATGGTTCACCGAGTGTAGAAGACGGTTTTGAAGCGCAGGAGTTTTATTACGATAATCTTATGCGCAGACCGGAACGAAATACCATTAGCTATCAAGATGTAGATGTGACTAGAAGAAGATTGCGCGACGCCGGTATTGAAGTAGCGGCAGATATGCGAGATTTCAACATGGATGAAATTGCAAGAATCGTTGGGGCCGGTGTTCTTGTCACCGGTAAAATTACCGTCAATTACCGGAGTACTACTTCTACAAATACAGGTTCTACGACAACGCGTGTGGATATGAAAAAGAAAAAGGTCAGAACGTACTCCAGCGATTACAGCAGCTCATCGGATGAGTTCGATACCAAGGTCGATTTCAAGATTTACGATAAAAACGGCCATAAAATCATCGACGAAACACGAAGGCCCTTTTTAGCAACAACGCGCAACAATTATATTACCGCACTGAATTATCTCATGAAACGAACGCCGTATTATCAGAAATAAGTGAAAAGAGCTATACTCGAATCAATTCAGGTTGTGGCGGGCATCAAAACGATGTTTTAAAACCAAGACTTGAATACCCATATAAAAATCAGTTTCAAAAGAAGCTTATACATAAGGGTTTGAACTTGAAAGGGGTTTGATTTTCAGATAAAGACTTTAAGGGATCGACCAGTTCGCTGGTATAGTAGGCCACCAAAATGTTTTTAAATTCGCTCTTCACCCAATTAGTTTTAAATGCACTGGAAACCTCTTGATTCGTAAGGCTTTTCCTTTTTTGCAAGCGAACACATCCTACATTATTTCGTATCTTGTATTTGATTCGAACTTATCAAGATGGAACCGTTCTATTACTTTTATCCGCTATTCGGAACTGTGGGTTTTGTTCAAGCAATTACGCTTGGAACGCTATTGATGGTTCTAAATAGACCAAAGTATAGAAGCACCTTGTATTTAGGGCTTTTACTTATATTATTTGCCTTGGGATTAGTACCTCGTATTTTAGACAGTCTCGGTACATTTGAAAGGTATCCTGATTTATATCTTTTGCCGTTTGATTTTTTTTGGTTCTATTTCCCCATATTCTACTTATATACCCAACATGCTTGTATTTTTTCAAACCAAAAAAAGAAATTTTGGGTTCTTTACCCGGGCATAATCGTATTTTTCTTACAATTGTATGTCTTCTTTTTGCCCTATGAAACAAAATTGAATTTAGTTCAAACCTTGGCTTTTGATGCATATACCCTTATCAAGCTAAGCTATGGTCTGGGTATCGGAATTTATACCTTAAAGCTATTAAATAGGCATAAGGTCGAGGTTTATAACTATTTTTCGTTCGTAAAATCGAAAGAGTTGAATTGGTCCCGTATTTATATGACCTTTGCTATCATAGGTTCTTTAGTATACACCATTCTTATTCGCACGATACCCGACAGCCATTTCGCTAGATTGTTTTTTTTAAGTTTTGACCTTATTCTCATCTATTGGATTTCTTACCACGGAGTACAGCAGCGAAATGTAAGGTCGCTATTGGCAAAGAAAAAAGAGTTTGACCTCCGAAGGGCAAAATCCATCGATGAGAGCGAAGGGTCTTCTAAGCATAAAAAAAGTATGCAGGAACTCATGCAGCAAATACACGAGCATATGGCTACCTCAGAAAGCTATACCCATCCCGAGCTTACCGTAGTCGATTTGGCCGAAAAACTCAATACCCACCCAAAGCGTATTTCTGCTGCCATTAATAGTATTGAAAATCAAAACTTCAATGCATACATCAACAGTTTACGTGTTAAAAAAATGGAGAAACTCTTAAAAAATGAAGAAGTAGATAAGCTTAGCATTGAAGGTATCGGATACGAGGTGGGTTTTCATAGCAAAAGTGCCTTTTATTCAGCTTTTAAAAAATTTACCGGCACTACACCTTCAAAGTATAAAGAAGACATGATGGCTCAGCATCGTTAGTTTGCCGTCTATTTCACTTCATCTCAACTTTGACAAACCTTTTCTTTCCGTCCTGATTCCTGAAATGGACCTGAAAAATCAATAAACTAAGGGGTTTAGGTTCTAAATTCCGAAATCAGAACTTTTACCTCACGAATATTTTTGGCTACCGTGTGCTGTTTGATGGACATTTGCACGCTCAAATTAAAACCGGTATCTAACTTATTTTGGATGAAAACAACCGACAAAGAAACTTGGATTTTTTTAATCCTATTTATGGGGGCTATTCTTCGCATGGGAATATCAAATACGTTGCTTTGCACATTCGGCCAAGAAGTCGGTATTCGATTTGACCTTCTTATTTTGCCAATCCTTATTTTAAGCACAGTTTATATTCTAGTAAAAAAAAGATAACCTATGAAGTGTACGGAAATAAATGCAGCTGGAAATTTCGACTCTTGGGAAACCAAAAGGTTAGCGGAGCTAAGAAAAAAACAATTCATCGCATCGCTCGGTCAAAACCTTCTGTTCGAAAATACGAACATTAGGGTTTGGGAGGTTGTACTATTTCCGGGTGAGCGCCTTCCTTTTCGCAGAATAAGCGAGAACTATAACTTCACATCGATAACGGACGGATTGGCCGTAAGTAGATACGTCGATGGTAAAATAATGCTCGTGCGATTAAAGAAAGGCGAAGCGATATGTATGAAACACGACGGCATCGAATCAATCTATGACTTTGAAAACATTGGAAACAATATTCTATTTCT
>Ga0114952_1002980_pt1 | contig 12405 bp, 9 predicted proteins | sample SidtaG_2_FD_87303 | JGI IMG/M metagenome (GOLD analysis project Ga0114952, IMG submission 87303) | Marine algal microbial communities from Sidmouth, United Kingdom - Sidmouth_Asex2 metaG | ecosystem: Host-associated > Algae > Red algae > Unclassified | place: Sidmouth, United Kingdom | collected... | reverse complement strand
GTAGCCGCCGAGCGGCAGCACCTCGCCCCAGAACACGCCGTTCTCGACCGGGATGGACTTCGCCTTGATACCGGCACGATTCAGCTGCTCGACGACGACATCGATCGTCTTGGTGTACTCGGTGGAGGCCGAGTTGACGTGGACGTTAGCCTCGAGCGTGGTGCCGTCCTTGGCGTAGAAGCCATCGTCGCCCTTGGCGTAACCGGCCTCCTCGAGAAGGGCTTCGGCGGCCTCGACATCGGCCTCGGGGGTAAGGCCGTAGCCGGCCTCGACGACCGCGTCGATGAACGGTTGCATCGAGCCGTAGGCGGCGAACATCGTCGTCGACGGCGTCGTCGTGCCCTCGTAGGCGATGTTGACGATCTGGTTGCGATCGATGAGGTGCGCGATCGCCTTCCTCAGCCGAGGGTCGGACCACGGCTCAAGCTCGGTGTTGAACTCGATCTGGCGCGCGCAGGGATCGGCGGCGGAGTACGGATAGCCGTCGGCCCAGGCGATGACGTTCGGGTTCTGCGCCTGGATCGCCTCGAAGGTGCCGATGGTCACGCTCTGCGCCGCATCGAGCTCGTTGGCGGCCATCAGCTGGGCACGGCTCTCCTCTCCGCCGGTCTCGAGGAAGATGATGCGCGCGGGCTCGGGCAGCTCCTGGAACCCCGCCTCGGCCCCCCAGTAGTCGTCGTGGCGATTCCAGACCGCACGGTTCGTCGCCGCCGAGCCGAAGGTGTAGGGACCTGTGCCGATCGGCGGATAGAAGGGGAAGGTCGCCGGATTCTCGCCGGCCCAGACGTGCTCGGGCATGATCAGGAGCGAGGTGACGATGCGCACGCCGAAGTTCTCGATCCCGAAGCGCGGGTTCGATGCGTTCAGCGTCATCCTGACGGTGCGCTCGTCGACCTTCTCGACGCTCTCCACCTGGCTGCGGATCGCGCTCGCCTCGCGATCGGTCAGCTCCTCGCTGCCCTTGACCATCTCGAGCGTGAAGACCACGTCGTCGGCGTCGAAGCTCTCGCCATCGGACCAGGTGATGCCCTCCTTGAGCGTCAGCGTCCACTCGTCGAAGCTCTCGTTCGGCTCGATGCTCTCGCCGAGCCAGGGCTCGAGCTCGCCCGACTCGTAGTTCAGGATGAACAGCGGCTCCCACATCGTCTGGTGGGCGCCGTGCACGCGCTTGGTGCCCTCGGTGAAGGGGTTGAAGTTCTCCGGATCCTTGATCGTCCGGTCCAGATCGAAGATGACGGTGTCCTCGCGCGCGACATCCTGCGCGAGCGCGGCCTGGCCGCCGAGCCCGAGGGCGAGCGCCACGCTCAGCGAGACGGCCGACGCCGTCGGTTTGACGCGGACGGGGCGGGCGGGGCGAATGAAGGTCATGTAGTCGGCTCTCCGTTGTCGTGTCGCTCGTTCGCGAGGTGCGAGGCGGCGTCAGTTGCCGCCGAGATCGTGCGGCGGGCGAACCCCGCGAATGTCGTCCCCCGGCGGCCTCCGATGATGGACCCAGTGACCCGAGGCGTCTTCTCCGCGGCACAGGACCGGCTCGAGACCGCGACGCCAGAGCACGTCGGTCGCACGCACCTCGGGGGGACAATACCGGATCGTGAGCCCGCAGCGGCGTCGCGCCGAGCGATTCGGTCCCGAGCCGTGGGCGAGCATGTCCGCGTGCAGCGAGATCTCCCCCGCACGAAGCGTGTTCGACACCGGGCTGCCGAGCGCCCCGGTGTCGCCGATGGCCTTGTCGAGCACCGCCCCGTCGCCGGCCGCCTCCCAAGCGAGCGCACCCCGCGCGTGGGAGCCGGGCAGGAAGGCCATCGCCGCGTTCTCCTCGTCGGCGTCGTCGATCGCGAGCCAGACGGTGACGGTGCGCGCCGGCGCCAGGTGCCAGTAGATCGCGTCCTGGTGCCACGGTACGTGCTTCGGATCGTGCGGCAGCTTGCAGAAGCAATGCGAGGCCCAGCAGACGATGTCCGGTCCGATCAGGTCTTCGACGGCGTCGAGGATGCGCGGCTCGGTGCAGAGATCCCAGATGCCGCGACTGCGCGCCTGGAAGCAGTTGATCGAATAGGCGCCCTCCTCGCCGCGCTGGGCGAGCAGGTCGTCGAACAGCGCCCGGTTGCGTGCCACCTCGCCGGCATCGAACAGCGGTAGCGGGCTGACGAAACCGTCGCGGTTCCACGCTTGAAGCTGGGACGTGGTGAGCGTTCGGGGTGCGGAGCCGACGACGGGTCGGAAGCCGAGGGCGGCTCGAGAGGGGTCGAGGGCGGATCGGTCGGCGTTCATGAGGGCTCCGGTGAGAGACGCAGCGTAAGGCGCGTTCGCCAGGCCGATCTCACCGAGGCTTGACGCATTCTTGTGGTGGATTGATATTCTGCTTGTCCGGTCACGAGCGCCGAGCGCTCGCCTCACGGATCCTCACATCGTGCCCGACCACGCCCTGACCGACCACGCCCTTCCCCACTCCGTGTCCCACCCGACCTCGTCCCACCCGACCTCGTTCTGCCCGACCTTCCTGATCGACAGCTACCTTCGTCCCGGCGAGGTATTCCACTTCGCCCGCCGGCGGCTCGTGCCGGGCGGCGTCTCGCCGTTGCACGATCACGACTACCACGAGTGCTTCTGGGTCGAGAGAGGCACGCTGCTGCACCGGGTCAACGGTGAGGCGCGACGGCTCGAGCCCGGTCACTGCGTGTTCGTGCGTCCGCTCGATCGCCACGCTCTCGAGGCTGTCGGCCCCGTCCCCTGTCGGATCACCAACGTCGCGCTGCCGTCGGCGAGCGCCGCGCACCTCGTGGCACGCTACGCCGACGAGCTCGCCGGGCGCCTTTTCTGGAGCGAGGCGCCGCTGCCGGAAACACTCGCCCTCGACGAGCCCGGGCGGGCACGGCTCGAGCGGCTGGCGAACGAGCTCGATGTCGGCCCCCGCTGCCTTGCCAGACTCGAGGGGTTTCTGCTCGAGCTGTGCACGCGCGTGGCGGGCGAGGTGCTGGAGATGCCGGCCGAGGTTCCGCCGTGGCTCGCGAGCGCCTGCCGCGCCGCCCGCGATCCGGCGGTGTTCCGCCGCGGCGCCGTCGGCTTCGTCGAGGCGGCCGGGCGCTCGCACGAACACGTCTGCCGCGCGGCACGGCGCCACCTCGGGCGTTCGCCATCGGCCTATGTCAACGGGCTGCGCATGGAGCACGCCTCGCGCCGGCTCACCGGCAGCGACGAGAGCATCGTGCAGATCGCTCTCGACTGCGGAATCGGTAACCTCAGCCACTTCTACCGGCTGTTCCGCGCCCGCTTCGGCACGACGCCGCGCGACTACCGCCAGCGCTACCGGCGCGACCCGGTCACGGCACGGCCCTCGTGACCCGGGGCTGGGGGAGGCGTTCCATCGGTACGGCGCTCGAGTGAACCCCCCTCTCGTCACGCGACGAGCCGAAGCGTATCGGTCGAGCGCCGGGGGAGATCTACGCTCCGGGGCGTCGTCGGCGACGGCGAGAGAGGGGCGGGCTCAACAGCTCGTTCGCCAGTATGAGGTCTCGGACGCGCTGAGCATCGTGCAGCTGGGTGCGCAATCGTGCACTGCGGCTGCGCGCATCGCGCCCTCGGGGCACCGCCGAGGACGCGAGCGGCCGCGCCGCGACGCCGCCACTCGCCCGGTCGGTCTCGTTCGAAGACTTTTCCGGCTCGGCGAGCGGCGGCCGAACCCCGTCGGCCCGGACACGCCCCTCGGAGGCCGGCGTGACCGGGGCGGCGAACTCGGGTCGCCGCGGCGCCTCGAGCCGCTCACGCCGGCCGTCGGCCTGCGTCGGGCGCCGCTGTCGCTCGGACCGCCCGGCCGGCCTGAACCGATCGAGCACCGTGCCGAACATCTCGAACAGGTCCGGCGGTCCTTGGCTCGTGGAACCGTCGGCGGATGCGTTCTGTTGCCGATGCACCGGCTCGCGCACGGCGCGTTCCCGATCGCCGCCGCGGTCCCGCTCACTCATGAGGTGCGGCGAAGTCGAGCAGAGGCACGCGGAATTCTCCGTTTCACCGGATCAGACGCCACGACGCGGCTCCTCGTCGTCCTCGGCGATGCTCGAACGCATGCGCGTGTCCGACATCACGTTCTGCATGTTGTAGTAGTCCATCACGCCGAGGTTGCCGCTGCGAAACGCATCGGCCATCGCACGCGGCACTTCGGCCTCCGCGAGCACGACCTTGGCGCGATTCTCCTCGACCAGCGCCGTCATCTCCTGCTCGCGCGCCACCGCCAGAGCGCGCTGGCGCTCCGCCTGCGCCTGCGCGACCTGCTTGTCCGCTTCCGCCTGATCGATCTTCAGGCGAGCGCCGATGTTGTCACCCACATCGATATCGGCGATGTCGATCGACAGGATCTCGAAGGCGGTGCCCGAGTCCAGACCGCGCTCGAGCACCAGCTTGGAGATCCGATCGGGATTCTCCAGCACCTCCATGTGATTCTTGGCCGAGCCGATGGTCGTCACGATGCCTTCGCCGACGCGCGCCACGATGGTCTCCTCGGTCGCACCACCTACCAGCCTCGACAGCGCCGTGCGCACCGTCACACGGGCCTTGACCTTGAGCTGGATGCCGTCGCCGGCGATGCCGTCGATGCTGGCACGCGCCATTTGCCCGGACGGCACGTCGATGACCTTCGGATTGACCGACGTGTCGACCGCCTCCTTGACGTCCCGCCCCGCGAGGTCGATCGCGCAGGCGCGGTCGAACTCCAGCGGAATGTTCGCCTTGTGGGCCGAGATGAGTGCCTGCACGACGCGCAGCACGTCACCGCCGGCGAGGTAGTGAGCCTCGAGGTCGTCGCTGCTCACCTCGATGCCGGCCTTCTTGGCGGTGATGCGCGCGGTCACGATGGTGGTCGGATTGACCTTGCGAAAGCGCATGAAGATGATCTGCATCAGGCTGACCGGTGCGTTCGACAGCACCGACTGCCACCACAACATGAAAGCGTTCCATATCAGAAACAGCACCGTCAGTACGGCGATGCCTACCAAGACCGTCGTGATGATCGCTGCGATGTCCACTCGTCACTCCGCTGTGTTGTCGAACGGTACGTCATGACCGGCATCCGCCGGCACGGCCACGACCTCTACCGTGGCCCCTTCGATTCGCAGCACGCGCACGGACTGCCCGTTCGAGAGCGAACCACTCTGTGCACGCACGTCACACTCCCCACCGTCGAAGCGGGCCCGTCCCGAGGGGTGCGCCGGGGTCACCATGATGCCCCGCGCACCGACCTTCACCCCGAGCATCGCGGTCTCGTGTCGGTAGCCCGCGTCGCCGCCGACCTCGCCACGCATGACCAGCCGGGAGCGCGCCATGCGCCGCACGCCGGCCACCAGTATGACCACGGCCAGCGACGGCGCCAGCAGCGCGAAGCTCCAGCCGAGGCTCGGACCGACCTGGAAGGCGAGATAGACCGAACCGGCCAGGCAGGCCGTGGCCACCGCGCCGATGAGCCCGAAGGAGACCACCAGCACCTCCAGCCACACCAGCGCGAGGCCCGCGGCGAGCAGCGCCAGGGCATAGCCCAGCGTCGGCCAGAGCTCGCTCACGGCACCGGCTCGGCGGGTTCGGCCGCGCGCACCACCAGCTCCCCGAAGCGCTCGCCGACCACCACGACCGGGGTGCCGGCCTCGATGAAGCGCCCGTGCGCCGTGGTCGCCGACACGCGCACGCCGTCGATCTCCACCAGCCCGGCCGGGCGCAGCATCTGCGCCGCGACGCCGAGACGGCCGCTCCGCAAGGGCTCCTTGCCGGGCGCCGCTCGGCGCTCGCTCGTCGAGGTGATCTCGGCACGCAGTGCCAGGCGCGCACCGAGCCGCGAGCGAGGCAGGGCGTAGACGAAGGCGAGCAGACCGACGGCCACCACCGCGAATACCCCGACGGCGCTGACGGTGGCGGCCCGAGCGGCCTCGCGAAAGCGCGGATCGGACCAGTCGAAGGCGAGCTCGTTCGGAAGGAAGGCCAGCAGCAGGCCGAGGAACAGGGCGGCGCCCCCGGCAAGACCCAACAGACCACCGCCGACCATGGTCAGCACCTCGGCGACCACCAGCAGCATACCGACCAGTATCAGCAGCACCTCGAGCTGCTCGGCGAGATCTTGGAAGTACTGCGCGGCCAGGAACGAGACTCCGCAGACGAGACCGAGTAGCGCCCACAGGCCCACCCCGGGCGTCTTGAGCTCGAACACGACGAACAACATCGCCAGACCGGCGAGAACCGGAGCGAGCAGTGCCAGGGCGTAGGCCGAGCGCTCGACCCAATCGGGTCCGAGATCGATCACCTCGGCGGGCGGCACGCCGAGCTCGCGGTACAGCGCGTCCAGGTCGTTGGCGATGCCGCTCGCCATGCCCAGGGCCAGCGCCTCTCTGCCGGTCAGCGTGAGCAACCGGTCCTTGCCGCGGTAGATCGCGGCCTGCGAGGCGTCGTCGAAATCCACGTCCGGGTGCGCGGCACGGAAGTCGGCCAGATCGTCTTCGATGACGTACTCGAGACGTGGCTCGCCGCCCTCGCTCGGCAGCGTGACCCGGTACAGCAGCTGATTGCGGGCGGTCATCTTCAGCAACGGCCCGCGCGGCCAGCCGCGCGTCTCGGCCGCCTGTGAGAGCAGTGCGCGCACCACCGTCTCCACCTTCTCCGGCGCGTACTCCATCTCGCCTTCGCGCGAGACGAAGATGACGCCGATGTCGCCGATGGAGGCCGTCTCGGAAAGGTAGACGGCGTCATGGCCGTAGGCCAGCATGGCGCCGGCCGAGATGGCGCGAAAATCGACGAAGGCGACCAGCTCCGGCCCGTCGCGTGCCTGCTCGAGGGCGGTCTTGAGCATCTCGCGGGCCTCGAACACCGCGCCGCCGTCGGTGTCGATGTGTACCACCAAAGTGCCCAGACCGAGCTCTCGAGCGTCGTCCACCGCGCGGGAGAAGTAGCGTTTTCGGGCGCGATCGATGGGCCCGTCGACCCGCGCGTAGCCGACGCCTTCGGCTGCGCGGTCCGACGCGCCGTTCCGAGCGTCGAGCCGGTGCGAGGAGTCCTGCGCCGCGTCGGCCGAATCCTGTGTCTGCGCCGCCACGACCGCCGCGGTCGCCGCGAAGGTGACGAACACGAGCCGCCGCAGGGCGACGATGCCGCGGCCGGTACGACGCCACCCGTTCGCCGTCTCAGCCATCGGCTCTGCCGCCGCCGGCCGCGTCTCGGCGGTCGCGGCGCTCGTCGGAGTGATCGCGCGGTGCCATCATCACGCCGAGCAGGGTGGGCTCGAGCTGCCGCAGCAGACTCGCCGGGAGGCTCGTGGCGGGGCTCCATTCGACGGCGTAGTCCTCGCCGTCGCGGCGCCGGTAGACGAGGTACAGCGCACCGTTCGCACTCACCGAGAGCTCCGCCCACTCCTGCGCGTACATCGCGTCGAGCGCCGTGTCGGTCGCCAGAGACGCCAGGCGCAGGGTGACCGGACGCATGACCGGGTTCATGACCGTCAGCACCTCGGCATCGGCCGCGGCCGCCGTCCGCAGCGCCGGGCTCAGCTGCCCGTCCAGCGCCTCACTCTCGGTGGGTGACAGCGGCCCGACGCCGTCCAACAAGCGCGCCCGCGCTTCAGCTAGCGAGTCCGCGGGCGCCGCGCGAGCGGAATCGCCGGTCTCGGCATCGCTCTTCTCGTTCGCTTCGTCCGTCATGGTGTTCGCAGGCTAGCACCAACCCACGATCGGCCGGCCGCGGAAAGGTTCGCCTCGGCGGGTGTCAGCGTACGTAGTCCATGACCAGCACCCGCGTGCTCGACGGCAGCGACTCCCGGGTTATCGTCGCCTCGCTGCCGAAGGCGAAGTCGACGTCCGCCTCGTCGAAGTGCGACAGAAAGCTCTCGATCCAGAGCAAGCTCCGCGGTCTGTAGACCAGCGTCCTGAAGTGCATCGGCACGACGAGCTTCGGCCTGGTTTCCCCGATCACCCGCACGAGCTCCGGCAGATCGATGACGAGCTCGCCGCCGGCGAGCGCGAGCAGCACGTCCGCGCCGTCGAGAAAACGCGTCTGACGCTCGTTCAGCGGGTTGCCGATATCGCCCATGTGGGCGATGTCGAGACCGTCGACGGTGAAGCGGTACATCGCGTTCTGCCCCGGCGCGTGCAGCGGGTGGCTCTCGATCTCCATCGCCTCGACCGCGCGGATCTCGCGCCCGTCGACCGTCGTCGCGCCTCCCGCCCGCACCGCGTCGAGCGCGTTCAGCCAGGTGTGCTCGCCGGGGATCAGGTCGTGGCGGCAGTGCGCGTCGTCGTCGTCCGAGGAGGTGATGACGAGATCGCACTCGTCGCGGATCGGTGCGTATCCCAGAAGCTCGGGGTTGTACGGGTCGCAGATGATGCGGTAGCCGCCTTCGTCGACGAGACGAAAGGCGGCCTGTCCGTACCAGGTCAGTTGCATACGAGGTTCTCCTTCTCGTCTCGCGCGATCCGAGGACCCCGGCTCACACGACGGCTCGTCGGCGTCGGCTCGGTCCGAACCCCGCCGGCCCGCTCCACCGGAGCGCGACGGCCGGCGAGCGGGCGTCGCGCCGTCGTCCCCGGCGACGAGCCCTCGGCAGCGACGGGAGCCGCGACGCCTCGGCGGCGCTCGGATCACTCATCCGGCGCGTAGGCGACACGTCCGAGCGCGGCGGTGTTCACGCCCGGGCGCGGCACAGGCTCGTGGGCCAACGTGCCCACGACGTGCCCGTTGTCGTAGCTCAGCACCAGCTCCTCACCCCGCACCGCCTACCCCCGACAACACTGAAATCGCTCGGACCGACGGCGTGGGACGAGCCGAGCCCGCTGCCGGCACCGCCCGTGAACGAGTTCGTCGAGTCGCTCGGGAAACCGCGCAGGAGCTCGCCCTCACCGTAGGCCACGAGCGGGATCGCGATCGCGCGGGCGACGAACGTCGTACCGCAAGGGTAGACTGCCAGGGAAAGCGCTTCGAGACGGGAGGCAGGGGCCTCATTGCTTGTCTTCTCCTGATCGGACCGGAACCGCCCCGCGAACCGTCGTGGACGATACGCTCCCGACTGTGTCGCATCGCGCGGCTCGACACCATACCCCATCACGCGCGGTGCCGATCGGGCTTCGCCATCGGCACGACGATTCCGGGACGGGCAGCGACCGGAGGGCCAAGTGACGCCCTCCGACGCCATGCTCTCGCCGACCGAGGAGCGATAGACACTGTCCGAACCCGACGAGACGGACAGCGGCGGCGCACGCGCTCGGCACTCCGCCCGACCACTTACCCGAGCGCTCGTGCTGCGTCTCGCCCTCCCCGTCATCCTCGCCCAGGCGGCGAGCGCGACCACCGGTGTCGTCGACACCCTCGTCATGGGACTTCATGGTCGGGCGGCCGACCTCGCCGCCGTCGCCGTCGCCGCCGTCGCGTTCAGCTTCGTGTACTGGGGTTTCGGCTTCCTGCGCATGTCCACGACGGGGCTCACGGCGCAGGCGCGAGGTCGAGGCGATGCCGCCGAGGCGCGGGCCGTGCTGCTGCGCGCCCTCGTTCTCGGCACGCTGATCGGGTTCGCGATCCTCGCCCTCGCCGCGCCGCTCGGCGAGCTCGCCCTCGGTGCCTTCGCCCTGAGCGAACAGGTCGAGACGCTCGCCGACGGCTATCTCGGGGCGCGTGTCTGGGGTACGCCCGCGACGCTCGCCGGGCTCGCCATCAGCGGCTGGCTGCTCGGCACCGGACGCACCGGCGCGATGCTCGCTTTCCAGCTCGTGCTCAACGGCGTCAACGCCGCGCTCGATCTGTGGTTCGTCGCCGCGCTCGACTGGGGGCCGAAGGGCATCGGCGCCGGTACCGCCATCGCCGAGTGGACGGCGCTCGCCGTCGGTCTGGTGCTCGTCCGCGACGCCTTCCGGGCCCACGCGCGCCTGCTCGATCGCGCGCGCCTGGCGGCGCTGTTCGCAGCCAATCGCGACATCATGATCCGCTCCCTGGCGCTGCTGTTCTCCTTCGCCTGGTTCGTGCGCTCGGGAACCCTGATCTCGACACCGGTGACTGCGGGCAACGAAGTGCTGGTGCAGTTCGTCATGGTCGCCGCCTTCGTGCTCGACGGCTTCGCCTTCGTGGCCGAGAAGGAGGCCGGGGAGGCCTTCGGCGCGCGGGATCGGGGCCGGCTCGTGCGCGCGATGCGTCTGACGAGCGAGTTCGCGCTCGGCTCCGCGCTCGTGCTCTCGCTGCTCTACCTCGTCGGCGGAACCTGGGTGCTGGAGACCTTCATCCGTGATGCCGAGGCTCGTGCCGTCGCGCTCGAGCAGCTTCCCTGGTGCGCCGCCGTGCCGCTCGTCGGCGTCGCCGCCTGGCAGCTCGACGGGCTCTTCCTCGGCACCACGCAAGGGCGAGCGCTGCGCGACGCGGGTATCGCCACCGCCGTGCTCTACGTCGGCTGCGACCTGGCGCTGCGTCCCGCCTTCGGCAACGACGGTGTCTGGGCGGCATTCGTCGCAATGTACGTGCTGCGCGCCGTCACCCTCGGGGCCTACCTGCCGAGACTGCTCCGACGGATGAGCGAAGGCGGATCGGCGGGGTCGCGCGCCCCGTGATCGCGCCGACCTCCACCGCACCGTCCAACGCTCGATCCCCCGCCGCCGACGATCAGCAGATCGCAGTTCACGTCCTCCGACAGGCTGGGCTCACTGTCCGCCGGCCGAGACTGTCGAGCCAGCAGCTCGTGAAGCGTACCGTCCAACGCCCTCGAGGCGCGCTCCGCGCTCGTCAACACATCGTTCTCACGGATCTCGGACCTCGCGCTCTAGATGACGACGCGCGACGAGGATGAGTCCGATCACCGGCAGCGTGAGCAGCGCGGTCACGACGAAGAAGACGGGGTAGCCGATCGTCTCGACCATCGAACCCGAATAGCCGCCGAGGACCTTCGGGAACAGCGTCATGATGGAGGTGAAGATCGCGGTCTGCACGGCCGTGAAGGAGACGTTGACGAGGCTGGCGAGAAAGGCGATGAAGGCCGCCTGCGCCAGTCCTGCCGAGAGGTTGTCGGCACCGATGACGACGTAGAGCAGCGGCACGCTCGGCTCGCCGCTCGCGAGCAGCACGAACAGGAGGTTGGTGAGCGCCGAGAGCACGGCACCGAGCAGCAGGATGCGCAACACGCCGAAGCGCACCGCGAGCAGCCCACCCAGAAACCCGCCCGAGATCGTTATCAGCAGGCCGAACACCTTGGAGACGTTGGCGATCTGTACCTTCGTGTAGCCCATGTCCTGATAGAACACGTTGGCGATGACGCCGAGAACGATGTCCGAGACGCGGTAGAACCCCACCAGTGCGAGCAGCAACCACGCGATGCGCGTGCCGTAGCGCTCGAAGAAGTCGAGCACCGGCGCGACGTAGGCCTCGCCCACGTTCGCCGCCTCGACCAGGCGCAGCGCGATCAGCAGGCGGAAGACGGCGGCGGCGGTGGCCAGCGCGACGCCGAGACGCAGCGTCGCGGCGAGCAGTCCCGCCAGCGCCCCGTTGCCCGTCGCGCGCTCGATCGCGCCCGAGAGCGCTGCGGCGGGATCGCCCCCGAGACGAAATGCCACGACGAAGCTCGCCACCGCGACGAGAAAGGCGACGAAGAAACGCAGGTTCTCGCCGAGGGGACGCTCGGACAGAACCGGCACCCGCACCGCCGGCTCGTCGATGACGAGCGTGGTGAGCATGCCGACGAGCATGACGGCGGCCATCACGGCATAGGTCAGACGCCATGCCCCGTAGTCGTAGGTCTCGGCCGTCGAACCGAAACCTTGGGCGAGATAGAGCGCCCCTGCCCCCGCGACGATCATGCCGATACGGTAGCCGGCGACATAGGTGGAGGACATCAGCGCCTGCAGCTCGCTACCGGCGGAGTCCACCCGGTAGGCGTCGATGACGATGTCCTGGGTCGCCGACGAGAACCCGAGCGCGACGGCGGCGAAGGCCATCAGCGTCAGGGCCGTCGTCGTGCCCGTGCCGGCTCCGGCGACGGTCTCGCCCGCTGCCTCTGCGGCACCGCCGATGCCGGCGGCCGGGTCTATCGAGGCCATCCAGAGGATCGAGCCCGCGACGGCGATCTGCGAGAGCAGGAGCCAGCCGCGCCGCCTGCCGAGCGTGCGGGTCAGGAGCGGCAGCGACAGCCGGTCGACGAGCGGCGCCCAGACGAACTTGAACGAGTAGCCGAGCGCGGCCCAACTGAAGTAGGTCACGGCCGACTTCTCGACGCCGGCTTCGCGAAGCCAGAGACTCAGGGACGAGAAGATGAGGAGGATCGGCACGCCTGCCGAGAAACCGAGGAACAGCATCGTCACGACGCGCGGGTGAGCGAACGCGGCGAGACCCTCGCGCCAACCGGAGGGAGCGGTCGTGCTCGGCGCCGGCCCGACGACATAGGCGGCATGGGCGGCATGGGCGGCATGGGCG
>Ga0114952_1002974_pt1 | contig 12420 bp, 11 predicted proteins | sample SidtaG_2_FD_87303 | JGI IMG/M metagenome (GOLD analysis project Ga0114952, IMG submission 87303) | Marine algal microbial communities from Sidmouth, United Kingdom - Sidmouth_Asex2 metaG | ecosystem: Host-associated > Algae > Red algae > Unclassified | place: Sidmouth, United Kingdom | collected... | reverse complement strand
ACCAGCTTCATTTTCTTTGATCGCTTTGATAATCTGTGATTCTGAAAATCTTGTCTTTTTCATACTCCTAATTTATTAGTTTTTTAAATATTCCGTGGGAGTATTTTTGGGGAAGCCTTCAGCTCCATTGTTTTGAAATGATTGGGTAGTAATTTTCTAGTGATTTATCAACTCTGTCGCAATACTTTGCCTTTCTATTTAAAATAAATAATTAAGGTATGTTATGTTCTGCAATACTTCTTTCATCTTTATCAATTATATTTGATAATTGGCTATGGACAAAATTATTCATAAGCACAATGCATATTAGAGGAATAATCCACGTTAATCGAGAAACATATCTTATGTTATCTGGCGCGCTGAACAAACCATAAAATCCAATTGAATAAAATATGGCCATTGATATAAATATTATTGGAAAATAGTTGATTTTTCCATAGTCTAATATCAGTAAAAGTAGAATGAAAACTATGCTCAACGTTAATATAGATTTATTAGTGTTGGTTCTTTTATTCCAAATTGACTTGAGGTTATCCTTTTTGAATAGATACATAGAGTTCTGAATCGAAAAATCATGCTGGTAAGCCTTGAGGAAAAGCTCTGAGTTTTTCTTTCTAATAATCAAAGAATTGTTATAAAATGATTTTTTAAACATGACCTCAATGTTCTTTCTCAGCATTTTTAGTAACATAAAACGAGTCTCCCGGGTTTTAAATGAAGCAATTAGAATGCTTCGACAGTCTTTCAAGCTTTCTTTTTTAAAAATCTCATTTAGTCCTATTTTCTCGAATGCTCTCCTTTTATTTTTAGTAGGTTTGATAATTTTTCTATTCTCACAGAGAAAGTTACTTTCTTCCAAAGGACAATTGTGTTGCAATATCAAGTTTAGAAAAGTACCAGATCTGTGCATAACGCTTATTACTCTACACTCTACATTTACAGATTTGTTAGGCTCATTATCAATATAAAGTTGCTTTAAAATCGTTGAGGCTAACAATTTCATACCGAGCAGAAAAAATATTACTAATATAGAGTTTTTAAATAAGTTCTTATTCCAAAATGTGTAAAAAATCATAGAGGCATTGAGTCCTAAGAAGACGTAAATATATCCGTTATGCGCAATTGAGGAAATCCCCAAAATAGTAAAAATTATAAATTTCACTATTTTGGACTTTAAGTTTGATAATATTAATACATTACTTAAAATTCCAATACCCAGAAAAACATCAGTTAATATGCTGGTGCTATAGAGAAAAAATGTGGTGTTATATAGTATGGTAAATGTAATTGTAGTCAAAAGCGGATTAACCTTTGTGCAATAATTTCTAAGAAATTCGATGACAATATACACACCAGCTGCTAATTGAAATAAAACAACAAGCCATAGGCTATAGGATCTTAAAATTAAAGGGTAAAGAATGGAACCAAAATTAGTGTATTCGTTGGTGATTGATTTTTCAAGATAGAAGAAGGAATCAAATGAAAATAAAGGATATCCATATATCAAGTACAGCAATACAATATAAAATACTACTGGTATGTAGTACATTAATAATCTCTTAATAAGCGACAAATTTGTTGATACTATATTGCTCAAAAAACTGATTGATAATTAATTGATATACCTAAAAACTAAGAAATAATCTTCAACCTTAAAAAGTAAAGATAGCGATTAAATTCCATTTAAATTTGGTAATAGTTTATATATTTGTGCAGCAAATAACGTTTCTAAAAGCTTTTTGAGGTTGATGCTAAAATCGGATATATTCATGAAATTTATTTTTTGTAATCAGTTTCAGATAGTGTCCTAAAATCGCAGGGTAAAAACTTATATGAAGGGAGTTTTAAAAAGAAAAGTTTACATTTTGAATTTATTAATGAAATAATCTTTCGTGTTTAGAATATTACTTTCAAAGATCAGATACAATGAACGAAAAATTAGCTTTTTTAAAATTTGCTGAGAGATTGATTGATAGCTCATATGGGCAAAACATTCAAGACTTGTGGGGACTCTGGGAAAATAGAGAAACTTATAGAAATGGCTATTTTGTCGAGTTTGGTGCATTAGGAGGTATAAATGTTAGTAATACCTACCTATTAGAACAACTTGGATGGAAGGGGATAGTTGCTGAGCCTCATCCTAGTTTTAAAGAGCATCTTAAAAAGAATAGATCATGCAACAAATCATTTGATGCTGTGTATAGTCAATCAAATCTTGACTTGGAATTCAAGGTCATTAAAGGAATGCCTGCTAGATCTGCATTGATGACAACAGAGAGGAGCTATGATATAGATTCAGCTGTAAATGAAAAGCAATTTGAACTCATCAATGTGAAGACAATTTCATTGACAGACCTGCTAATTAAGCACAAAGCTCCGAAAACAATCCAATTCATATCAATTGATACGGAAGGTTCTGAATATGAAATACTAAGTAGATTTGATTTCAATAAATTTCAGTTTTGCTCAATTTGCGTTGAATATGGTGATGAGGTTACAAGGAATAATATTTACAAACTCTTAGTACAGAATGGATATAAGAGGAAATGGGAAGATATTTCGGATCATGATGATTGGTATGTATTCTATGATCGTATGATTAATCAACATAGTTCAAATCAAAAAGAAATTTTAACAACTTGCCTTGAGTATAATCATGATTTGATGCCAAGAGCAAAGAAAAGAAACACTCTGAAGATTAGGAAAGCTATAAAAGCTGAATCTCAAAAATATTTGCCATCCAAATCAAAGGGTCTCCAATATAGATTAGATTTAACGTTGAAATGTACAGATTGCGATTATATACCCAAGGTAGCAAATGCCGGTAAAGTATTTAAGCAAGAAGGTAATTCATATCAACTGATGCATAATGGTGTAAAAGTGAGCACTAATGGATATATAGGTCCATGGATGACTAATCTAATTAAAGATATGAAAGGACATCACGAGCCACAGGAAGAAAAGGTATTTCACGAAATCTTAAAATATATCAACTCAAGTAATCCTCAGATGATAGAGTTAGGATGCTATTGGGCTTATTATTCTTGTTGGTTTAAGAGTGTTTTCCCAAATGGACAAGTAATTTGCGCTGAACCTCATACGAAAAATCTCGAAATTGGAAAATCAAACATTAAACTAAATCATTATGACAATGTATCTTTTTACCACGCTTTTTCAGGAGATCCTCGTAGAGTAAAACGATTATTAGAAAACGATTCTGATAATGTATTTTCAAAAGAATTTCTAGGTGTTACTGATCTATTTGAGATACACAATTTAAAAAAACTTGATTTACTCCACATGGATATACAGGGCGCAGAGTTGGATGTTTTAGAGGAATCGTTACATATATTAGAAACTAAAAAAGTGAAATTCTTAATCGTATCGACTCATATACATTATATCTCTGGAGACCCATTAACTCACCAGAAATGTTTAGAACTTATACATGCTTCAGGTGGTAGGATATTGGCAGAACATGATGTACATGAATCATTTTCAGGAGATGGCTTAATTTGTGCATGTTACGATGATAGCATAGATATACCAGACATCGATATTTCATACTGTAGGTATTCTGAGAGTTTTTACAGGAATCCTCTATATGACATTAATTTTTAGTTAGCAATTAATTAAAATTATACAATATTTAATAATGAAATATTGCGCGATAATTCAACTAGAATCAATACATGAAATTATTACACCTGGTCTTATATTCTCATTAAATGAGATTGGATTTAGACCAACTCTTTTTATAAATAAAGGATGTTCTCAAAGAAGAGGAAATATTTTCGATTTCTGTACTGAACTAAAATTTGATTTGATTGAATTCTCATTGAAAGGTGATGTGTCATGGGATAATGTCAGATACAATATCCAAACTAAAAATCATGAATTTCTAATCATCAATACTTTGCAGAAAAATGATAAATTGGGATTGTATTTAGAATTTAGTCTTCCTATAATAGGCTTTGTTCACAATGTTAATATTTTTTTAGAAAGTGATGATGGAATTGCTTTTTTAAACCGAAATGATACTTTCTTTTTCACAATAGCTGCTCATGTTAGTTTTTATTTGAGGCAGCAATCCAAGTTCGATAAGACAAATATAGATTATTTCATACCAGCATATTTGATTAGAAATTCATCAATAGATAGGATAAATAGATTTAAAGAAGATGGCATTTTACGACTTGCTATAGCAGGAGGGGTTAATAATTTGAAAAATAGAGGATTTGCAGAACTACTTGCCTTTTTAAAAAGTTCGAGTAATAATCTAAATGTAAAGTTTGTCATCTGCGGAGGCGGAAATGATAGATTAGAGCTAGAAGAACGTGTAACTAAATATGATTTAAATCAATATTTTGATTTTGTTCCAGTAGAACCGCATACAGGATTTGTTACGTACAATAACTATTACCATGCTTTATATGAATCTGATTTTCTATTAACACTATTCCCACCTAGTGATATTAAGTACTTTAAATACAAAGGAACAGCATCAATTATGACTGCAATAAGTTTGCAATTACCAATAATAACAGATATTGCGGCCAGAAATATTTATGGAATAACTTGTATGTCTTATGAGAGTGATAATTTAAGTTCTCTTTTCTCTTTGTTATCAGGGGTAGATAAAGAGGCATACTCGCAAGAAGTTGCAAATATACAAGATATACAAAAGTCTTGCAGACTTAGATGTACGCAAACAATGAAATTAGCCACCAACTATATTCTAAACTAAAAAATGACAAAGAAAAAAGCACTAATTACAGGAATAAGAGGTCAAGATGGAGCTTATCTGGCAAAACATTTACTTGATCAAGGATATCATGTAATTGGATCTGATAGAAGACGTGTTGATCTTAATAATTGGAGATTGAAATATTTAGGAGTAGAGAATGATGTCGAGTATATATACATGGATCTTTTAGATGAAGGAAGCATAATCAGAACGATTCAAAGAACTAAACCTGATGAATTATATAATTTGGCAGCTCAAAGTTTCGTAGGGATCTCTTTTGATCAGCCAATGCTTACCACACAAGTTGATGCTATAGGGGTTTTGAGATTATTAGAAACACTTAGAATCCAAATGCCAGAATGTCGTTTTTACCAAGCATCTACAAGTGAAATGTTTGGTAAGGTTTTAGAAACACCTCAAACAGAAAAAACTTCGCTGAATCCAAGAAGTCCGTATGGTGTAGCTAAGGTTTATGGTCATTTTATAACAAAAAACTATCGCGAGTCCTTTGATATGTATGCATGTTCAGGAATCTTGTTTAATCATGAATCACCTTTAAGAGGTATTGAATTCGTAACTAAAAAAATTACTAACCAAGTCGCTCAAATTAAGTACGGCTTATCAGATAAGTTAACTCTTGGGAATATTGATGCAAAAAGAGATTGGGGTTATGCAAAGGATTACACGTATGCCATGTATTTAATGCTTCAGCAAGAAGTGCCAGACGATTATGTAATTTCTACTGGAAGTACTTATTCTGTAAGGGAGTTTGTTATAAATGCATTTAATTACATAGGTGAAATTATTGTATGGGAAGGGAAAGGTATAAATGAAGTGGGCAGGTCTAGTAAATCTGGAAAAGTCTTAGTAGATATTTCAGAGGAATTTTATAGGCCTGCAGAAGTAGATTTATTATTGGGTGATTCTACTAAAGCTCAAAGACATTTGGGATGGGTAGCAAAAACTGATATATCTGAACTAACCCAAATTATGATGGACTATGATTTAGCTCAAACTGATTATTTTGTCAAAAATAGCCAGTAGTGGAGATTAAATCGCAAGCTAAATATTTAAGATTATTAGTAAGAAGATTAGCTATAAACTTTTAAACAGGAATAGATATTGGAGTTGGTTATGGTACACCTGAATTTTATAAAGCTTTTAGAGATAAGAAGATAGTTTTAATGGAACCTTTGGAAATGTATCAAAGTGCAATAAATAGAATAATAAAGGTATATGATGCTGAGCAGATAAAATGCGCGATAGGAACTAAGAATGAATTCTTGAGTATGACAATTGATAATATTTATCCAGGAAGAAGTTCTTTTCATAATAGAGGATGTGCAACTGGATCGAAGGATCTAACTCAATCTAATATTATGGTTTATAGCCTTGGTGCAATCGTTGCAAAATTTAATATTGTGGGCCCTTATATAATAAAGATCGATACTGAAGAACATGAATTAGAAATTCTGTCAGGTGCTCACAATACATTGAAAAATTGCGCACTTGTTATTTCAGAAATATCGACTTTTAAGAGATATGTAAATGGCTACAAATTATCAGATTTTGCTAGAGAATTTAAACATCATGGTTTTGAATTATTAGATATATTACCAAATCCAAATACTTCCCCGAGATTTATGGATGCTGTTTATTCTAAATTCCCATGGATTCGTAATGTTGAGGGATGAAAGGCGTGTGCTTTATTTTAATTTCTGAGCCTTAATAACATATTGAAAAAAAGAATATCAATGACAAACTAATTTTTAAGCTACTAAAGAAGCTTTTGTTTGTCATCTTCTCAAGTACCTTGTATAGTTTGCTTATGGAAAATGCTGAAATTTTAGAGAGATTAAATGCGTATGTTGATACTATTTCATTTAGTATGATTGACTATGATGATCGATTAGAATTACGATTGCTTGATTTTGATCCCATATACTTTTGCAGGAAATCGCCTTTATTAAAATATAATTCTGCTAATTGGGTTCAAAGAAAACATAGCACAGGTAAGGTGCATGAACCTTCAATGTTAGCTGCCTTATTGTTTATACTAGATCATTTTCCCCATAAGATTAAAACATCATTTGATATAGGGGTTCTTTTTGGCTATTTTTCACTCATTATCAAGAATTTATTTAGTTCATCCAAAGTAATTTGCCTGGAAATGAATCCGGACTATTGTCATGTGATTCTTCAAAACATTTCTATTAATAGTCAATTAGCTGCACCTCCTATTGAATGCGTAAATGTTGGCGTTTCAAATGTTACAAAAATAGACCAGAAAGTGAATATAGATGGATTCATCTTAAGAGAAGTTGCAAAATCAAATGAAGCAATTAATTTGGTAACGTTGGATGATTACTGTGAAAAGATAAATACGTATCCAGATTTAATAAAGATAGATGTCGAAGGCTATCAAGCCAAAATTATACCAGGAGGGTTAAAATGTATTGAAAAGTCTAAGCCTATTATTCTATTAGAATTTGATAATTCAATTCGATTGAAACCATTTAACACAACCAACAAAGAAATTATTCGACCATTATTCGCAATGGGGTATAGCTGTTTATGGTGTAATGAACAAAGACTTGAGGATGGACAGTTTATAAATTTAACAACGGAAATATTTAACCAATCTCATGAAAAAAATTCCCTTGCAGTACTCATTCATGAGGATGATTTGAAAACAATATAATAAAGAAAGAGCAAAAATCAATAGCTGAGTATTTTCTATTTTTCAACTTTAATTAGTGAGCCTAATTTTTTAAGTTCAATAAGACTTAGGGACTTTTCGAAAGAATTTATTTCTTTTGTATAATCAAATTTTTTTCTTAATTTTTTTTTGTTTGAATTAATGTCATTTTGAGTACTTTTAATAATATCATTCATCATAAGAGAACTATCATAGTTTATCTGGGAGAATTGTTTTATGTGATTGAATATAATATCAATTGTTCTCTCTATGTTTTGGTTCAAATCTTCGAATTCTACAATCAACAGTCTTTTGTTCAAAATAGGTCTATTAATTATTCGTTCGAGAGACTTGTTTTGTTTTTGGTAAAGAGATATAAACTGATCAATGCTTTTACCTCTGTTTTTATAAGAATAATATTGAAAGTGTGGTTGTTTTCGGATTACAATAAAAGGGGTTTCATCAACTTTGACCATTGTATTGCGTAGTCTATAAATGTAAGCAGGGGTTTTATCTACAATTTTGTTTTTTGCCCCGCGAAATAAATGACACTTTTGAACAATTCTAGAGTATGATTCATAAAAATTTTCAGTATCGCATATATATGACATTTCCTCGGAAGTCAATTTCCAATTATAAGGTCTTTCGTGAGACATCATCCAGTTGTAAAATTTTTTCCTGTTTATAAAATGCCTTGGAGATTCCTCGAATAATAAGCCACATTCAAAGCCTGAATCAATTCTCATATGCCCGCAAATGATTCTGCTTAGAAATGTCGTACCAGAGAATGGAAGCCCACATAGGACAGCTACTAAATCATTATTACTTAATGATTGATTTAAGTTTTTCATTTTCTTTTTTAATAAGATTCAATTCCTTTTTTAATTTTTTATATTCGATAAGAACTCTGTTTTTTTCAGCTCTGATATTATTTAATTTATGTCTCCATCTCTGTTTTTGAAGTATCTGCTCTTCTTTTGCTTTTTCTCTCTTTTCTTCTATATGCAATTTGCGACCTTCCATAATTTTTTGGCGTATTAATTTGGCTTCTTTCCTTTGCGCTTCGATTATTTTTTTTCTTTCCAGGACAAGCTTTTCTCGTACTATTAATCTTTGTTTTTGTCTTTCTAGTGCCAATTGCTTTCTTTCAAATTTCTGCTCCATTATGACATCTTTAAATAGATTTTCATATATCGGTATGACTTCTTCTGGTGATCCAATGGCAACTTGTTCTCCATTATCTATTAGTAAAACCCTTGTACAGTGTTCTGAAATAATTTGAAGATTATGTGAAACAAGTATTATCGTTTTGCCTGAAATAAGTTTCTCTTTAAATACTTTTTGTGATTTATATTGAAATGAAATATCCCCAACTCCTCCAAATATTTCATCCATAAGCAGAATATCAGCTACAGCATATTTAGCTATAGAGAATTTTAATTTGGCCACCATGCCACTGCTATAATGTTTAATTGGAGTATCTATAAAGTCTTCTATTTCTGCAAAGGATATTATTTCTTGAAAAATGGAACCAATTTTTTTAAAACTAATGCCTAAGATTGAAGCATTAACATAAATATTATCTCTTGCACTTAAGTTCATATCAAATCCCAATCCCATTGCTAATCTTATCATTTTACCATTGCTAATAATTTTGCTTCCCTTATCAGGTTTATAAGAGCCCATTATTAGTCTAAGAAGAGTCGACTTTCCACTTCCATTTCTACCGATTATCCCAAAGAATTCTCCTTTTTTCACTTTAAAATTAATATCCTTCAGAGCTTTAATTTTTCTTATATCACCTTTCCTTTGATAGAATTTCAATACACTATCCTTAATTGATCTTTTACTCTTTTCTCTTATGGTAAAAGTTTTATTTAAGGAATTAACTTCTATTGCATATTCAGTTAATGGCATGTCAATATCTTTCTAATGCTAATGGAGCATACTTATTAAATAAAAAGTAACCAAATACGTAAAGGGCAACTCCATATATTAGGCATATACTTAGTAGCTGCATATCTAATGGCTGATCATAGAATACTATATTTCTAACATTGATCATTATGCCTAGAATCGGATTTAAATATAGAAACGGAGGGAAGAATTCTAAGAATTTTTCACCTCTGAGAAATACTCCTGATGTCCAGAATAAAAATAGTCTTACTATATCCCAAAGATGATTTATATCTTTTAAGAAAATATAAAGAACCCCCAAGATCATACCTGTTCCGAGAGTAATTAGGTATAAATTTAGGATCAGTATTACTAAATAAATTATCTTGAAATCGTATCTAATCCCAACATAATATGCGACTAAAGTGTATATGAAAAATGTAAAAAAGAAACTAATAAAATTACTTAGTGCATCTGATAGATAAAGATCTATTTTATTGAATTGTATATTCTCTATTAAATACCTCTTTTTTCTTAAAAGAATTTTTCCACTACTGCTTCCTTCAGCGAAGATACCCCAGAAAACAAGACCACTAAAAATGAATAACCCATAGTTAGGCATGCTTTCATAACTCATTACAACTTTAAATACAAAATAGAAAACTCCTATTCTGAAAAGTGGACGAAGCATTGACCACAATATGCCAAGGTTATCATGATAATAGCGTTTACGAAAATCAATTTGAGCTAACTTCCATACTCTTTCGAGACGGTTGTTTTCGGGAATATGTTGTAATACGTTATTTAGTCTGATATTCAATATGATTGTGTCTTACATAAGATCAATTATCTCTACACGTGATTAATTTTCTTGTGCTTGTGAGCCCCTTAAGTGATATTATTTTTGTTCTTGTGCAAATTGGTCATACTCTTTAGCCTTTACATCGCCTAAGACTCTTACTAAGGCTCTTGTCCTAATTCGTGCAATTTGTCTCCTTTTTTTTCTGTTTTTAGAGCCTGACCATTCATTTTTAGTTATAAGATCAGCTTTTCTTGCTTCATGCCTTAATTCTATTCTTTTAACTTGCTTCAATAAGGATTCATCGTTTTCAAGTAACTTAACAAGTTGAGGATCATAATTTTTTACTATTTGGGGGCGTACTTTCTCTACCTTTTTTGAAGTTTTTGTGACTAATTCTTTAGAGTTTGATGACTCATTTTCTGTCTTGCAAGAAATTAATGACAATAGTATTAATAATATTGCCAAACTATATATTTTCATAATCATAATTTATACAAAAATACTATTAAGCTTGTAATTTTCAACAATTTGATAAGGATTTATATCTTATTGAAATGATAAAAGACAAATACTATGTGACTATATGTGATTGGAACTATGGAATAATAATTATAATTCTATAGATTAGCACTTGTTTATTTACTTGATGTATTATTCGATGGTGCATTATATAACTTAATAACTGTTTTAATGAATCTTTTTTTATCAGTAGGTGCTATGAAGGCAGGAACGACTTGGTTATATAGTCAATTAGAATCCCATCCAGACTTATATTTTACTCCGGAAAAAGAAATTCACTTTTTAAATCATTTTTATGTAAATAACAAAATATTAAAAGATGAATTTAGATTGAACCAAGCTCGGAATAAATTAAAGAATATAAATATAAGCCACATAGGAGTGTACAGAATGTTGTCTCGGTGGTATGCTATGTATTTAGAAAAACCTGACGACTTTAGTTGGTATGAAAGACTTTTCTCATTAAATAAAAACCAGAAATTTAATTGTGATTTTAGTAATCTCAGCTGTCATCTTGAGCGTGAACATTGGATAGATCTCAAAAATAGAGGTTACAATTTAAAGCTAATTTATGTTCTGCGTGATCCGGTACGTAGATTGTGGTCCCATTTGAAATTTCATCATGAATTTTTAGGTAAATCATTAGATTTTCATACATGGTCAGTGAATAAATTCAAGGAATTTATTTCTCGCAAATTTATCTGGGATAACTGTACATATACTAACTATATATCGGAAATGAGTGAAGTATTTGATAATAATGAATTTCAATTATTATACTTTGAAGATATAACATCTAATCCAACAGTTGAACTATACAGAATTGAGGACTTCTTACAGGTCCGCCATCACACTTACGATCCAAACAGATTAGAGAAGAAAGTAAATGTTAGTAAAAAAATCTCAGTACCTAATAATTTTTTAATTGCAGCCAATCAGATGCTTGCTACTGAATACAATGGTTTAGAAAAGTTAGGTGTTAGAATTCACGAATCATGGGAGACGGTTTGATCTAAGGCTGTTAAGATATCATTCAGTTCTTGAGACTGATCTTCGTAGGTGGTTATGTCTTGCTTATACTTATTATGAAATTTTTGAAAATTTTTATCAAAGCACTCTAAAATTGCTTCTAATAAGTAGTCGGAATTATCTGATATAGGTATGATGTGTGAATTTTCACCTTCTACTAAGTCTTCAGTAGTTCCTCCTCCATTAGTTGATATTATCCAAATATCTCTTACTAATGCTTCTCTCACGGTCAAGCCAAAGCTTTCTTTCCACTGTGATGGAAATAGTAAGACATCTATATGTTTATAGAAGTCATCCATCGTATTTTGAGTGTACGGGGGCATAATTCGGATTTTTCCTTCTATCTTCGCATTTTTAAATGCATGGCTCCAGGACTTGCCTAAGTTCTTAGCTCCATCAACAACGACTATTTCGTAATTATTCAAGGCTACTTTAGAGAATGCTTCAAGAATTAACTCATAGCCTTTTATCTTACCTGGACCTCCCGTGAATCCAAATCTTATGATCTTTGACTGCGCCTTTTTATAATTTACTGAGGGCATCATGATGCCATTCTTATTCGTCTTACACTTTTTAGGATCAATGCCGTTATCTATATGTACCTGTCTATGGAAATCACTTGGAAAGAGAAATAGATCAATCTTGGATAATACTTCATTTAAATATTCAGATCTCTTCTCGAATCTACTAATTTCATCAACACAATACATACATGCCATTGGGTCAATT
>Ga0114952_1002971_pt1 | contig 12426 bp, 8 predicted proteins | sample SidtaG_2_FD_87303 | JGI IMG/M metagenome (GOLD analysis project Ga0114952, IMG submission 87303) | Marine algal microbial communities from Sidmouth, United Kingdom - Sidmouth_Asex2 metaG | ecosystem: Host-associated > Algae > Red algae > Unclassified | place: Sidmouth, United Kingdom | collected... | reverse complement strand
TCGATGGAGAAGCTCTGGATCCTGCCCACGGTGCCGAGCGCCGGGTTTGCCAGGGTCGACAGCGAACCGCCCTCCTCGGGCTGCGGGCGGTATTGCCGCACGTCGTCGATCTCGCGCGGCTGCGGCGGGAACTGCGCTCCCTCGACGTTCGGCGTGAAACGTCCGTCCGGCTGCACGGACCCGGGGCTCTCGTGCGCGGCGGCCGTGGCGCCGAGCGTCGCGAGCGCCAACGCCACCGCTGAGGCGGTAACACGGCGACGCGCCGCTCGCGCTATCGGCTCGCGAGGCGTACCGCGCGCGGCGGGCGTGTAAAGGGATAGATTCGAGATGGCGCGTTCAGATCGCGCGAGGGTTAAAGCTAGGGACGACATTCAGCGGCTCCTCCGGCTGGATGCGACAATCGCATGTCGACTGTCGACAAAAATAACTGTCCTGGCGAAAACAATGGCGGAAAATCTATTCGGTATCGGTGACGAACAGTCCCGATGTCGGTGACATATAGCCCCTCCAGGACTGCCACTTCCACTAGTCTTTCCACTAGTTCTTATTCTTTCCGCTAGTCCCTTCGCTCCTTCGCGAAGGGTTTGCAAATCGAACTTCGAAATCGTTCGCGATCAGCACGAGACCGGAACACTGGTACGACCGATCCGCACGCTTCAACCTCTCTGGTCCGTGTCGGGCGGCTCGTGTTCCACGACAAGGTCCTCAGAAGCAGCTTCCGATCGACAGGTAAACCCATCGAGTGAGGGCAGTATGTAGAAGCATGTCGGCGCCCATCGCCCGAGCGACGCTGAAGGGAGGAGGGGAATCGGCGGATGTCGGGCAGGTTCGAAGGAAGAGGTCGGCCGCCGTGAGCCCCACGGAGCTCGATCTGGCGCGGCCGTTCAGGATCGACGTCCCGCCTTCGCCCTCGCACGGCTAGACTCGGGAGATGCACAGGCTGCTGCTGAACCGGCGCATCTACACCGAGTTCGTCGCCCCCAAGTTGCCGCTGGCGAGGAAGTTTCTGTGGATCGTCACCGCCGACATCAAGGATCTGCACATCGACGTGTCGGGTCGTTTCGAGCCGCTGCTCGCGCTGCTGGCCGATCGGGTCGCGCACGGCGTGGCCGTTCGCCTGATCCACGCGAAGGAACCGGGGCCGCGGTTCCGCGAGGACTTCGACCGTTTCGACGAGCTCGTCGACAACGAGCTGTTCGAGCGCATCCTGTGCCCCCGGGTGCACACCAAGGCGCTCGTCGTCGACGGGACGCTGGCCTTCGTCGGCTCGGCCAACCTGACCGGCGCGGGCATGGGGGCGAAGCACGCGGACAAGCGCAACTTCGAGGCGGGCTTCGAGTTCGACGATCCGGGCGACATCGCCGAGCTGATGGACTGGATCGACGAGCTGTACCTCGGGCTCTGGTGCCGCGACTGCCGACGTCGAGCGCATTGCCCCGATCCGATAATCGACCACCACGACTAACGCGAGCGCGGAACGAGGGAATAGGCATGAAACGAGGGGATTTCGCAGGCGCGGGGACGCTCGAGGGGGGAACCATCCCGCTCGTCGACATCGCGCGATCGCTCGAGCACGGCGATCCGGCGGCGATCGCCGATGCGCTCACCGGCGCGGCGACCGACGTCGGCTTCTTCTACCTCGCCGGGCATGGTATCGATCCGGCGTTGACCATGCGGGCGTTCGCGACGGCACGCGAGTTCTTCGCGCTGCCGGAGGAGATCAAGGGATCGGTTGCCGTCGGCACCGATCAGCGCGGCTGGATGGCGAGCGGCATGTCACGTCTCGAGGGGGCCGCGACGCATGATCTCAAGGAAGTCTTCTTCTGGGGGAGCGAGACGGCACCCGACGACCCGGACGTGCTCGCCGGCAAGCCGCTGGTCGCCCCCAACCGCTGGCCGAGCGAGCGCTTCCCGCGGCTCGAGAGGGCGCTTCGTCCGTATCACGAGGCCGTCTGCGGTATCGCCCCCCACGTGCTGTCAGCGCTCGCGATGGGGCTCGGTGCACCGGCGGACGTGTTCACGCCGCACTACCGCAAGCCGCTCGCCCGCGGGCAGCTCGTCTACTACCCCCCGTCGGCGGCGGAGGACGAGGGTGAGCGGCGGTTCGGCGTCGCCCCGCACACCGACTTCGGCGTGCTGACGCTACTGGCGCAGGATCGGCAGGGCGGGCTGCAGGTACGCACGCGCGCGGGGCACTGGGTCGAGGCGCCGCCGATCCCCGACACGCTCGTGTGCAACATCGGCGATCTTCTGCAGCGCTGGAGTAACGACCGGCTCGTCTCGACGCCGCACCGCGTGATCAACCGCTCCGGTCACGCCCGCCACTCGATCCCGATCTTCTTCGATCCGCACACCGACACGCGTATCGATCCGTGCGAGCTCGGCGTGGCCGCGGCGGATGCGCGGTACGCGCCGGTCACCGCCGGGGAGCACATTCGCGGCCGCAACCGCAAAAGCTTCGCGCAGTTCGCCGCGCGCTGAGCGGTCCGCCTCACCGTCCGCGGACCCGCGTTCGCCATATGTACGCGGACGCGGATGCATATGCGAACTCCTGCCAACGATCCGGAACGCGGACTCGCCGCCTCGGGGTCGGCGTCTCCAGCCGTGAGCCGCTCCTCGCTCGAAGGTCGGCCCGAGGGGACACGTGGCCTCGAGCACCGCCCTCGGTTCGAGGTGAGTCGATCCCTCGACGCCCGGCGCCCGCCGAGGAGCGAATTACCTACCACGGTCGGCGCTAGGGTCGGATTCTTGGAGAGGTGGCCGAACTCGAGCGGCTGACGATCGGCGGATCGAGACGGCGGCACAAGGGGGTGAACCTGCACGAGCGGCTGCGGGTGTAAGGCCGAAGCGCTGACATTCGTGTACGACCTGTCGCCGGCGTTCGACCGCGACCTCGCCGGGCGGGACGTGCGGATGGGGAAGATCAAGCAAAAGGTATCCGGCGGGTTCCGCTCGCGAGGCGAAACGGGGATGTTCTGCCGAGTGCGCGGTTACATCTCCACGGCAAGAAACAGGGTCGGGGTGTGTTCGAGGCGCTGCGCGAGCTGTTCTTGGGGCTGCGTTCGACCCCTCAGGACTACCGAGGCCGCTGACCACCTGAGCAGTCACAAGCCGCGAAGATCGGCAGCACCATCGATCGGAAATTTCATTTCGTCACAGGTCCTGAAGCGGCGACGACTTCACCGCGCGGTGGTCGAAACCTGATCGCACCCTGTACTTTCGTCGGATTGACTCTGTGCAGAGGGTGTGCAAGGGTGCACCACAGGCATATCGCTATCGATATCCCTATTGATCAGACCGCCGGTCGGACGGAGTCGACATCATGTTCTTGCGTCAATCGAATATCCTCTCCGTGACGTTGCTGGTCCTGGTCGCCTTGACGAGCGGAAGGCTTCACGCACAGGCTTCCGAAGCGGAAATGAGGGGTTTCGAGTTTCCGCCGACCAAGGGATTTGCTGGCGAGAAGCACTTCGGCTATGCCGGGGATTACTACTACCCCTACGTTGGCGACTACGCCGAATTCCGGGTCGATACGGACGCCGATACCTACGCGTTCTTCCGATTTACCGGCATCGAGAACAAGAAAGTACAGATCTGGCCCCACGTCGCCACGATCTCCTCCGTCCCGCCGCCGTCGGATCGTTCGGATGCTTGCGCGCACGTCCACCTCAGTTACGGGGTGTGGGCAAAGTACACGGCCAATCTGCACTTCTTCCGGGTCCAGCGCTATCGCTTCGTAGGAGGCGGTGGAATGAGCGGCGTACGCAACGCGCGTGGAAACTGCGTGCTCAGAGTCGACAACCCGGTGGGGAGGATCGACGCCCGGTATGGCTGGGGGGATGAGTTCACCCCTGACGTGCCGGAGCGCGCTGTCATCCGCCTCAACAGAGGTGTGACGGTGACCGGCGTGGCGAGCGATGTCATAGTCGGCGTCAGCGCGCCGACTCACGGGTGGGGTACTTGCAGCGTACCGGATGGTACCTTCCGGGCCTGTTTCGAACCTGTCAACCTGTACGTGTGGACACTGCCACGCTGAACGCTTCAGGGGGCTCGTACGAGGCCTGCTGCAACCGGGTCTACACCAAGAAGCTCGGCGCGCTCTGCTCTATGACGACGATCTCGCCGGCGAGAGCCGCTACCAGCCGCTGATGGAGGGCGCTTACGCCCGTCTCGAGGCGGATGGCCTGCTGCGCGAGGATGACGGTTCGATGATCGTCGACGTACCCGGCTTCGAGAATCGCGACGGCGAACCGCTCCCGTTCATAGTCTGATCGAGCGCCGGCGCTTTCATGTACGCCACGAGCGACCTCGCGTGCGTGATCGATCGCGTGGAGCGGCTCGGCGCCGAGCTGTTGCTCCACGCGATCGGGTCGCCGCAGACGCAGCCCCTGCGGATGATGTTCGAAGTGTGCCGTCTGGCCGATTGGCTCCGCTCACCGGTCGAGCAGGTGCTGCGCCGGGCGGGCGTCGATCGATCGTCGCTGCGTGCGTTTCCGATCATGCTCGGCACGGCTCGAGAGAAGGCGCTCACCCTGCGTCTGTTGGCGCTGCCGACGGTAGTTGACACCGCGCTCGCGAAAGCTCTGTACCTGCACGTACGAGCTGGCGGTGGCCCTCAGCGCGCTCTGCGAGCACTGCCCGATCCTCGATACCGCCGAGCCGACGCGATCGAATCGGCTCGTGCTCGCCGACCTGACCACCCGCGTGCTCGAACGCGCGCTGGGCCTGCTCGGGATCGACGCGCCGGATCGGATGTGGCCATGCTCGAGCGTCCACGCCCCCGGTATTTCCCGCACATGTCACCATGGTGACACGCCGATCTCGCCGGTACCGGCGACGGGGTGCGGGCCGGACCGGTGCGGGCCCGCCGACGGTGCACGCGGCTCCTTCCGCCGGGTACGGTGCGGACCGGTTCCGCCTCGGGCGAGAGCAAGCTGACGAGGGGAAGCTGACGAGGAGAGAAGCGATTGCGATTTCCGGCTCGAGTGCTCGCGGGAATGACGATTCCGTTCATCGCGTGCTGCGTTACCGCCGTCACGTCGGCCGATTCACCGCGCGATGGGGCAGAGGAGCCGCCGCCGATCGCGCGGCCGGATGCGGTCGGGACCGAAGACGCGTTCCGTTCGCCGGAAGATGGGGGGCCGCGACGCTGGCAGGTGGCGGGCGATGATGGTCTGCGCCTGCGCGACGCGCCGGCGTCCGACGCCCCGGCGATCGGTGCCGTGGACGCCGGCGAGATACTGTCCGGCTTCGGCTGCGTACGGGTCGACGGGGCGACGTGGTGCGAGGTCAGGCACTTTCGCGGCGGACCGCGAGGGTTCGCGGCAGGCGAGTCGCTCGCTCCGGCGCGAGGTCCGGACGGCATCGTTCCGTACGGCACGGACGACAGCGCAGCGCGGGTACGCGCGAAGGACTTCGACGCGCGCGTACGCGTTCCGTGTGCGCAGGAGCACGATCGAGTTTACGAGGCATGTGACGCCGCTGTCGCCCGTGGCAGCGGAGGGGACGCCACCGTCGTCGCGACCTTCCCGAACGGTTTCTCACGCACGCTGTTCTTCGTGCACGGCGAGTTCGTCTCGGCCAGTGCGACGATGTCCGGCAGCGGGACCGACACGGACTGGAGCAGCACGAACGGCCTGCACACGCTTCGCGTCGATGGCCAGAGCTACGAGCTGACCGACGAGTTCGTGTTCGGCGGCCGAGGATTGCCGCAAGACGCACGGTAGCCCGCCGACGCTCGGGCAGGATCGGCCTGCCCGATCCCGGGTCCGGAGCGGCCAGGGTGGACCGACCGCGCCGCGGCACCTGCGACGCGGTCGGCGTTCGTCAGCCGCCTGGGGCGAGCTTGTGGATCATGCCTTCGTCCACGGCGGTGTAGAGAGCACCGTCCGGACCCTGGACGAGCGAGCGGAACCGCCCGGCGTCCATCGGCAGAGTCATTTCGGTCACGTCGACGACCGACGTGCCGTCCTCGGTGAGCTCGATCACGTCGATCCGCTGACCGATCGGCGTACCCCCGAATCCGATGCCCATGATGCCGACGACCATGGCGCCATCCCACTCGCCCCACTGCTCGCCGCTCAGGAAAGCCGCCGAGGATGTGCCCTGCGACCATCCGTTGTTGTCCCAGATCGGCAGCATCGCCTCGGGGTAGGTCTCGAAGTCGGTCATCGGCATGAAAGCGGCGCGCTCGAAGCGGTTCATGCCTTCGCCCTGGTTCGGCATGTACCCGCAGTAGTTGTCGGGACAGTCGTCCCGCCCGGCCATGTTCGGACGCGGATCCCAGCCGGCGTTGCCGCCGTTGACGAGAACGGTGATCTCGTCGGAGTGCCACGGGCCGTGCTCGGCGGCGATCGGCGTGCCGGTACCCGGATGAAAGGCGATACCCTGCACGTTGCGGTGGCCGTAGGTGTAGGTTCGCGGGTCGAACCCCTCGGGCGGCTCGTTCCCGGGAGCGGCGTTGCCGTCGGTGTCGATGCGCAGCACCTTGCTGCCCATCATCGTCGGGCTCTGCGGTATCTCGCTGTTGTGGTTGTCGCCGGTGGTCAGGTACAGGAACTCGCCATCGGGGTCGAACCGGACGCGTCCGCCGTTGTGCGCGCCGGGGCCGCCGAAGGGATGATCCGACTCCGCCATCTTGTACGGGACGTCGTCGACGATATCGGTGCGCTCGGAGACACCGGTGAGGCCCTCGTTCACCACGAAACGCATGAGGCGGTTGGTGTGCGGTTCGGACATATCGGACGTCGAGTACACGTAGATCCGGCGATTCTCGTCAAACGCCGGATCGATCGCGACACCCATCATGCCGGCCTGGCCTTCGCAGAAGAGATCGTCCGCGCTCGAGTCGTAGCCTTCCGATCCGCCCATGCCGAGCAGCGCGTTGACCTCGCCCGACGGCAGGCGCACGGAGAGCCCCTTGCACTTCTCGGTGAAGAACATCGTGCCGTCGTCGAGGAACGCCATGTCCCACGGGTTCTCAAGCTCCGACAGCACGACCTCGTGCTCCAGGCCGGTGGTGTTCATGCCGGACTGCGCGATCGCCGGCGACGCGCACGCGAGCGCGCACGTGGTCAGCGGCACGAGCCAGCGCTCGGATCTGCTGCGAGATCGGTGGAACATGAGGTTCTCCTCCTTGCTCTTGATTGTGGTTCTGTTTCGCGCCGCCCCAACGACCGTCCGATCGCTCGACCCTGCCGCAAGCTCGCGCCGGACATGCTAGCCCGATCCGGTACCGACATCACGAGCGACGGCATCCGGGCGGACAATGTTGCAGCGCCAGGTCGTCGCGACGTGTCGTCGCACCGATACGGCCCGGATGCACACTTGCATTGCGCCGCCCCCTCGCCTCGAGGTGTTTCGTTCCGATACGGACAGGCGCGTCTGTCCGATCATCCTACCGCCCCGGCCGCCGGTCGTCCGCCGACGAAGGGAGGTGGCATTCCGATCCGGGCGCCTCGTCGCCGTCGGTCGAGCGCTGCTCGGTCGCTACTCGAAGGAGGTCGCGATATAGGCGGCGAGATCGGAGATGTCCTCGTCGGACAGGTCGGTGGCCAACGGCCTCATCAGCGCCGTGTTGGGCCCGACCTTCTCCCCGGCGCGGTACTGCTCGAGACGCGACGCGAGGTACTCGGCGCTGTTGCCGGCGAGCTTCGGGAAGCTGGCCATGCCCTGCGCGGTCGGTCCGTGACAGTTCCGGCAGACGTTCTGATAGAGCGTCTCGCCGGCGGCGACATCCTCTGCGCTGGCCGGACCGGCTCCCGTCAGTGCGGCCGCGACGGCGGCGTATCGCATCCCCCTTCTGATCGACACTTTCGTCCGTTTCTCCCGAGTTGGACCACGACCGCGCACCGCCGATCGTCGGCATCGTCCCCGGAGCCCGCTCGTCCGCGGCCAGCCGCCGGAGTGCACGGCCTCCGCCCGAAACTGCAAGCTCTGATCGGACGGAGTACGCCCGTGGCGAACCGCCGAAAGCGACGCCCCGACCACCGCGCCGGCAGAGCGTATCACCGAACCGGACCGTCGACGAGCGTGTGGTGGGTCGGCGGCACGAGACCGCGAATCTCGAGCTCGCCGTCGATGGTCGCCTTGAGGGGCCGATCTTGAGCGTCACCGTCGCGAGCATCTCGGTCGGCGAACGGCGCTCGATCGACTCGCAGCCGGGAACGCACTCCTTCAGGATCGCCGGCACAGACGCTGCTATGGACGGCGCGCCGCCGCGGTTTCTCCGGGCTCGTCCTGGTTCGCCCGTGCGATCGAGACGCCGCATGCGGAACCGGTTCGCGTGCGCGATCGACCGCTGCTCGCGATCGGCTGCACCCTCAATCGAGTGCGATGGGACGAGTGGCGCGCGGCTGGTTGCCCGAGGGCAGGGCGCTCGAACTCGAAACGGCGCGGGGCGCGTGCGCTTCAGCGTCCCGGAGTTCCGTGCGCACGTGATGGTAGAGATCGCCTGGGCTGAGCGAGCATCTGGACGCGCTCGCGTTGGAGATGAGCGTCAGTCGGGCAGCCGTGACATGAAACAATTGCCGTTGTCGTTGGACCAGAACTTGAAATCGCTGACCGACTCGGTCCTGGCACCATCCCGATCGACCCTGATGGCCTCTGCCTGACGGTAGCGACGTTCCGTGATCATGTTCTGCTCGTACAGCCAGTCGTTGGCGATGCGCACGCCTTCGAGGGTCGATTCGGCGGGCGGGTGGCAGTGAACGTCGAAAGCGATCCGAGTGGCGAGCTCGCCCAGGTAATTCTCCATGCGATATTCCCCGCGCGGATCCATCATCAACCAGGGCTCCAGCACGTACTGCATCGTCGCTTCGACGGACCTGTTCGGCGACTCGACGCGATCGAGATACCAGTGCCGGAGGTGTCGTAGCAGTGGATCGTCACTGTTCCGATAGAGCCACAGTCTGTCTGCGTCGTCCATCCTGGTCTCCAACCAGGCGTGCAGCGAGGCATCCTGCGTGTCGGGATCACCGAAAGCAGGGCCGTAGCCATGGATGCGTGCACGACCCGTCGACGCAGGGGAGGCCAGATCGACGGCCAGACCGCCGCCGTCGTCATTCGAAGCGACGGGAAACCAGCTCGGCTCGAACCGATCGTCGTCGGACTCGAGCGCGCGACGGCGTTCCTCGAGTGCGTCCTCGAGCGCGAGGAATCGGCCCGATTTCAAGAACACGGGCCGATTTCTCGACCGCGGCGTATCTTCGCTCGGTCTCTGTTGCCCGTTCGCCATCGTGTAGAGCGTATGCAGGTCTGCCGTCAGCGAGTGGCCCAGCTCATGCTCGACGCGACGGATCTCGTCACTGTCGGCCGGCGGATTCAGCGCAAACCGCACCGCGCCGGATTCCTTCGGGAATCTCTCGGAATCGGCAGCCTGCAATGCCAGCCAGCCTGCGAAGAGCTCCTCGATCCCGCTCGTATCGAGCCTGTCTTCGTCTTCGATCTGGATTCTGTATCGAAGAAAGGAATACAGTGATGGCCCCTTGTCGAATCGCAGGAAGTGGCTGTCGGACACGCCCATCGGACCGTACTTCCTGACCCTGCCACGTCCGCCATCGTCGTCGGTTCTGAGGTCGACGAGCAGCCCTTCACCGTCCGCACCCGCCGCGAACGGAAACCAGTCGTCCGCCCACGCCGGGCTCTTGTCGCCGGGCAGCGATTTCGATTCGTCCTGCTGCCGCTCGCGTTCGAGCAGCGCGTCCTCGAGCGACAGAAAACGGTACTCGTCGTAGAACAGCGGGGTGTAGGAGGAGCCTCTGCGGAAGATCGAGGGCGACGTCTGACCGTCGGCGACCAGATAGAGCGCTCGCAGGTCGGCCGGCAGGTCATGACCGAGCTCTGTTTCGGCATCGCTGATCGCCGTACGCTCGGCGGGCGGATTCAGCGCGATCGGTTCGCCAGCTTGCGACGACACGATGGCAAGCCATACGCCGAACAACTCCGCGATTCCATCCATGCCGTCGCCCCGTCGAGAAGGATTCTGAACGACGGACGGTAGCGTAGTGAGGAGTGTTCCGATCGGAGCGCTCCTGACAATCGATTCACCTTGACGGAGCACGATGGAACGCGTCTGACCGGATAGACACTCCCGTACCCCGGACTTGTCGGTGTCAGGTTGCTGGAATCGTAGCGATAGCGTCGCGCGCGGATCGCCTTTGAGCGGTGAAGAATACAAGGGTGATAGAGCGCGCCGAGGCGTGAACAATGCACGTGAACAATGCAAGAGTGTACGAGCGCCGGAGTGCGGACGCGTGAGGTGGCAAGGGCGCTTGATTGGCTTCTTGTAACAAAAGTTGTAATCGTGATAGTGTCCGGCGACAGGGTATGGAGACGCGCCGGTTGAACGCTGACCTCGTAGTGCGCTCGAACGGGTCGCCCCGTGTGTCTTCGCTCAGCTCGTCGCGACGCGTGACGGTCCGGGCCTTCTTTGCGGCATCGGCATTGGCGTACGCGCTGAGTGCGTCGCCCGCCGCGTCGGCGCAGCAGTGCACGTTGAGCGGCTCGGTCGCCACCTGCGTCGGCATCCCTCCCGGGGGCGTGCCGCTCGGCCCTCGCACCGTCAACATCACCGGTAACGGCACCCCGTCGCGGGTGAATCCCCTCACTCCCGGCATCCCTATCGTGCAAAGGGGGGCGGCCGGCGCGGCCGGCCTGGTCTTCGAGTCGCCGGACACCGACGCCACCATCGCGTTCGACATCGACGGCGATCCGGATACGCCGGCGGTGGACGTCGTGGCCAATCGCGCCGGCAACGCCCCGCTACTGGTCGGCTCCGAACCCATCGTCGTCAATGGCGACGGCTCGTTCGTCGTCGGTGGGCAGCGCCTCGCGGACAGCGCCGCGCTGCAGGCGTTCCTGGCGGCGCGAGCGTCCGTGTCGAGCGGCGGCGGCGCGTCGGCGAGCCTCACGGTCCGCAACCCTCCGTCGGGCGCGGGGGCCGGGGCGGCCTTCGTCACAACGGGCGCTTTCGGCATCGATGCTCAAGCCGTCGGCGGAACGGGCGGGAACGGCGGTGTGGTCAACATCCTCTTCGTGGTCGAGTTCGGTCTGAACGGGGACGCCGGGGGCAACGGCGGCTCCGTCGCCGTCAACAGCGACGCCGCGATCACGGTCGAGGGCAGCGGGACCGGGCAGCGGGGAGTGTCCGCGGTCAGTCGAGGCGGCGACGGCGGCAACGGTGGCGGATTCGCCGCGCTGCTCGCCGATCCGGGTGCGGGCGGTAACGGTGGGCGGGCCGGCGCGGTGTCGATCGATCTCGGCACGAGCTCGGCGGTGTCGACGGCGAACGACGAGGGCATCGGCGTGTTCGCTCTCAGCCGCGGCGGCGACGGCGGCAGAGGCGGCGATGCGGGCGGCGCGCTGGTGCTCGGCGACGACGGGGGCAGCGCCGGCGCCAGCTCGACCGCGTCGGTGAGCAACGCCGGCACGGTGACGACGAGCGGTGCCGCCGCGCACGCGATCTATGCCGCGAGCATCGGCGCCGACGCCTCGCAGGGGAGCAGCGGGGGCGGTCTGATCGCGCTCGGCGGCCAGGGCGGGGGCGCGAGCAACGGGGCGAGCGTGCGGGTAACCAACTCGGGCAGCCTGACGACCACCGGCGCCGGCGCGCACGGCATCTTCGGTCAGTCGGTCGGCGGCGGCGGCGGCGACGGCGGCTCGACCGTCGGGCTTCTCGCCGGTGTCGGCGGGCGGGGCGGGTCGAGCGGCAACGGCGGCACGGTCACCGTCAACCAGGCCGCGTCCGGTTCCATCGAAACGAGCGGCACGCTCGCCTACGGCATCCTCGCGCAATCGATCGGCGGCGGGGGCGGCAACGCCGGTTTCGGCGGCGGCCTGGTCGGGGTCGGCGGCAACGGCGGCACCTCCGGAAACGGCGCCACGGTCGTGGTCGATCTCGCCGGTGGCGCGCGCATCGACACGGGCGGTCTGTTCGGCCACGGCGTGCTCGCGCAGAGCATCGGCGGCGGCGGCGGCGCCGGCGGCACGGGCGGCGGTGCCGTCGCCGTCGGTGGCCGTGGCGGCGCCGCAGGTTCAGGCGGTGCGGTGCGCGTCACGACCTCGGCCGCCATCGGCACCGCGAACGTGGGCGCGCGAGGCGTGTTCGCCCAGAGCGTCGGCGGCGGCGGCGGCGCGGCCAACGCGAGCGGCGGGCTGTTGTCGATCGGTGGCAACGGCGGCGCCGCGGGCAACGCCGGCGAGGTGCGTGTCACGAACGGGGGGACGATCGCCACGCAGGGGTTCGGCGCCGACGCGATCTTCGCGCAGAGCGTCGGTGGCGGCGGCGGGGCGGGTGCGGCCTCCGGTGGCCTCGTCTCGCTCGGCGGCAGCGGCAACGCGAGCGGTTCGGGCGGTGCGGTACGCGTGAGCAACGCCGGCACGGTATCGACCGTGAGCGACCTCGCGCGCGGCATCTTCGCGCAGAGC
>Ga0114952_1002970_pt1 | contig 12427 bp, 8 predicted proteins | sample SidtaG_2_FD_87303 | JGI IMG/M metagenome (GOLD analysis project Ga0114952, IMG submission 87303) | Marine algal microbial communities from Sidmouth, United Kingdom - Sidmouth_Asex2 metaG | ecosystem: Host-associated > Algae > Red algae > Unclassified | place: Sidmouth, United Kingdom | collected... | reverse complement strand
TTTTGTCCCTGCAGGAACAATTCCTTCGATAGCATAAGATCTTTTACCAGATTTATATGCACTAAAATCAATGGCAATGCCATCCATCGCTACCCTATTAAATGGTGGAAAATCCCTGTCGGAAGACCAATCCTCTGCCAAGACTCTATCACAAGCATCGTACAAATTGATTTGTTCTTCTCCAAAGTCCGTTTGGGTTTGGGATATAATTTTTAAGGCGTTCTCAACACTAATCATAATAATCTATCGTGAATTGGTTTAGTCCGCAATTTTAAAAACTGACCGTCTCTTTGTCTGAATTTAGCAGTGATTTCTGCCGCAATAGAAAGTGCAATCTCTTCTGGCGATTCTGCACCTATGTCTAAACCCATCGGACTATGGAAAAAAGTATACTTATCCATAATATTAATACCCAATTCTTCTTGCATTTTAATCATTCTTTTTCGCGGTCCCAAAACACCTAGATATTCTGGCTTTCTTTTTAAGATTTTGGGGAGTAGCTTCTTGTCCCATTCATAATCATGTGACATCAAAACAAAAGCAGTATACTCATCAGTGGGCACATCATCAATCTCTTCATATTCAAACACCGCTTTTGTTTTATGAAACACGGCTTTTGACATCTTCTTTTTCCGACCTACAATATAAGTTTCCCAACCCAACTCTTTTGCAATTCCTAACATAGCTATGACGTCATAATTATCTCCTACAATAATTAATTTGGTTTCTGGCCTCAAATATTCTATTAAAATTTTTAAAGGTTCACGCCTATCATTATTGAGTTCTAATACTTGAGGACGTCTTTTTATTCTTGTGTTTTGGACAGCATTCTGAAGTTGATCAGAAGAAAGTGCACAAAATTTAATTTCAGAATCATTTTCTTCGACCAATATCGTCGCACCTAGTAAAGTTTCGTTATCTTTTGATTCAATTATTTTTAATAAAACTGAAGGTTTTTTATTTTTTACAATTTGCTTTAAAAGCGATATCGGATTGTCTTTTTTATCTCTATCAATAGGCACAAACAAAACATCTAACCTTCCATTGCAACCCAAGCCAACACCTATTTGATTGCTGTCATCATCCATTGTATCATAAGTAACTCTAGAGGGTTTGTTTTGAAATATAGCCAATTGAGCTCTCTTCAAAGCATCTCCTTCTAAACATCCGCCACTAATCCCTCCTATCCAATTGCCATTAGCACTGATCAACATTCGAGCTCCAATCCTTCTATATGAGGATTCTTCAACATTCACAACGCTGGCTAAAGCTAATTTTTCTTTTGAGCAGACAATATTTTCATAAAATTTTATGATGTTTCTAATTTCTTTCAATGCGATACGTTTGATTTTATTAATATATCGGCCTTACAAAGTTCATAAATGCTATCTTAAGTGTGATTCACTTAAAACACAAATCTCAGGGAATTCCCTTACTTTTTTTATAAAGGTTAAACCCTTATAAAAATACATAGATATAGTTTCAAATTTACAATTGTTGATTAACTCCTATTAAAACTTTAATTCAATGCTACGCTCAATTTCAATTCTTGATTTAAAAACTCAACTCACTAAACGAGAAAAAGATGTACTTTATCTTATTTCAGAAGAATGCACCAACAAGGAAATTTCTGAAATTTTATTTATCAGTATGAATACCGTTCAAACGCATAGAAAAAATATCATACAAAAACTTGACGTTAAAAATACAGCAGGTATTATCAGAAAATCGTTTGAAAGAGGCATTTTGCCTATGAACACGCCGCCACTCAAATTCACTTCAACGTTAAAATTAATCAGAACCAGTTAAGATTTGCTAATTTTAAATTACACATAATCTTTAGGTTTTGAAATCAATCTTTATTCTAAGCTTTTTAGCCTTTTTAATGAGCTGCGTCACATTAGACTTAAATGCTCAGAACAAAGATTTTGAATTTGAACAAGAAATTGACAGCTTTTTTGAAGCGCGTCCTCTTTCATTTAATGATATTAACAAGTCACTTAGCCAATTTAGAAGAGATACAACTAAACTTTATTACCTATTAGATCGATCAGAACTCGTAGAATATCCCGCTAGTAAAGCTTACGTTTTACATCAATTGGGTTCCTATTATGTACATACTTCTGAATATGATAAAGGAGAAAATAAGCTGAACCAATCTTTGGACATTACCAAGGAACATGATTTTAAGGAACTCACAGCTAGAAATTTAAACATGTTGGGTGTTGCAAATAGAAGGCGCGACAAAATGCTTTTTGCTATAGACTATCATCAGGAAGCGCTGCAAACAGCAGAGAAAATTAAAAACCCTTCTAACGATGTCAAAAGAAGTATAGCGACTTCTATCAATAGTATAGGCAATTGTTATCTCATTTTAGAACAATGGGAACAAAGCATTCCTATGTTTAAAAGAGCTATGGAAATTGAAAAATCAGTTGATAACAATTTGGGCATTGCTATTAATTATCAAAACATTGGATATGCTTTAGAAAAATTAGATTCATTAGATCAGGCTATTCCCTATTATGAAAAATCTTTGGCACACAATGAAATTATAGATTCAGACATAGGTAGAGTGATTTGTAAAAATAGCTTAGCACAAGTCCAAATAAAAAAAGGTAACTATCAATTAGCCAAAAACTTACTGCAACCATTGATTCCAATCATTACCGCTACAAGTGACAAATTCCATACAGCATTTGTGTTGGTTAATTATGGTTGGGCAAATATGGAATTGGGACAATTAGATATTGCAAGAGAATATTTAGAGCAAGCCAGAGATATCTCTTCAGAGCATAATTTACAGTATTCTAAAGTAGAAGCTTATAAATTATTATCTGAATTAGAAAGCAAGACTGGCAATTACCAAAAGGCACTAGAAGATTATAAGATCTCTAAGGAGCAACAATTGAAAGTCCTTAATACAAATACCTTGCAGTACATCAATGATTTGGCTTTTAAGTACGAAAGCGAAAAAAAGAATACAAAGATTATAGAATTAGCTAAAGACAACGAAATAGTAAAACTTAAGCTAGCGCAAAACAATAAAATTTATTTAATCATCCTTGTAGTATCGCTTCTTACAGGCAGTATTTACTTTGCATATTCGCGCCAAAAACAAAAAAGAAAAGATCAAGAGATTCTTTCGCTTAAGCGTGAACATCAGATAAAAACCCTTGAGACATTAATACAAGGAGAAGAAAAAGAACGTAATAGAATTGCCAAAGAGTTGCACGATGGGCTTAATGGCGATCTCTCTGCCATTAAATATAAGTTGAGCAATATCTTTGATAATAATAATCATAGCATTAACGAAGTGATTGGCATGATTGATAGGTCATGTCAGCAAGTTAGAACAATCTCTCATAATCTATTACCGCCTTCTCTTGAGACATTCAATTTGATTGAAGCTGTTCAAAATTTAATAAGCAGCATGGATCAAAATCATGAAGAAGATATCGATTTTAATTTCATTGGTGAGAATGTTATAATTGATAAAAAAAGTGAAGTTAATATTTATAGAATTATACAAGAACTTGTCAACAATAGTATAAAACATGCTGAAGCCAAGGAAATTAACGTACAAATTAGCCATAGAGATAATTTGATGCATGTGTCTGTTGAAGATGATGGTAAAGGTTTTAATATGAAATCTGATTCTAGCAAAGGGATAGGTATTATAAACATTAAATCAAGATTGCAGTATTTAGGTGCACAACTTGATTTTAATTCCAATGAAGAAGGGACTTCATATATTATTGAATTAAACACCTCAGACAATTGATAATTAAAGTAGCTATAACGGATGACCATCCTTTGGTCTTGCAAGGCATTGAATCTATGTTGAGTACTTACAAAGAAGTTAATGTAGTTGGTGTATTTAAAACTGGAAAAGAAACATTAGACAATATAGGAAAGGATTTACCTGATGTTTTATTATTAGATATAAATCTGCCTGATACTAATGGTATAGACCTTTGCAAAATTATTATTAAAAAACATCCCACTATTAAAGTATTGGCCTTGACCAATTTTGAAGAAAACTCTTTTGTAAAACGTATTCTTAATAATGGTGCTCATGGATATTTACTAAAGAATACCAGTAAGATCGAACTTTTAGAAGCGATCAAAACTGTGCTTTCAGGCGAACAGTTCTTACAAAAGGATATTCAGAAAAACCTCCTTCAACAATCTATAGGGCAAAAAACAAACTCTTCGTTTATTCCTAAAATTACTAGAAGAGAAAAAGAAGTGCTACAAGCTATTTCTGAAGAATTGACGACACAAGAAATTGCTGACAAACTCTATATCAGTCCAAAAACAGTAGAAACACATCGCATGAATATCATGAGTAAACTAGGTGCTAAAAATAGTGTGGGGATTATTAAAATGGCGATGCAATTCAACTTGTTAGATAATTAGAAATGGAATACTTGCTTATGAATAGAAGAAATCCTTGAAAATTATAAGTTCCATTTATCATTCAATCCATGTTTCGAAAAAAAATGAGAATTACGAATTGAGCTGCAATTGCCAGTAGCAGACATCCATCCATTTTTCAAATTTGATGCCTACATCTTTAAAATGTGCCACTTTTTCAAAACCAAATTTTTCATGCAATCTTATACTTGCAGGATTGGGTAACGCGACTCCACCAATCACAGAATGCACGCCTATTTCTTTAAGTTTATTAATTAATGCACTGTACAAGGTTGACCCTATGCCCTTGTTGTAACAATCATGTTTAAGGTAAACGGAAATCTCGACAGTTAAACGGTAGCCCACTCTAGATTTCCAATTAGCAGCATAAGCATAGCCTAATATATTTTGACTTTCTTTATAGACTAGCCAAGGCCATTTTTGGGTAATCGTTTTTATTCTCTCAGACATATCTTGAAGAGAAATTGCTTCCTCTTCAAAAGTAACGCCTGAATGAAGAACGTAATAATTGTATATTTCGCTGATACATTGCGCATCATTAATATGTACTGGGACGACCATAATTAGATTGCTGTTAGAAGTCTAATATAATAGGCTTTGACAAATGCATATACAATTTGAATACAATTTTATTAGTTTCGTCTAATTCTTTAACGTATCACGACAGATGAATAAATATATAAACCTTGACAACGTCAAATTTCTATTATTTGATGTTTTCAAAGCTCAAAAGCTTTGTGAATTAGAAAGATATCAAGACTATGATCTAGAAAACTTCAATCTACTTATACAGAGTACTAAGGATTTTGGAGACAAAATACTCTACCCTACATTTAAGGAATTGGATGAGCAAGCTGCTTATTATAAGGATGGTAAAATCATTGTACATCCTGTCGTAGGAGAAGTTATGCGCTTTGCTGGTGCGAATGGCTCTATCGGAGCATATATGGATTACGAATATGGTGGCATGCAATTACCATCCATCATGCACTCCGCATTATCTCATATCATCCAATCCGCAAATAATAGTCTACCCGGTTACATTGGTTTGACTTCTGGCGCTGCAAACTTAATTTGTACTTTCGGATCACAAGAGTTGATAGATACATATGTTCCAAAAATGCTTGCTGGAGAATGGGCTGGTACAATGTGCTTAACAGAACCTAATGCAGGAAGTTCTTTATCAGACTTAACCACATCTGCAGAACTGCAAGAAGACGGCAGCTACAAGATAAAAGGTCAAAAAATTTTTATCTCTGGTGGTGATCATGAGTACTGTGAAAACTTTATTCATTTAGTCTTGGCGAGAATTGTGGGAGCACCGCAAGGGACTAAAGGGATTTCTTTGTTTGTAGTACCTAAAAATCGCATTAATTCAGATGGCACTTTGGAATCTAATGATGTAACTACCGCAGGTGACTTTCAAAAATTGGGACAAAAAGGTTATTGCACAACGCATCTCGTTTATGGCGAAAAAGATAATTGTAAAGCGTGGTTGGTTGGAGCAGAAAATAAAGGATTAAAATACATGTTTCAAATGATGAACGGCGCAAGAATTGACGTAGGATTAACTGCAGCCTCTACAGCTACTGCCGCTTACTATGCCTCCTTGCAATATGCCAAAGAGCGACCTCAAGGGAGACGAATTACAGAAGGTGGACGTAAAAATAAAGAAGCGCCACAAACATTAATTATCAATCATCCAGATGTTAGACGCATGCTCTTATTTCAAAGAGCTATTACTGAAGGATCTATTTCTCTGTTACTTGAGGCCTCCCTTCATGAAGACATGTCTAAATGTACATCGGGAGAGGTTAGAGAACGACATGAAAACATTTTAGAAATGCTAACGCCTATTGCTAAAACATATCCTTCTGAAATGGGAAGGTTATCTATTAGCAATGGCTTGCAAATATTAGGTGGTTATGGATTTTGTAAAGATTTTCCATTAGAGCAATATTACAGAGATGTGCGTATCATGGCTTTATATGAAGGAACAACTGGTATCCAATCCTTAGATCTTCTTGGCCGAAAAGTGGTTATGAAAAATGGAGAGGCGATGAAACATCTCAAAGAGGAAATTGTAAAAACAATAACCGCGGCTAAAAAACATGAGAGTATGGGCAATGCTTCTGATGATCTTGAAAAAGCTGTATCCGCTTTAGAAGCCACTATTGGAGAACTTTTAAATTTTGCCATGTCTGGAAAGCACGAACGCTATCTCGCAGATGCAACTATATTCATGGAAATGATGGGCACAATTATCATCGCTTGGCAATGGTTGAAAATGGCCAACGCTGCTGAACTATGTTTACAAAGTGATGAGAAGGCGCTAAACAAGGAATTTTATGAGAATAAAAAATTGACCATGCAATATTTTTTCACTTATGAATTACCCAAAATTTATAGCTTGAAAGCTATCTTAATGAATAAAGATAATTTAACAATTGCAGAAGAATTTCCTGAAGCTTTTAAATAAACTTTATTTACCAAAAATCTCAATCTATATACTTAAATCAAATATATACATATAGCTTAAATTTAATGGGAAAAGACATTGATATAAAAAAATTCATAAAGGCAAACTATCTTTAAGATTTGAAGAATAAATTCTTATTGACAGAACTAATTATAAAATATAGTCTAGAAATTTAATTAATAAAAACTTACTCAACTACAATTTTTAAATATGCATTTTAAGGTTTCAATAGTTCTGAGTTGTTTTGTATTGATGCTATGTCTTTTCATGAGTTCATGTGGTACTAAGAAAGCAGCCTACTTTAATGAGAGCAATATTGATTGGAACACTCAAGTTTTTAAACCTTCCAATAAGCTCATTCATGAATTGATCATTATTGGAGACGCTGGATCTTTAGATGATACTATCAAAGGCACCAATATTGTTTTGGATGCCATATCAAAGCAGATTACAACAATGGATGCTGAAAGCAGTCTTGTTTATTTGGGAGATAATATTTACCCCGATGGATTAGTTAAGAAAAAAAACTCAGAAAGAGCTCATGGAGAAAAAATCCTTAAAGCACAATTGGACTTGGTAAAAGACTTTAAAGGAAAAACTTATTATATTCCTGGAAACCATGATTGGAATAATCAAAAAGCAGGTGGAAGAAAAGCAATCTTAAGACAAGAAAAATTTGTTGAAAACTATTTTGATGATAAGAAAAAAATAAAGTTCTATCCGAAGGATGCATGTGCGGATCCTAAGGATATAAAAATAAATAAGGATCTGGTTTTCGTTTTTATTGATTCCCAATGGTGGCTGCAAAATTGGCAAGAGGAAAAAAATATGAATGATGACTGTGATATTAAATCCCGTGGAGATTTACTTGAAAGTATCGAAGAAATATTTGTCGATCATAAAAATGATGAGATTGTTTTAATGATGCATCACCCCATAAAAAGTAATGGTTTACATGGGGGCAACTTTAATTTAACGCATCACATTTTTCCATTTCAAGATTTAAACAATTGGATTCCGCTGCCGATAATCGGATCATTATATCCCATGTATCGTAAAGTGACGGGCTCAAAACAAGATATAGCTCATATTCTGAACAAAGAATTGATGCAAGAGCTACGTTCGATGGCTAAAACTCTACGTATTAATGTTCTATTTATTTCGGGACATGATCATGGTTTGCAATATTTTGAAGAAGAAGACCTAAAATATATCGTCTCTGGAGCTGGGGCTAAATCAGAATATACAAAAAGAGGTGGCGATGCCAGCTATGCAAGAGACGCCAGAGGTTTTGCAAAAGTAAAGTTCTATGAGGATTCAGAGGCATGGGTTGAATTCTATACGGTAACAGAAAAATACACAGATCCTGTTTTGGATTTTAGAGCACAAATAAGACCACCACGCCCTGGAACAGTAGAAGAAGAAAAATCTTACCCACCCATCTCATTACAAACAAAAACAATAGCACCAAACGAAGATTTAGGCGCAGGTCCAATTAAAAAAGCATTTCTTGGTAAACAATATAGAGACATTTGGGTAACGCCTGTCAAGGCTGAGGTTATTGATCTTGAAACGAAGCTAGGTGGATTAAAGCCCATTAAAAAAGGAGGAGGTATGGCTTCTAATTCCTTGCGCATGGAAGCAACCAATGAACACCAATATATTCTGAGGTCTATTAAAAAAGACTATACCAAATTGGTGCCTGCTAACTTTCAAAATCTAAAACTAATAGATGTCATAGCAGATCAAAACAGCGCGAGCCATCCGTACAGTGCTTTAATTATTCCTACGCTTTCTAAGGCAGCGAAAGTTTATTACACTGAGCCTAAACTCGTTTACTTAAAACATCAAAGAGGATTAGGAAACTATAACTCACAATTTCCAGAAGAATTATACTTGTTAGAAGAAAGACCTGATGGAGACTGGACGGATGATTCCAAATTTGGGAATTCGGATGATATTATGTCTTATGCTGACCTTTTAAAAATTTTAAGAGAGAAGAAAAATCACTTTGTGGATCAAGAGTGGGTTTTAAAATCTAGAATGTTTGATCTGTTTATTCATGACTGGGATAGGCATGATGATCAATGGAGATGGGCCTCATTTAAAATTGATGGGAAGAATATATATAGACCAATTCCAAGAGATCGTGATCAAGCATTCTACAAATTTGTCGGTGTCATACCTTGGTATCTATCTACATTCGTCATGCAGCAATTCAAAACAATGAAAGACGATGTGAAAGACGTCAAACACTTATCACTGAATGCCAAACATTTTGACAGATATTTTTTAAATGAATTAGATTGGTCTCGATGGAAGATCATTATCAATCAAATGCAGCAGGATATAAAAGATATTGATATTGAAACTTCTATGGAGTCACTACCTAAGGAAATAGAAGGCATGAATGACGAGGAACTCATTATCAAATTAAAATCAAGACGAGACAAACTTGAGTCAATTGGTAGAAAGTTATATGACTATTTATCTGAAGAAGTTGAAATTACAGGTACTGACAATAAAGATGATTTTACAATTAATATTTTAGATAATGAATCTGTCAATGTCAGTTATACAGTCAAATCAGACGATGGAATTCTTGAAAAATACAATAGAACTTTTTACAATAACGAAACTAAAGAGATAAGAATATATGGATTAAGAGGAAAAGACGAATTCAATATTTCTGGTGACCACAAATCAAAGATCAGAATCAGAATCATTGGTGGTGAAGACAATGATGAATTTTCTAATACCTCAAAGCAAGATGACATTTACATTTATGATGATTTGGACGGAATGACAATCGAAGGCTTAGGCATAAGTAAAATGTCATCAGATTTAAATGTAAACGAATATGACAGAAAGGCATTTCAATACAACACAAGTTTGCCTTTTTTAACATTAGGATTCACTCAAGATGACAGATTTTGGTTTGGTGCCTCGTACTTGTGGACAAAATTAGGATGGCGAAGAAGTCCTTATAAATCACAGCAAAGCGTCAGCTTCAGCCTAGCTCCTGGCGGCCAAGATGCACTCCAATTGGGCTATGAAGGTCATTTTCCCAAAATGCTTGGAAGCTTAGACTTTTCTCCTTCTGTAGATATTCAATACCCACATTATCAAAATTATTTTGGATTAGGTAATAACTCTATCAATAACTTAAGAGAAATTCAATACAATTGGGTCAGAATACAATCTGTTGAATTAGCTCCTTTATTACAATATGATCTAGGGCGATCATCGCATCTAAAATTCGGGCCATTGTTTCGGTCTCACGCTATACAGCGCAGAGCAGGAAGGGTTGATAGTGATGAATTTCTTGGATTCACAGATCAGGAAGTAGAAGGTAGAAAGTATATAGGTGGTCAAATTAAACATCAATTTGAATTCGTTGATTCACATACATATCCAACCAATGGATTTAAGTTAAATACTTCTTTCAGCTATTTGAATGGACTAGATTTTGAAGAACAGTTTAATGCTTTTCATGTTAATGGTAATATCTACATAAAGATTTTCAACAAACCATCCATTGTTTTTGCGCATCAAATTGGATATCAAAAATCATGGGGTCAATTACAATTTTATCAGTACCCTAGTCTAGGCAACAATACTTTTCTAAGAGGATTTAGAAATGAAAGATTTAGAGGTGAATCCGCCTTCTACCACAACATGGATTTAAGATTTCAAATTATAAAGTGGAGAAATAATATTATTCCGATGGATATAGGATTTCTTGTGGGATATGATTATGGACGTGTGTGGTTATCAGGTGAGGAGTCTGAAATCTGGCATAACAGTCTGACATTTGGTATTTCATTAGAGCTTTTGGGCGCTGTGGTATTACAACCTTACTACTCATGGACTAACGAAGAAAATGTGATTAGTTTTAGATTTGGATTTAATTTTTAGATTGACAACTGTTCTCTAAAATATATATTTTAATTAAGAGGCTTATAAAAAAAATCGAACTTAAGAGAAAACGGTCTGGATGGTTTCACTATGGAAATTTTGGAAATTTGTCAAAATCTGGCTTCCTCTTTTCAAGGAATGCATTTCTACCCTCCTCTGCTTCTTCAGTCATGTATCCTAAACGAGTGGCTTCTCCAGCAAAAATTTGTTGACCAACAAGTCCATCATCAATGAGATTAAATGCAAATTTCAACATCTTTATGGCCATTGGGCTTTTAGCCAAAATTTCTTGAGCCCATTTAAAAGCTTCGTCTTCTAATTCAGCATGTGGAATAACGGCATTAACCATCCCCATATCAAAAGCTTCTTGCGCTGAGTAATTTCTACCTAAAAAGAATATTTCTCTTGCACGCTTTTGTCCCACTTGACGCGCTAAATATGCAGAACCATAGCCAGCATCATAGCTAGCGACATCAGCATCTGTTTGCTTGAATATTGCATGCTCTTTACTGGCTAATGACAAATCACAAACCACATGTAAGCTATGACCACCACCCACAGCCCATCCTGGAACTACCGCAATGACTGCCTTATTCATAAAACGAATCAAACGCTGGACTTCTAAAATATTTAATCGGGCCACACCATCTTTACCCTTATATCCTCTTTTATCTCGCGCACGTTGATCTCCACCACTACAAAAGGCATAAACACCATCTTTAGGAGAAGGTCCTTCTGCTGACAGCAGGATAACACCTATCGTTTGATCTTCTCTTGCGTCATAAAACGCATCATACAGTTCTGAAACCGTTTGAGGTCTAAAAGCATTACGTACCTCTGGTCTGTTGAATGCAATTCTAGCAACACCCTTTGATTTCTTATATGTGATATCTTCGTATTCTTTGGCAATTTTCCAATCTGCTGTTGGAAATTCAGTACTCATCATAACAAATAGTTTGTGTGACGAAAATAATTAGATTAAATAACAACTGAAATATTAGTAGTATTATCTTTTACAACTTAACAAACCGCGTGACAATAAGGTTGTCGCCCTGTCTTATATGTACAAAATAAACCCCTTGACTTAATTGATCAATTAAGATAGGCTCAATCGAATTATGTCCTATTTTATTTTGACTCATTTGACCATCTAGATTAAAAATTTTATAATCAAAGAAATTAAATTCAGATTTCAGAAATAGTTCATTGGTACTAGGATTGGGATATACTTTAAACATTGCATTATCAATCAAATTTGTTGATAAAGTTGTGTCAATTATAATAAATATTTCGGAGGTATCTGAAACACAGCACGTATCAACTAAGGGATAAAATGCCCATTCAAAATAGGCAAAGTAGTTGTTGCTATTTGTGTTAAAAGTTTGCATATAAGGCAGGTCGCTGTATTTTTCAATAAGTGAAGATGAGGCCATCTTTAATCCTGGATGAGATGTATTTAAATTGGACTGATTCAATTGTTCATTGGTCGTCAGGAGATATGTTCCTGGACTCAAATCTATATTCAGTAAAATATTTTGTCTACCCACCTCAAGCGCCATTGAGTCAGACCAAAAGAAGCTTGAGTCATTT
>Ga0114952_1002951_pt1 | contig 12478 bp, 9 predicted proteins | sample SidtaG_2_FD_87303 | JGI IMG/M metagenome (GOLD analysis project Ga0114952, IMG submission 87303) | Marine algal microbial communities from Sidmouth, United Kingdom - Sidmouth_Asex2 metaG | ecosystem: Host-associated > Algae > Red algae > Unclassified | place: Sidmouth, United Kingdom | collected... | reverse complement strand
TCTCGGCTGGTGTGCATCATGAGCGGCACGTGTCGACACCGTGGCGCCAGGGTTCGCCGTCGACGGTGACACCGAACGCGGCGGCCAACTGTCGAGGCGTGATCCCGAGCTGTCGTGATGCCTGGACCTGCGTCAGTCGACGCTCTCGCCGTTGCGCGATGACGCCCGTGCGGTCGACCTGTGTCGTGTCGTGTGCTGTCCGCGCACGCGGTGGCGTTCACTGCGTATCGAGCTCGTCGAGAAAGCGTCGCGCGTCGGCGATTGCGCGCTCGGTTCGGCCCGCATCGACTGCCCCCGGCTGTACGGCACGATCGAGCACGGGCACGCTGCCCTCACGAAACCGTGCCGTGCTCGGTGGCGCGAGCCCGCGCCGCTCGAGCTCGTCCAACAGCTCGCCGAGTCCGACGGGCCGGTCGTGCGTTTCCGCCACGATCTCCAGTCGTTCTCGAAGTTGCCGCTCGGCATCGAGCCGCAGTCTCAAGAGCGTGAGGGTCGGAATCTCCGAGGCGATGTCCTCGGGGGTCGGGAGCTCGCGCTCGAGCTCCGCGGGCAGCGAGGGCGAGACGGTGTAGCGCGCGACCCCCATGGGCTTTCGCGTGTCGCGCAGTGCGTACTCGACGACGACCTCGTTGCGACCCTGGCAGAGGATGATCCCGATCGAGGGCTGATCGTCGGGGTGACGAAGGAGATCGTCGACGGCGGACAGATAGAAGTTCATCTTGCCGGCGAACTCGGGGCGGAAGTCCTCGACCTTCAGCTCGATCACCACGAACGCGCGAAGGCGAAGGTGGTAGAAGAGGAGGTCGAGGTAGAAGTCCTGGTCGCCGACCTCGAGGTGGTACTGCGAGCCGACGAACGCGAATCCCTTGCCGAGCTCGAGGATCAGTAGGCGAAGGTGCTCGATCAGACCGCGCTCGAGATCGCGTTCGAGCAGCTCCGGGCCGAGCGGCAGGAAGTCGAAGCTGTAGGGGTCCTTGACCAGCGCCTGCGCGAGTTCGGACTGCCCAACCGGCAAGGTGCGCGAGAAGTTCGTCAGCGCCTCGCCTTGTCGGGCGAACAGATCGCTGTCGATCTGGTGCGCGAGCACGCGGCGACTCCACCCGTGCTCGAGCGCCTGCTCGGCGTACCAGAGGCGCTGTGCGGGCACCTTGACGGACTGGATGAGCCGGATGTTGTGGCCCCAGGGCAATTGGGCAACAAGCTGTTGCACGGTTGTTGGATCGGGCCACGCCTCGGCGAATGCGCGCATGTACTTGAGGTTTCGAGCGGAGAGGCCCTTCATGCCGGGAAAGGCGGCGCCGAGGTCGCTGGCCAGCCGATCGATGACCTTCGCACCCCAGCCGGCCGTCGACTGCCGATCGAGAATATCGCGTCCGACTCGCCAGTAGAGCTCGGTCAGCTCACGGTTGACGGACAGCGACGCCTTCAGCCGTGCCGTGCCGATCGCCGTCTTCAACTCCGCGAGCAGAGCCGGGTAGTCGTGGGGGACCGGATCCCGCTTCGGGCTCATGCGACCTGACGTGATCGAGGGCGACTGGTCGATTGTACAGCTCTTTAGGCGGCACGTAGATCGAGCAAGGACATCCGATCAAAGGGCGCCGCGACATCCGACACACCGTCCGAGCCGGAGCGACCTGAGCAGCAGGAACGTTCCGGGGTGCGGCGAACGGACGCCCCGGTCGTCCCTGACGAGAGGTCGCCTATCGTGTTCCGGCAAGTGCCCGACACGTCGCGCAGCGACCGAGGTGCTCGCGTTCCGCCACCGAAAGCTCGGAGGAACGGGTTCGGGCGAGCTCGAGCGCCGCGTAACTCAGGTGCCCCGCCGCCTCGTCGCTGAGAAGCTGGGCTCCTCGTTCGAGCTTTGCACGGAAGGCTTCGGTCGAGAGTCCGCGGTCCGCGGCAGCCTCGGCAAGGCTGCCATCGGGGTCCTCGGCGTAGACATGCCACCAGGGCGGACCGTCCGGTGATGCCGATCGATGCTTGCTCATGACAGTAGAACGGAGGAGCGGGCGATCGTTTACACCGACCGGCCCTCGCGGAAGATCAGGGCGCGCCATCGGGCACAGACTCCGTGTACCGGCGCGGCCGCGGTCCCGAAGACGACATCGCGGACTTCCGCACCTTCGTCCGGGCGGAGAGCTCTCCGAGTCTCGCGAACGGCGTGGTCAAGCTGGCAACAAGCCCGAGCGACGAACGTCTGCGCTCCACCTGGTCCAGTGCTGACGATCGAGAATGCCATGCTCAATGGCTCGGCAGGAACGAGCCGCCATCACACGCTCTTCTTGAAGGTCGCCTCAATCTCGCTCGGGGTGTTCGTCGCCATCGAGTCTCGGGCAGAGCTCGCGCACACCGTTCTTGATGATGATCGCGACCAGAGTGACCGGACTCGGAAGACCGGCGATCAACGCGCTCGCGTCCAGAAGCGCCGTCACGAGCTCGACGCGCGTCACGCGACGCGGATCGTTCAGATACGCCATCACGACTGGCGACTCGCCGATTGTCCTGCACAGCGTCTCTCGGTTCGCCTCGAGCCACGCGCGCGCGCGCTCGACGCGCGTCGCCCGCGACGACGGCCGAGCGCCGAGACGGCGTCCCGTCAGCTCCTGTCCGAATCGGGCATACAGCGCGTCGAGGTCCTCGCCGAGCAGAGCGATGACCTGATTGGTGTCGTCCGTGGGCATGGGCGTTTCGATGATGTGCCGATATCAGGGGGGCGCGTAGCGGTTCGCCTCGAGCGCGGGCGCAATCCGTCGAAACGTCTCGCCCATGATGCGTTTGAGGGCTTCGAGCGACGCCTGCGCGTCGGACCTGAAGGCGCGCTCCGGATCGAGCGTGCCGAACCAACCCTTCGCGTTCGCGAGATGAGCCAGTTCGCGTTTCGCTTCCGTGCTGACGGCCTCTCGTTGAGCGTCGCTCCAGCCGAGCTTCCCGAGCATTTCCTCGGCCGCGTCGAACCCGAGGTGCAACCGAGCGAGCGGCGGTGGATGCGAGCCGTGCCGGTACGGGTCCTCCAGATCGTACGTGATGTCGATCTTCTGCTGCACCGACCAGAACCACGTGACGAGCGCGGTGCAGACGAACGCGCACCGCACGCGCACCGAGACGGGCAGATCGTGGAGATCACGCGGAAGGTACGGACAGCTCGAAATCGTCGCCGTCTGGCAGATCGTGATCACGCCGAAGCGGTCCGCCTCCGCCTCCAGTGGCATCAGCCGCTCGTCGCCTTCCCCGGACGGACTCTCGCGCAGCGTCCGCACACCGAGCACCGTGTCGGCGAACCCCAGGTGCCCGAGCACGACGTGCGCGAGCTCGTGCGTCCAGACGAGATCGAGCGCCATGCCGGTGAGGTAGAGCACCGCGCGGGAACGGAGAGGGCAGAGCGGGTGGGTGATGTCTCGGTCGGGGTCGATCGGGTCACTCGCCGCCTGCCGGAAGAACCCGTAGCCCGGGGGTTTCGCTCGCGCGTCCACGCGATCGGCTCGCTCGAGCGACACGTTCCCGATTTCCGGCAGGAACGACGGTGACGAGAAACACAACGCGAACAGATCGAAGAAGGCGTAGGCGAGCGCCTCGTGCACGCCGATACCGTGACCGCCCGCAGGCAGCGCGAGCGCGAACGCCTCCATGCGGTGATCGTCGAGGTAGCACGACTCGACGACGCCAAGCGGCGTGTCTTCAAGACGCCACCACTGCTCGAACGAGCGGGCACGCCCCTGTGCGGCGATCAGTGCCGGCACCAGTAGCACGGCACCCAGCGCATCGAAGTCGGTGACAGGCTCTTGCCCGGGATCGAGCGCCGAGCGGAAGACGGCGCTCACGTCGGATCGGGGACCGCTCGTTGTCCTGGCCGACCGGTTCGTTCCTTTCGACATCATCCGTTTCTCGTCGTCGGTGAAGGCGTTGGATGAGCGGAGCCTCTCTCCCGGCGAACAGCTTGTTGACGAGACGGCGCCGACGGTCGTGGTGCCCGCCGCCGCCGGCCACACGAGTGCTCGGCGCTACGAGCGTTGGCTACCGACCGGCCGACACGACCGATCGTAGCGCTCGTCGACCTCGTCGACCTCGTCGTGATTTCACACACGCCCCCTTGGGCACTTCTCGCTGGAGTTATCCACAGGGTGGCTAGTGTTATAGGTGTTAAAGAGATGTGTTACGGGGAAAAATGCCTCTGCAAACTTCTGATATAGCTTACGTTTTTCGCACCTCGCGTGTGTGTTTCCCGACAGGGTGTGTGTGTTTCCCGATAGAAGCGTGTGTGTTTCCCGAATCGTCCACAGTCGAACTGATCCACAGCCGAGCCCTCGCGGCGTGTGTCTTTCCCGACGTTGGCGTCCCTATCGAGGTCCAGTACCGGTAATTCCGCGAGCGAGTTCACCGTTTCTGCTTGTGATCGTGTGTGATTCCCGACATGATGGCGCCGTGCGTGTGTGTTTCCCGAACATCGACACACGCGGTCAAGGAGATCGGCGCGATGGCACTGAAGGCTCTGAGGCATCCGCAGGAGCAGCTGTTCGTCTGTGACATCACGGACGTCGTGCTGAAGGGCGACATGGCGTCGATGGAGCACCCGTTCTACTCGCTGTCGAAGAAGCCCGACCGGGAGCCTCGGCGGTACCAGCACGGCGACAAGTGGATCGAGTTCCGCCCGTCGATCCGGGGGCTGCCCACGATCTACGACAAGGACCTCATCATCTACGCGATCTCGCACGCCGTGGCGGCGCGCAACGAGGCCAGCAAGCGCGGAGAGGACTTCACCGTGCCGAAGACGGTGGAGATCGATCCCTACGCGTTCCTTGTCTACACGGAGCGGGGGACAGGGGGTCGGGACTACGACGCGCTGTGCCACGCCCTCGATCGGCTCGACGGGACCCGATTCAGGACCAACATCGTCAGCGACGGCACGCGCACGGACGAGTGGATGGGTCTCATCGACAAGGCGACGCTGCTGACGGACGAGGCCACCGGCAAGCCGCAGAAACTGACGATCACGCTGTCCGACATGGTGACCGACGCGGTCGAGCGCATGGAGGTGCTGACGTTCTCGAAAAACTACTTCCGGCTCGGCAAGCCGATCGAGCGGCGGATCTACGAGCTGGCGAGAAAGCACTGCGGCCGCAAGGAATCCTTCTCGATCGGTCTCGAGACCTTGCACGGCAAGGCCGGCTCACGCGGGTCGCTGCGCGAGTTCCGACGCGCCGTCAAGCAGCTGGTCGAGGATGACCATCTTCCCGACTATCGCGTCGAGTACGACCGCGGTGAGGACACCGTCCGCTTCGCGAACCGCGAGACCTGGTGGCAGAACGGGGGGGACGGCGTTCTCAGGCCGCTGCCGGCGTCGGCCTACGAGAAGGCGCGCAAGTACACCCGAGACGACGTCTACGGTCTCGAGGAAGAATGGCGTCAGTGGTGGAAGCAGTCCGGGTGCCCCGAAGTCCAGTGCGTCGAGGCGGCGTTCCTCGGATTCGTCAAGCGGCGCGCCGGGGAATGAACTCGCAGCGGACGGTCGATGCGCGTTCGCAGGTCTTGTTATCCCATCACAAAGAAGGGCAGTGCCCCACACCGACCCAGCGAGCCCTTCCTTTTGGTGACCTTCCCCTTCCCTGCCACTCCCTGAAGGAGGGCCCCATCTCTCGGGGCCGCGCCGGAGGCGCGGGGCGATCAGGGTCTTGCGGAGATGGTATATCAATAGGATTCGAGATACTACGGGCAGCCCAACATGGAGGAGCCGTACGGCAGCTGATCCGCTCCAAGGGCAGAGCAGTGAGACAGACACTGCAGAGTGATCAGCATACGCAGAGCGGCCATTCGCTGTTTCCAGTGGAAACGGCGCGCCTCCCCACTCGACGACTAGTGTGAAAGCGGTTCAGACTGTTCTCGGCGAGCAAGCTCCGAGAGCAAGCGCAGACTGCGAGAAGAGAAGATGAATCAGGTCTACCGGCAAAGAATAGTTGCTGTGGCGCTTTCGATTTTGCTCATCTCCTGTGGAGGGAGTGGGGGCGATGGTATCGAGTCTGATGATGAATCGATTTTCCCGGAAGATGTGGGCCTTCGCGACAACAATCTCGCCATCGTTGACTTCACTACATCAGCACAGTACGACGTCAACACTCCGAACTTCAATATGAGCGTGACTTTGCTGAACTCTGGTTCCGTTAGATCACCTATTCCTACAGGATGGCTTATGGAGTCCGCGACTTCGGACTTCTCTTCGGGTTATCTCTTCCAAGAATACACACTAAGGAATCCGAGCGGCGAGACTCCCGACTTCATTGACCCCGGAGAGCAGGTCACTCTGCAAGGCTTCGGAAGAACCGCCGCGGTTGGTAACGTACTGCGCTTTCCGTATCGTGGGCCTGCCTACGTGCGGTTTTGGGTGAACCCCAATGTCGGAGCTCAACTACTCGGTAGTGGCACCCGCGTTGGGGATTCCTATCAGTTGGCCGAAGTAGATTACTCAGACAACCTGAGTGAGGTTCGAGAGGTAGTGGTCGAGCGGCGATTCAATGAGTGTGAAGAAGACTCCTACGAAGAAAACGACGAACTAGCTTCAGCCTTCCCAATTGAGCTCGGCACTTCCGTATACACAAGCGTTTGCGAAGACGAGTCTGACATATTTTCGGTGATGCTTCGCGCTAACACTGGCTACGAAGTCTCTTCAAGTGATTTCGACTTCTCTGAGCCCAACATAGCCAAGCTATCTATAATAAAACCTGACGGCTCATTCTTAGTCCGGGAAAGCGGTGTTGCTGGAGTTTTCAGGTCTGAAGAATCAGGAGTTTACTACATGGTTGTTCGTCGCCTATTCAGCGGGCCAGTCGAAGGGGCGTTCTCAATAGACGCATCATGAATGCGTCTCACGAAAGACATCGTCGCCCATCGGTTCAACGAGAATGAAGACACTGATTTCAGCTTGCTGCGCATTCTTCTCTGGCACTTTCCTCTCCGACGGAAAAGTCTCATCGGATGATTCGAGTAGCTTGCCAGGACTAAGTGAAACGCCGTTTCCTTCAGGTGATGTCAAGTCGCTCTGGTCGGAGTCAGATCTGGACAGGGCGAGCGACTGGGGTGACTTCAAATTCGACGGGCTGGATGAGTTCAGAGAGTCCGATCTCGATTGCGGATCTCTTTATCTCGAACAGACTGAAGGAGATTAATGGCGACTATTTGCCACGCAGCTTCTGTTGCGACTGTGCGGCTCCTCTCCTCGTGCTTGATAGCCCACTTGACGTGGCTGCCGCGAGCGATTGCGGACTCATTCCAAAGGAAGCCCTAGATATTCCGCTAATCGCGTGGGCAGCTCTCGAGCCAGCTACAATCAGAATCCAAGAGCTTGCGGCAGGACCAACGATGTACAGCCCGATCGTCGTGACACTGTGAATGATGCGCTTGTTGTATTCGTCCAGCCCTTCGAAGATGAGCGTTCCCGCAACAGATTGCCCTCGCCAGAGGGCCTGCGCAGCGACGGTGTCGAGCCAGGCCGCGAGACCCCAGACCACCGACCAGAAGGACACCAGAAAGAGAAGCAGGCCCGCCTGAACGAGGAAGGAGAGGCTATACCCGGAGGCAAGAAGACCGACCGGAAGCAGAATGACCATCACCATCAGGATGTATGCCTGACCGATCACCAGTGCATGGATGACAGCGTCTGCGGCCATGTCGAGGAAGAGAGCCGTCTTCGACAGGCTCACCGCCTGTCCGAGGCCGGCGGCCGTCTCGTAGAGCGGAGAGCTCCTGAAGTCGTCGCCCGCATGACGTAGGGAGATGAGCTGGTCGGCCGTCGCGCTTATCGTCACCGGCGTGTTGTGCAGATACATCTGCACCACCTGCTCCTTGAATTTGTCCGAGACGTCGAAGTCGAAGAGGTTCGGAAGGAAGGCCGACATGTTCTGCAGCCAAGTCGTCTTCTCTTCGGCGACGGCCTGTGCGAACACCGCATCGCGGATGGCGTCCCAGTACTCCGTGCAGAGTGGAGCGCCCGCTGGCTGCGTGCCGACGTACTCGGTGTTCCGCTCCGCATCGAACGCCATCCCCCGCACCAGCATCGGCACCTGAATGTCGGGATAGAAGTCGGCGTTGGTGTAGAAGTAGTTGCTTCCGAGCCAGTGGATGTCGGGGCCCCGCGTGAGCTGAGCCTCGGGCGTCGGGAGCATGAACTCCCCCTCGAGATTGCGATCGCGGTAGATCGCGAGTGCCGGCGCGTAGCAATGCGTGTAGAACGCGTTCACGTGTGCGCGAAGTTGCGGATCGGTGATGCTCGCCGTATCGGCGATCCGGCGCATCGTGCGAAACGCCTCGCCACGCGTGTCGATGTTGTTCAGCACGGCGTACTTGAGCCCCTGACTCACCTTCACGACCAGGGCCCACCACAGCGGAATCCTGACCGAGGAGAGGTCGTAGTCCGCCGACTGCACGGCGTCACCCCAGCTCGAGAGCGGGTTCGCGACCGACGCCCTCTCGGGTGTCGGGTCCTGCACGGTCGCCTTCGGCGTGTAGGTGATGGCGGAGGCATCGAGCGCGATCGTCGGCACGCCGGCCACACCGATCACGACCAGCATGACCACCACGCGGACTTCGATGCCCGCGAGCGCACGGTCCATGTCGACGTTCATGAGGCTGCCGCTCGAGCGAACCTCGACGAGGTGGAAGAGCACGGCGCCGAAGATCGGCACGAGCACGAGACCGGAGCCCGCGAGCACCGTCCAGATGACACCGTAGTAGTGCCAGCCGAACAGGGTGGTGAAGAGCGAGAGGTAGCCTTCCGATTCCATCGTTCGACTCCGTGAGGGGCCTACGTCATCAGCACGTACCGGTCACACCGGTAGCTCATTCCTCGTCGCCGTCCGACGCGGGTGGTGTTCTCCCGTCGAAGACCGGCGCACTCGTGACGGGAGCGACGCTGCCGAGTCCGTCGCCGACAGCGCTGAAGCGCGAGATCGTCTCGGCCGCGACGATCGCCGCCCCCGTCTTCGACGCGAGCAGCTCCTGGGTCTGAACCTCCCAGGCGATGTCGTCGATCTCGTCCTTGATCTGCTCGATGAGCGCGCGCGCCTCGTCCTGAGCCGCCTCGTACGCCTGTACCTGCGGGGTGTTCGCACCGGCCTTGAGGAGCTGGCGGAGCGCGAGCGCTCGCTCGACGACCCGGTCGATCGCCACGTCGCCGATCAGACGGTACGTGTAGAGATCGCGCTCCTGCGGCTGCATGCCGAGCAGTGCCTGGTAGAGCTGCTTGGTGATGCGGACCTTGTTGCTCGAGAGCGTGTTCAGTTGCGCGATCGTCGGGGGCGCGGCCGCCGAGCTCCGGGCGGCGTAGAGGGCCTTCCACGCCTCCACGAGCCTGTCGTACTCCCGGGTGTACTCCGACTTCAGACCGAGTCCGGGCTTGATCGAGCCACCGCACTCCTCGGCCAGGCAGAAGCTCACCTCCTTCTCGCCGAGCACGCGCACGGCGAACGCGACCGCGTCGTTCGAGCCGGGCCACAGCTCGCTCATCCGGATCGTGTCGGCCGTCGTCTCGCCGGATGGCGACCCGAGCGACGCGCGCATGGTCTCGGTCGGTGCGGTGAGAGGCGCGCCGGTGTACTCCCTGTCGGTGATGTGCGCGGCGTATCCTGCGGAGACGAGGTCCTTGACGAGCGGTATCGGGGACGCCCCCGCGCCGCCTTTCAGCTCGGTGCCGAACCAGGGTATGGACTGCTCGCCGCTGGATTCACGGATGGCCCGTTCGGCATCGAGCACGGTCTTGAAGGCGGGTTCGGTGCCCGCCTCGGCAGGCAGCAGCGTGCTCTGCCACTGGTACGAGTTCGACGCGTTCAACCAGTCGTTCCAGGGGTTGTTCCCGCCGGCTGCCCGATCCACCACCTGCTGGCAGCTCCGCTTCGCATGGGTGATCTCGGCATCCAGCTGCGCCTTGAGATTCTGCGAGTAGTCGTACATGCCGGGCAGGGCACGCTGCAAGGCCGCGATGACAACCTCCTCGGCACTGCCAATCAGTGTGATCACGATCTGCTTCATCAATGCATCGATCTCTCCCTTCGTGTAGTCGCGAACGAGCTCAAGGTAGTCCTCCGGTCGCCGCATCTTTCCATCCCAGATATCGCACAAGGTCGGCAGGCGGAACTCCACACCGACGCCGAGTCGCCTGGCGTCTGCACCGGGATTGAGTGGCTCGCTGACGAGGTCACCGCCACCGATCTCGTAGTAGAGCGCCGAACCGATCGGGGCACCGTCGGCGTGGGCCGATCCGAGCGGGACGAACGCGAGGCAGCCAGCGATGGCGAGGGACAGCCCTTTCATGGACGACTCCGGAGGCGAGTTCAGAGAAACGACAAACCGATCACGAGTTCGAGCACCCCGTACCAGGCGAGCAGGCGGTGCCGACCCGCGTCGTTCGATCCGTCGAGGTAGGCGAAGCCGACGTAGCGGTTGATCAACCATCGAACACGCGCGTAGCCGACGGTGAGCAGCGAGACGATCGTGACGACACGGATCGCGGTGAACGCGACGGCCCAGAGCCTGAGCGCGGCGGCGTCCTCGCTCTCGACGACCAGGCGCGCACCGTGACGCTCGACCAGCGCCGCGATCAGAGCGCCTGCGGCGGCGATCACGAGCAGCGACACGAGCGTGCGCGGCCAGCGGCGAGGGGTACGTCCACCGGCCACGCCCGGTGCTTCTTCGCGGTCGCCTTCGTCGAAGCCGAGTGCGACCGGCGGCGTCGAGTCGCCGGGTTGCGAGCGCGCCGCCGGTCCGGGGCGCCTGCCGTATCCGCGCGGCGTGCTCATCAGAGCACGCGAATGCCGATCGGAATGCGGCCGATGGACCTCTCGACGAACACGACCTCGCCGCGCCGCTTCGGGTTGGGGCAGCACGTGTACTTTCGCCAGAGGGTCCACACGTAGCGGTGGTCCGGCGAGCGCTTGCCGGCCGTCCACGGCACGCTCGAGCTCCCGTCGGCGAAGTCACCGTCCCCGAAGCGAACGCACGCAGGATCGGCGGCCGGCGCGTTGAGCTGCCATCGCCCCGTCCGCGGATCCTGCGGCTCGAGCGGCGCGGGATGCTCGACGGTCAGATCCTTCGTGCTCCGCTTCGGTACCGGGCGGTAGAGGTGGTGCTGGCCCGCCCGGGTCACGACGTGGCCGGCCCGGAACGCCGCGTTGGCCGCCGCCTTCATCGGATCGGCGAGCGCGACGTATCCCGTTCTCGGGTACACGGTGCCCCAGTAGTTCCCCGGCGGGTTCGCGACGAACAGTCGCTCGGGGGAGAGCCCGGGGATCGCGTAGGTCTCGGGGAAGACGAGCTCGGGGATGTTGAACCGCCACTGAAAGAGATCGAGCCCCGAGAGCAGGTAGGGCGCCGCCGGCGTCGTGTCGGAGGGGCAGAATTGAAACAGCTCGGTACCGCCGCCCTTGCCGGTGGTCAGGTCCGCGAAGGGCTCGGCGATCGTCTCGATCTCGGTGATCAGATCGACCACGCCCGCGAACTGCGCGACCCCCACGTCGCCGAGCGCCTCCTCGAACCCCGCGAGCAGGGTCTCGTAGTCGGCGGCACCAGCGGCGCTCGCGACATCGGCGACGCGCTCGAGCTCCCCGCCGAGGCCCGCGACGGCGCCCGCGGTCGAGGCGAGATCGGTGACGAAGCGGTTGTTCGCCATGCCCACGAGCGAGATCTCGAGCGGATGCGTCTCCCACCCGGCGATGCCGCGGATCGGGTCCTCGAAGCGGGTGATGTCGTCGGCGGCGCGGCGGATCGTCGCGGGGAGGCGCCCGACCTGATCGCGAACGCCCGCGAGCGCCGTGGCGGGGGCGCCGGACAGCTCCTCGAGCACGGCGCCCTGCAGCTGCGCGTCCTCGCGCGCGCTGTCGTCCCCCGGTGCGCTCGCGACCGCACTGCTGTCCCCCGCGCGCCCGGCACTCGCGACCGAGCCGAGCGTGTCGAGGAGCTTCAGCGCGTTGCCGGGGTGCCCGATCGCGTCGACCTCGTGATAGCGGAGCGTGCTCTTGTGCGTGGACTCCATGCGCTCGGCACCGATACCGCCCCAGAGCGCGTCGTTCGCGTACGCGCGCGGGACGGGCTGCCCCGTCACGAGCGAGAGGAGCGGGGCGGTGATACCGGTCTGCACCCCGGCGTAGAGAAGCTTCGCCGCGTCGAGCGGCGAGGCGCCGAGCTTGGTGTAGGACGCGAGCAGAAGATCCGGGTTGTAATGCGAGAGCTCCACGGAGAACTCCACCCCCGAGTCGCTGCAATCGAGACCGGTCAACGACGGCCGGCACCGGATGACGAGGTAGAGGCAGATGCCCTCGACGGTCAGCTCCACGCAGTCGAACGACGCCGGCGCGCTCGCCTCGAGAAAGGCGTCGAGGAAGCTGTACTCGGTGGCTCCGGGCGGCGCCGGCTCGACGCCGGGTGTCGCCTCCGGCATCGGCGGATCGACAGCGCGCACGGGCGCGGCGGCCAGCGCGGTGGCCGCCACGAGCGCGACGGC
>Ga0114952_1002946_pt1 | contig 12494 bp, 9 predicted proteins | sample SidtaG_2_FD_87303 | JGI IMG/M metagenome (GOLD analysis project Ga0114952, IMG submission 87303) | Marine algal microbial communities from Sidmouth, United Kingdom - Sidmouth_Asex2 metaG | ecosystem: Host-associated > Algae > Red algae > Unclassified | place: Sidmouth, United Kingdom | collected... | reverse complement strand
TGACGGCATTGGAACCTTCCGATATTCTTACGGAGATTCAAATACCAAAGGCGAAAAAGGGTAGCGGTGGCGCATATCATAAGGTGGAACGTAAGGTTGGAGATTATGCCACGGCAGGTGTAGCTGTCCATGTTGAGTTAGATGATGATGGCGTATGTCAAGAAATTGGCATTGGTCTTACCAATGTTAGCGCGGTGCCCATGCGCTTGGAAAGAGGAGAAGCAGTATTGCGAGGTCAAAAAGTGACCGATGAACTAATCGAACAAGTCGGGCAAATTGCAAGTGAAGATTGCGAACCAGAATCTGATTTAAGAGGTTCAGAAGCTTACAAAAGATCTATCGTCAATACGATAACAAAACGAATGTTGAACAAGGCTTTGGAAAGAGCGAGACAATAATATAGCTATGGGAAAACACAATATATCAATGACAATAAATGGAGAAAGCGTTTCTGCGGAAGTTGATTCGCGTTTGCTCCTTGTACATTTCATAAGAGAGAACTTATCCTTGACGGGTACACATATTGGTTGTGATACATCCAACTGTGGTGCTTGTACTATCATGCTTGATGGTAAGTCGGTTAAGTCATGTACCTATTTGGCTGTTCGTGCCGATGGTGCTGAAATCACAACTATAGAAGGTGTAGCGGCGGAAGGTACTAACAGCCATCTACAACAGGCATTTCATGATCAACATGGTTTGCATTGCGGATTTTGTACGCCAGGTATGATTATTCGCTGTATGGATTTATTGAAGACCAATCCTAATCCAACTGAAAAAGAAATTCGTTGGGGTATCTCTGGTAATCTTTGTAGATGTACCGGATATAATAATATAGTAAAGTCTGTTCAGCAGGCTGCGACAGAAATGGCTAAAGAAAAAGAAGCCTCAGTTTAACCTCTAAAAAAGTAACTATGTTTAAATGTAAAACATCAGCAGAGGTCGGCGGAATGGGTCACTCTGTAAAAAGAAAAGAAGACGCTCGTTTTTTACACGGGAAAGGAAATTATGTCGATGACACAAAATTACCAGGTCAATTAACCATGGTAATGGTGCGTAGTCCGTATGCATATGCAAAAATAAAAAGTATCAATAAGGAAAAGGCTTTGGCAATCCCCGGCGTGTTGGCGGTAATCACAGGCTATGATTTAAAGGAATTCAATTTGCATTGGATGCCAACCTTATTATCAGATACCCAAATGGTATTGCCGACGGATACTGTTATGCACCAATCGCAAGAAGTTTGTGCGGTAATTGCAACCGATAGATACGTGGCCGTTGATGGTGCAGAAGCGGTTGAGGTAGATTATGAGCCCATGCAAGCGATTGTAGATCCTTTCAAAGCTTTGGATGCTGATGCTCCTTTGTTGCGACCAGATAAAGAAGGGCAAGAAGACAATCAAATTTACCATTGGGAAAGAGGAGATCGAGCAAAAACAGACGACGTTATCGCTAAAGCGGATGTTGTTGTCAAAGAACGTATCTACCTACCCAGAATTCACGTGGCTTCTATTGAAACTTGTGGGTGTAATGCTTCCTATGATAAGGATACCCAAAAATTAACGGTTTATCTGACTACTCAAGCACCCCACGCGATTCGCACGGTAGTAGCCTTGGTTGCAGGACATGTTGGATTATCTGAAGAAAAAATACGTGTTATTGCTCCAGATATTGGAGGTGGATTTGGAGGAAAAGTTCCGGTATATCCGGCATATGTGGTTGCCATTGCGGCTACTTTCTTAATCGGTAAGCCGGTAAAATGGATTGAAGACCGTTCGGAAAATTTGGTCAACGGTTTCGCCCGTGATTACCATATGGATTGTGAACTGGCAGCTACGAAGGAAGGAAAAATCCAAGCTTTCAAAGTTTCAACTTTAGCCGATCATGGCTACACCGATTCTTCAGCGAATCCTTCTAAATATCCCACGGGAATGTTTTCGATTTGCACAGGTTCGTATGATTATGAGCACGCTTTCGCGGAATTGGATGCGGTTTATACGAACAAAGCCCCAGGAGGAGTGGCGTATCGTTGCTCTTTCCGTGTGACAGAGGCGGTGCATGCGATTGAACGTATGGTCGATAAGTTAGCTGCGAAAATAGAGAAAGACCCGGCACAATTGCGTTTTGAGAATTTTATTAAGAAAGAGCAATTCCCTTACGAATCTCCTTTAGGATGGAGTTATGATAGTGGTGATTATAAACAGACCTTGGAAAAGGCAATGGATATGATTGGCTATGATGATTATAAAAAGGAACAAGCAGAGAAACGTGCTCAGGGAAAATTGATGGGAATTGGAATTTGCACCTTTACTGAAGTAGTAGGCGCAGGGCCATCTAAAGATTTTGATATTTTGGGAATAGCCATGTTCGATAGTGCTGAAATACGAGTGCATCCGACAGGAAAAGCATTGGCTCGTTTCGGAACCAAGTCACAAGGTCAAGGCCATGAAACCACCTACGCTCAGATTTTGGCTGAAGAACTCGGGATTCCTTATTCCGATATTGAAATTGATGAAGGAGATACTGATACTGCTCCTTACGGATTGGGTACTTACGCAAGTAGAAGTACACCAACAGCTGGTGCCGCAGCTGCAATGGCTGCCCGCAAGTTGAAGGACAAAGGCAAGAAAATAGCAGCACACTTATTAGAAGTAAGTGAGGAGGATATCGAATGGGAAGTTGGGAAGTATTTTGTAAAAGGTGCTCCTGAAAAGTCGAAGACGATTCAAGATGTTGCTTTTGCTGCATACACGAATATTCCACCAGGAATGGAACCTGGCTTCGAAGCAACACATTACTATGACCCACCAAATTTAACTTTCCCGAATGGGGCATATATCTGCGTCGTTGAAGTAGAGGAAGAAACTGGTGCGATTGATGTTAAGCGTTTTGTTGCTATTGATGATTGTGGAAACATAATCAATCCGATGATTGTAGAAGGTCAAGTTCATGGGGGGTTAACCCAAGGAATTGCTCCAGCCATGTACGAGGGCATCGAATATGATGATGAAGGAAATGTTTTAAACGGAACTTTTATGGACTATCTCGTGCCAACCGCAGTAGAATCTCCACATTGGGAAACAGGACATACGATTACGCCATCTCCTCACCACCCACTAGGTGCCAAAGGTGTAGCAGAATCTCCAACAGTTGGAGCGCCTCCTGCAATAGCAAATGCAATTATCGATGCATTGTATCCATTAGGAATCAAACATTTGGATATTCCGATAACGCCAGCGAAGGTTTGGGAAGCTATTCAGGAAGCAAAAGCGACTAGTTAGGTACAACGTATGAGATAAACAGTCGAAAAGCAGAAGCCTACCCTAAGGTGAGGGTAGGTCGTTTTCCACTTTACTGTGGAAAATCGGGTAGAGTGAAAACCCAAACTCAACCTAATAAACCATACTTGTAAAAGGTGTATTTCTAAAAGAAAGCATAGAAAATTATTTAACAGATCCCGACCTTGGTCGGAATGACAATAAAATTAGAGTTGCAATGAAAACACAATTAGATAAATCATTCGAAGTTTCACAAAGTACGGAATTGGTCTGGGAACACTTGATCGACCCCGAAAAAATAATGGATTGCGTACCAGGTGTCTCTATTGACGAAAAGGTGGGTGACAACCACTACAAGGGAAAAGTAGGTATGAAATTTGGCCCTATGGGAGTGAAATATGATGCCGATATATATTACAATGAGATTGACTTAGAAAATCGGAAGATTATCATCAGAGGTGACGGTGTTGACGCCAAAGGAAATGGAAACGCCGAAATGATGATGACTATTGATTTAACGGATCGCGATGAAGGAGGTGTGAAGCTTGATGCCATTATGGATGTAACTGTAAATGGAAAAATAGCCCAATTTGGCTCGCGATTGATAAGTACAGTCTCGAATCAATTATTTAAACAATTTGTTACAAATTTCTCAAAGAAATTAGCTGCTGCAGAAGCTGCGGCATAGCCCATCATTATCTTCTAACAAAAACTATGCTTCCCCAGGCATAGCTTTTATGGTAACTTAAAATTAAGCTTTTGAATAAAGACATTAAAGCGCTGATAAAAGATTTTTATGAGCATGACTACATATTGGGCGAAGAATTAGCCACTTCTATTTTTCTATTGAAAAATTTGGAGAAACCCTTGCTTTTAGAGGGTAATCCTGGAGTGGGTAAAACCATGCTTGCCAAGACCTTGGCGGAGCATTTGGGCACGAATCTAATACGTTTGCAATGTTACGAAGGCTTAGATGTTAGTACTACCATTTACGAGTGGAACTATCAAAAACAACTCTTACACATCAAACTTTTTGAACAGGAAAAAGACAAGAAAGCCCTAGGAAGTCAGATTTTTAGAATGGATTATGTCCTTCAAAGACCTTTGTTACAGTCTATAAGTGCTACTAAGCCTGTGGTTTTGTTGATTGATGAAATCGACAGAGCCGACGAGGAATTCGAGGCATACTTGTTGGAGTTGCTATCCGATTTTCAAATTAGTATTCCTGAACTCGGAACCATACAAGCAAAATCAAAACCCTTGGTCATATTAACATCAAATAGAACAAGAGAATTAAGCGATGCTTTGAGAAGAAGGTGTCTTTACCATTGGGTGGACTTTCCATCAAAAATGGGTGAGATTAATATTATCGCCAAGAAGCTGCCGAACATTGATGAAGAATTGGCAACGCAAGTAGTCACTTTTATTCACAATCTGAGAAAGTCAAGCTTACATAAACCTCCGGGAATTGCAGAATCTTTAGATTGGGCCAAAACACTCCTGTTGATGAATCAGAAAAACATCACAGATGAAATCGTGAAAAATACGATAGGTAGTGTCTTGAAACATAAAGATGATGTTGAGTTCGTACGAAATAAGACCGTTCAAGAGTTTTTAGTCCCAATTACTTAATAGGCAGAGCGAAGTCTAGGGGCTGGCTACTAGGCTAAAAGCTTCAAGTTTCCAAAAAACGAATAATCCAGTAATCCAAGAATTAAATTGCAAGCTGTAGAAAAAACATTTAAAGAACGCCTAATTGATTTTACTATGTATTGTCGAGAGCGTCAGTTTATGCTAGGTCCACAGGAAACAAGAGATGCATTTGCGATTGCTGAACGTGGTTATGCTTTGGATCGTAAATTGTTCCAATACAGTTTAAAAGCAATTTATTGTAAACGCAAAGAGCATTTCGACCGTTTTGATGAGATGTTTCAACGTTTTTGGAGTCGTTATTATGAAGAGAAATTAGAACAACGCAAAAAGCAAATACAACAGCTCAAAAAAGAAAAAGAAACCGCCACCGTAATTTTTTTAGGAACAGAATTTAAAGTTCCGAAGAAAGAAGTTAAAGAAATAGATGCTAAGGATACGGTAGGAGCCAATGAAAGCATTCGTTTGCGTATGACGGACTTCTCCAAAGTAAATGTTACCGACAAACAAAAGCTAGAAGAACTTGCAGAAGAACTTTTTCATCAAATGAGTATGCGTTTTAAGCGTCGTTTGGAAAGTGCGAATAAGGGAAGTATTGACATAAGGAATACCATTCGTCAAGGTATCTCAAAAGGAGGGATGTTATTAGATTTATCACATAAACGCAAACGCAAAGAGAAGCGCAAGGTTGTTTTTATTCTTGATGTGAGTGGTTCTATGGATACCTATAGTTATTATCTTTTACGGTATGTGATGGTGTTAAAAAAGTACTTTAAGAGCTTGGAGTTTTTTACCTTTAGTACTCATTTAACCCATGTCACACCGATGCTCAGGCAAAATAATGAACAGGAAGTCTTAAAACAAATTGGTAGAAATGTACATTCGTGGTCAAGCGGTACGAAGATAGGGGAGTCTCTAACGGAATTTCTTTCGGTATACGGGAGTAAGTTTTTAAGCCAAAAACACATCGTAGTCGTTTTAAGTGACGGACTAGAAACCGGAAATGTTACGGTATTAAAAGATGCCGTACAAACCATCCGTAGAAAATGTAAAACTTTGGTATGGCTCAATCCGTTGAAGGGTATGGCAGGTTATCAACCTATTCAAAAAGGAATAGTGAATGTGATGCCTCATCTCGATGCCTTTGAATCAGCTCACAACTTGGATAGCTTATTAAAATTGGAAAAATTATTGATGGATGTTTAACGAACTCTCCTTACAAATAGAAAAACACCTAGCCCAAGGTCAAGATTTTGCCATTGCGCAAGTGATTGATCGTATCGCACCGAGTTCTGGCAAAGTAGGAGATAAGGCGCTAATTTTGGAAACTGGTGAACTCATTGGTTGGATTGGCGGTGGTTGTGTACGCGGTATTGTGATCAAAGAAGCCATAGATGTTATCAAGACGAAGCGCTACCGTCGCGTGCGTATTTCTCCAGAAGGAGGAACACGAGAAAGTGCGAATTATAAAGAATACGTGATGTCATGTCAAAGTAAAGGAACCTTAGAAGTTATGATAGAACCTGTAATACCCCAACCCGAACTGATAGTTGTAGGTAAATCGAATATTGCTAGACGATTAGTGCAAATGGCTGCTACGGCTGATTTTAAGGTATCCGTTATGGCTACCGACGCGGATGCGTACACCTTTCCAAATGCAAATACAGTTTTTGATACGGTAGATTTTAGTTCTTTCAAAAGCTTTACTAACACCTATATCATAGTAACTACCCAGGGTGAAGATGATCAACTTTCCGTCAAAAAAGCTATGAAGACTTCCGCCGGCTATGTTGGTTTTGTAGCAAGTAAAAAGAAATCAGAAGAAATTAGAATATATCTTGAGCAAGGAATGATTCCTGCCGATCGTATCGCCCAATTACGAAGTCCTGTAGGTTTGGACATTAACGCTAAATTAGCCTCTGAAGTTGCCATTAGTATTTTGGCTGAGGTAATTGACCACTTTAGAAACGGTTATGCTAGTGAGAACATGCCGGTTTACAATAAACGAGCTGCGGCAGTTGAAGAAACCACTCCTGCTGCCGATAAGTTTGCGGAAGACTATTACATCAATCCCGTTTGTCAAGTGCCTGTTTCTAAAAAAAACCCGAAGCATATTGTAATGTATGAAGGCGAGAAAGTATACTTCTGCTGTGATGGCTGTAAGGTTAGTTTTGAAAAAGAACCTAGCGCTTATATACAAGAGTAAAGTTTGATCAGAGGATAATTATTAAGATCTAATGAACTTAAGTAATAACTATTTCGCCTCTCCACAGTTATTGTAATCTTGCACTACTTTTTCAATGTCTTTTTTTCGATAAGTTCTATCTTGAATTTTAGATACTAGAACTGGGCAATCTGAAAAAAAATTTGATGCTCTATGTTTGAAAGATTTTGAAATTCTCGCTGTAATTAAGGGCATTGCCAAGGTTTCACCTTCCCTTAGTACGTAATATTCAGAAACTTCATACGATGAAGTCATCATCATACCGTTAGCTCCACCAGAACTTGAGGTCATATTTACATTTCTTTGGTATAGAATTGCCTTACCTGTAATTACGGCTCGAAATAGTTCTCTTCTTTCTTCTGAAACTTTTACATACTCATAAAAACCGTTATAAAAACCACCCTTCTCATTTAAAATGATATGATCTATTTCAGGTTGTCGGTATTTCTTTTTCTTTCCCTTCTTAGCAGGTTTAAATCGAACTACCTTGTCCCCACCAATAGCAATTAAGTCTTTTGAAACTTTGCTGATTTTAAGTAATCCTTTATAAGATGCTCCATCTTTAAGAAAGATTTCACCGGCTATCCACCCATTTTGTGCAAAGAATGAACATGTTACGAATAGAAAGAGTGACGTAACTACTATTTTTTTGAATCTCATACTTGAAGTTAAAAGCGTTGTTATATAACGAGGAGCTACACAAATTCGTATACTAGTATGAATAGTGATACTTTGAACTTTATTAGTAATAAAAAGGAGTCCATTTTAATGGACTCCTTTATATCACTCGATGACTTTTAGGGTTTTACTTGATCATTGAGATTTAATAACTCAGAGGTAGTTTATTTTCCTTCATATTTTTCTAGATACCTTTTCCAAAGTTCGGTTTGATGGGTTTCTAACGAAATACTTCTGCCATCAATAAAGGCATAACTTAAAATATTAGTACGCATATCAAGGGCATCACCTTCAGAAACAAACAGCGTAGCACTTTTACCAATGGTCAATGTGCCATGGGTATCGTCAATGCCTAATATTTTGGCGGTATTACCTGTTAACATTTGTACTGCTTTTTCTTTCTCCATGCCTTGACCTACAACCTGACCTGCATAAAAGGGCAGGTTGCGCGTTTGGAAGTTAGACGCATCACCATTCTGCAGGGCTACCAGTAAGCCAGCATCCATTAATAGCTTAGGTAATTTGTACGGTAAATCATAATCATCGTCGTCTAAACTTGGTAAATTATGAGTGTATTGTACTAAAACTGGAATGTCATGTTCTTTAAGAAAGTCTGTGATTTTATACGCATGATATCCACCTACTAAAACAACTGATTTTGCGCCTGAATTTTTAGCAAGTGTAATGCCGTCAATAATTTCTTTTTCACCATCAGCGTAAATGTATAGTTTTTGTGAACCTTCAAAAACACCTTGCATCGCAGCAAAAGCTGGATTCAGTTCTTGTCCAGTCCCTTTGCCATAGGCTACTGAACCTTGTAAAAAAGTAGCAATCTCGTTTACTTGTTTTTGATAATCTTTGTTGGGTTGCATTCCTCGAGGTTCACCTCTCCACCAGCGACCTCTTCTGAAACTTGAGGGCCAATGAAGATGCACACCATCATCTTTTTTTACCGCAGCATCTTCCCAATTCCACGCATCAAATTGCACAATGGAGGAGGTGCCAGAAATACGTCCTCCTTTGGGTGTAATTTGCCCTATCAATACACCGTTAGGCCGCATACTTTCTACGACCTTTGATTCTGCATTATAAGCTATTAAACTACGCACGTGGGGAATCATATCTCCTATTTCATCCGCATCATTACTGGCCCGAACGGCATTTACTTCAATCAAGCCTAATTCTTTAACTGGAGCTATAAAACCTGGATAGACATCCTTGCCAGTTGCATCAATTACGGTTCCTTTAGTGGTTTCGCCTGTACCTAGTGCCGTTATTTTTCCATCTTCGAAAACAATGGTACAGTTTTCAATAGTTGTACCATCGCCAATGTGAGCAGTTACACCAGTAATTGATATAGCTTCTTTCTGCTGGTCAGCCGGAGTTTGTTGTGCCCAACCTGTTACTCCAATGGTGAACAGTATGGTGACTATTATTTTATTTATTTTTTTCATGATTTGTATTTTAAATCGTTCTTTTTCTTTTCTCCTATTAACTATAGTGTCTCACACGTCATGCGTTCCTTCTTCTTCATTTTTGGTGCTTGTGTTTTACCACCACCTGATTTTTCCTTCAACATCATATGAATAAGTTTCGCTCGCTCTTTTTGCACAGCTTCACGTTGTCGCTTATCTAATTCTAAATCAAAATAAGTGGCACCTTCAATAAGTGTTTTTTCAGCTTTAGCATAAACTGATAAAGGATGATCCGTCCATAAAACCAAGTCGGCATCTTTACCTTCCTTAATGCTGCCTACACGATCTTCAATATGTAAAAGTTTTGCAGGATTGATAGTCACCATTTTCCAAGCTTCTAATTCAGTCATACCCCCATACTTTACAGTTTTGGCAGCTTCTTGATTCAATCTACGCGCCATTTCACCATCATCACTATTTATAGCAACCGTAACGCCTTGCTTTTGCATAATAGCCGCATTATAAGGTATGGCATCGTTCACCTCGTATTTATAAGCCCACCAATCACTAAATGTGCCAGCACCCACACCATGTTCTTTCATTTTATCCGCAACTTTATATCCTTCTAATATGTGTGTGAATGTATTCATTCTAAAATCGAATTTTTCAGCTACTTTCATCATCATATTGATTTCACTCTGCACATAAGAATGACAACTAATAAAACGCTCGCCGTTCAGAATTTCCGCAATGACTTCCATTTCTTCATCATAACGATAAGGTTGTCCACTTTTCTTTTTTAAATCATATTCCTTACCTCTCTGAAAGTAATTCATAAATACTTGCTCAACCCCCATACGCGTCTGCGGGAATCTTGAAAAGCTTTGCCAGTTACTTTGTTTTACATTTTCACCCAAGGCAAATTTGATGAACTTAGGAGAATTGCTGTAAATCATATTTTCTGGAGAAGCACCCCACTTCAATTTTAATATTGCAGAACGCCCACCAATAGGATTGGCGGAACCATGAAGTAATTGTGCAGAAGTGACTCCTCCCGCAAGCTGTCGATAAATATCAATATCTTCATTATCTACCACGTCTTCCATTTTCACTTCGGCGGTTGAATTATGCCCGGCTTCATTAACTGCTAAAGCAGCGATGTGGGTATGCTCGTCAATCACGCCAGCCGTTAAATGTTTCCCAGAGGCTTCGACTACTTTGGCACTACCCGCGTTTAAATTTTGTCCAATTTTAGCAATCTTACCGCCTTTTATGAGTACGTCAGTATTTTCTAGAATACCAACTTCCTCACTTGTCCAAACGGTTGCATTTTTAAATAAAATAGCTTCTGATTTCGGCTGCGAAGCATAACCAAAACCAACATTAGGGTAGGTCACACTCACAAGTTCTGGGTGAGTAGCGTCCTCTTTTTCTTTTTTTGCATCTGGAGTAAAACCACTTGTTTTTAAAGCCGTAAAAGTTGATTCATTCCCGTTCGGAAGTATTAAGCGTCCTTTTATATTATCAGAGTTCTTACTAACCAAACCTGTCATGCGGTAATTTTTCGCTCCCTTATCCGCACTAAACGAAAGATTTAACCAATCATTCGCATAACTCATTTTCGATTTTAATTTGTTGGTGTCCTGTTTGATTTCAACTTTTGGTTTTCCGGCTTCTCCTGTAATGATCATTTTATATGTCATTCCACCAGCAGATAAATCATAATTACCACGAATATCTTTTAGGTTTTTATCAGCAATAACATTTTTGTTCCCTTGAACCCAATTTTCATATAAGGTGGTTTCTTTGTCAAAAATATCACCAGAGGTAATTAAGAAATTTGCTTGGCGTCCTACTTGCAATGAACCAATGCTATTTGATTTGCCCAATATCAACGCTGGTGTCGTTGTTAAGGCCTCCAAAGCTTTCGTTTTTGGAAGTCCATATTCAATAGCTTTCATCAGCTTTTCTTTGAACTTACTGGGCGATTTTAAATCATAAGGTGTTAGGGAAAAAGAGATACCATTATCTGCTAGAACTTTCGGGTTTGATGGAGCTTGATTCCAATGCCTCATATCCTTAAGAGCGACCATATTGGCAGCGTACGGATTGGAAACATCGTAAGCATCAGGAAAATTAATAGGTAGAATTAGTTGAGCGCCAGTTGCTTTTATCTCAGCGATGCGCTCATACTCATCACCACCACCTACAATGGCATATTGAATGCCATTTGCATCTCCTATTTTATCCGCACGTAATACATGACCTTTGTCTTTGGCTTCAAAGATTTGGACTAAACCTTTGTTTTCATTTAAGGCTTCCAATGATCGGTCTTTGGTATCTGAATTGCCAGCGGCATACCATTTGGCATCAGAATACATTTGCCTTAACAAGGCCATTGCCCCCATTAATGAAGTAGGGTAGGACTGCCCCTTTACGACACTTCTTGAAAAAGAAAGGTATTGAGCAGAAGAGTCATCAAGTATTCGGTTAGCATCTCCACCAGCACCATTGAGGGCAACTAAAACTCCTGTTCCTCTAACGATACCATCATGAATATGTGTGTTTACCACGCCAAAACCGGCATTGCGAAGCTCTTTAGCTTTCTTATCATCATATTTAAATTTTTCAATAGCTGTATTTTCAGGCATGATATGGTCATTCCAGTAAAAGCCTTCACGGTCACTATCATATTGTGCAGCTCTGCCGCCACCAGGTTTTCTTTTGGGTTGCTCAACACCAAAGTTAGAGTACACATCAATAAAAGAAGGATAAATAGAGTGTCCTTTTAAATCAACGATAATCGTATTGTTAGGTAGCGATACCGATTTACCTACTTGCTTTACTTTGCCATTTTGAAGAAGCAATGTACCCCCTTCAATTACTTGAGAAGGCGTCACAAATATTTTAGCATTTGTAAAGGCTGTGTAGTTGTTGTTTTTTGATTTTACCCCGTCGTTTTCCGGAAAGTAATCTTGCGCAATCATATTGCTGCAACACCATAACATGGCGAGCATCAGAAGTCGAATTTTCATAAAAGTAGTATTGATTAATTAGTCCCTTTAAAAGTAAGGGAAGTTGATGGAATTACCTCAGTTTTTAACAAGATAAAATAGTTAGAAAGTGAACGAGTAAAAGGGTGAAAATGAACAAGTATTTAGTATACCATTAATATTAGGTGGTTGTATATGCAAAACTAAAAAGTGTTTTTTTACAACTGCCAACTATTAAACTGGGTACTTCTTGTGA
>Ga0114952_1002942_pt1 | contig 12508 bp, 11 predicted proteins | sample SidtaG_2_FD_87303 | JGI IMG/M metagenome (GOLD analysis project Ga0114952, IMG submission 87303) | Marine algal microbial communities from Sidmouth, United Kingdom - Sidmouth_Asex2 metaG | ecosystem: Host-associated > Algae > Red algae > Unclassified | place: Sidmouth, United Kingdom | collected... | reverse complement strand
TTTGTTCTGGAACCAACTCTATAGACGTACTACCTTAGATGTAAATATTCTTCCACTGGCATCTATTATTTTTAATATGAATACGCCAGCGCCTACATTAGATTTTATATGTAAATGATTTTCTGAATAAATGCTTTCTATAAGTTGACCTGAAGGCTTATATAGATTAGCGGTTACAATATTTTCATGATCCACTTTTGAAAGAATATGTATATCATTTACGAATGGATTAGGAAAAATAATAAACTCAGAATTTAGAGGTGTAGTTGTACTGGATATAAGTTCATCGAAACTCCAGTCAGAAACTAATGGGAAATGATCCGAAGCATTTTCCGTATCTGATTTACTTAGATTATATAATATTAATTCATTCTGACTTATCCCTTCAGTGAACAGTGAAAAATCATTTATATTATAGATAACTGATCCTGTATACATCACATAATCTAGTCTCCCTGGAAAAAAACTACTCTCTGGATTATACCAGGTGTAACTTGCGGGGGTTCCTGTTGTGGAGCTTATAAGATCTTCTAGGCTAGTATCATCCCAGTCTGGAAAAAAATCTGGTCCATTAGAACCATTGTTGATAATATCGCCATCGCGCAGGCTATTTCTCTGTGAAGCAGGTCCCACTAGATTAGAATCTCCTACTATGAATATAGGTGTGTTTTCTTGTAGGTCAAAACTCAGTTGTCCCTCTTTAGCTTTTCTTACATATTGCAAGATATCATCTATCTCTTCTTGTCTGCTGACATTATTATTACAGCATGGAAGGTGTATATTTACAATGAGTACTTCTCGGCCATTCACATCTATTAGAAATGCTCCATTTCCACTTATATAATCACCTCTCAGTATAGGATATCTGCTGACTAAGACGATATCGTTTCCTACTTTATCATGATACCAAGTCTCATCGTTTTCTGAGGGTAAAAAATCTTCAATAATATTTTTTGTTTGTTCAGAATTGTGATCGTATATTTCTTGGAACGCTATTACATCTGGAACCAAGGCTTGGAAAATTCTTTCATATGAGGCTCTTGCAGAATTCTCGAACAATCTATCTCGGAGTACATTATAACTCAGTAGCCTGAAGTCAGCATCTGGACTTTTATCTAGAGAAGTAATAGGAGCTGTAAATAGCATATCATTGTTTAGCGTGTAGTTTACGCCGCCGGAATTATCAGGTAGCATATCACCATTGAAAATATCATTATCTAGTCCTACATTTATACTTCCACTTATAAAGACGCCATTATTACCAAGTGCACGTTCCACTGTAATCTCAAAAGTTTTAGAAGATACGGTAGGGGAGACAACCAGACCTACTTCAGCATGATTTATGTTTATAGAACCTCCATTGACATTTACATAACCATTCCTATCTCCAAAATAGAAACTGAATTCTGAACCTAAGCCATTTTTTTTGAATCCTGTATTGGCATTCTGATCTACATCTATGAAAAGAGATAGACTATTGTCAGATTGTAAATTGATTTCTTGTGATAGATCTATTCTTATATAGAGATACTTATCATCATTATGCATCCATAATCTTTCTATATCTGGTCCATTGATCTGGTCTCCTATTTCTTCTTCTACTATATAACTAGATTTCCAGTCAGTTACTTGTTCGTCCAGAATTATTTGTCCAGATAGGAAAGAACAAGTTAAACTGAAGAGGAGTGTTATGTAAATATTATAGTACCTCATTTTTACAAAAATACGCTTTTGAGTTTAGTATATGTGCGCTTAGTATAATTAATATTTACGAAAGCTTAACAATTGTCAGAAGATATATGAGTTTCTTATAACACTCTCTTAAGGTTCATGTTAAGCTTAGGTCAAAGTAGTGGTAAAATCTAGCATGTCTGCAATAATAGTTTCATATTAAAAGGGAAAGCTGTTTTAACTAACCATTAAAATTCCAACTATGAAATTTTTTATTTACATAACAACTGTTGTAATTGCACTAAGTTCTTGTAAGTCTGTGGAGAAGATGGTCGAGCAAGGTAAGTACGACGAAGCAATAAGATTTTCTTCTAAGAAGTTGCAAGGTAAGAAGGACAAGAAAACGAAATATGTCAAAGGTCTAGAAGATGCATTCTCAAGAGTCCATGCTAAAGATCTGAGAAGAATAAAGTTTTTAACAACTAATAATCAGCATGAAAACTGGGACAAAATCTACGATGTCTATGATAATATCAGAAAAAGACAAGCATATATATATCCATTACTACCCCTAGTAAGTGAGGATGGTTATCAGGCGAATTTTAACTTTGTCAAGGTAGATGAGAAAATGAAAGAAGCGGGAGATATGGCTTCAGAATATTATTATTTGCAAGGGAAGAGCTACCTAGAAGATGCAAGGAAAGGAGACAAGATGGCGGCACGGTATGCAGTGAGTAGCTTAGAAAAAATAGAACGATATCAGTATGACTATAAGGATAAAAATACCTTGTTAGATGAGGCATATTATAAAGGAACTTCACGAGTATTTGTAAAAATGGAAAACGAATCAGATGTATTCATTCCTAGAAGGTTCGAGGAAGAGGTATTAAATCTTTCGGTAAAAGATCTTAATGGTATATGGACAGAATTCTATACAAGTAATCCTAAAGATATTCCTATGGATATCGTAGCTAAGTTATACTTAGATGTATTAGATATAAGTCCGGAGAGAGAGTCAATAAGGCAGTTTATAGAATCTAGAGAAATTGTGCAAGGAACTCGCATTGTACAGGATGTCAGTGGGAACAATGTAGTAGATAGTCTAGGTAACTTTGTCTACGAAGATAATCTGATCACTGTTCAGGCATTTGTGACAGAAATATTCAGAGAAAAAGAAGCTGTTGTAATAGGTCAGATAGAGATGAGAGACTTGGAAACGTCAGAAAAACTTTATAGTAGTCCTATCAGAGTCAGTGCAGCATTTGACGACTATGCTTGTAATTTTACAGGTGACCAACGGGCAGTGAGTACGAATACATTAGCAAGAATCAAGTCTTACCCCGCTCCATTTCCGACTGATTACGATATGACGATGATCGTTGCAGAGGATCTAAAAGATGAGATGAAACAGGTGTTGAAAAAAAAGATTCTATAAGCTGATGCTCTAGTAAGCTTGCGGATTATGAGCTCTATCTATAGTGAATTCTACTATGTAACAGCTCCAAAAATAGATAATGTAGATATATTGTAACGACGTGTGGCTTGTACTGTAGAGTTAGCGCAAGGATATCTATTCTATATTTGTTCTATCAAATGATTCTATTGCTGGTAATGCGTCAAAAGAAATCAAAAAGTTAAAAAAAATAGTAAGCTTGATGTCTTACTAATTAAAATAAAGGGTGTTTTATAAAGCCGCTAAAAAAAATTAGCGGCTTTTTTTTGTGCCATCGTCCCATGCCTACACCTATCCATTAGTGCGTATATCTAAAAACCTAGCTGCAGCTTTAGATAAACCAGAATTGGTATATTCATTGAGACACCATGATTTCTGGAAGATTAAGGTTTATTAATTACGTTATATTAAGCCAATTTAGAATAAACAATAATTTTTTGCGGCACTTGTAGGCTTTCTGTAGTCTTTAGTTGGGACTTATGTAGAGATATAAGAAATAAAATGAGGCTATCTTTACATTATAATTCATTTGCTGGTAATGCGCCAAAAGAATTTTACAAAATACAAATTAAGGTAAGCTGTTAACTTACCTATAAAAATAAAGGGTGTTTAAAAAAAAAGGCTGTCTTAACAAGACAGCCTTTTTTTATTATTGCTTTGTTTTAAATTTTTCCTTTATTAGGTCAGGATATTTAGAAAGTACCTTTTCGACTTTAGGTCTACTTACATTCGACACATAGGATTGGGATGGATTGAGCTCGTAAAAGTTCTGATGATACCCCTCAGCTACCCAGAACTCTGTATATTTAGCAACCTCAGTTATAATAGGATTTTTGTAGACTCCTTTCTCATTCCATTTGGCAATTGCCGCATCTATTGCAATCTTTTCATCATCCGTTCTGTAATATATTCCCGACCTATATTGTGTGCCCCTATCTGGCCCTTGTCGATTAAGTGTTGTAGGGTCATGAGCGATAAAAAATACATCTAAGAGTGTTTTATAATCTATCTTAGTTTTGTCGTAATATATTTGTATTGCTTCTGCATGTCCAGTGGTTCCAGTACCTATCTTCTTATACGTAGGACTAGGGTCCTGTCCAGCAGAATATCCACTTATTACATCTACTACACCTTCTATTCGCTCAAAAGCAGCTTCAGTACACCAGAAACATCCTCCGGCAAACGTTGCAACGCCATATTGATTGTAGGTGTTTTTATCGATATAATCATTGATCTTTATCACCCCATGATCCAGTGCAGGATAAGTAGCTTGACCTTCCAACGGTGATTTAACAGATGCTTTCTGACTGCAGGATATATTAAGCATAAGTAATATGATGATGCTTATTGATGATAGATTTTTCATTGGCTATATTTTTTGGTACGTATACATAAAAAAAAAGCAAGCCTAATTGTTCAGAGACTTGCTTCTTTTATATTATTATTAAAAGATCTTATTGTCTAGTAAACGTGATAGGACAATCTATGGTAGTAGGAAGAATACTAGCTGATATTACGAGTCTTACTTTTATTTCATCTTCGGATTCTTGTACAATATCTCCATTAACGACAGCTGCAATACCCATAATTTCTAATTGTCTCTCATCTAGATCTATCGTTTCATTATCAGATCCTAGTGTTCCATTCCCAAAAACATCAAATTCTGTATCGGGAGCAGAAATCATAACTTTGGAAATATTATCCTCATCCTTAGAGATCGTCAGATTAAGTTCTGTGCCACAAAGGTCTGGAGCAAAAATGCAAATTCCAGAACAATCTAACTCACCTGTCCAATTACCTATAAACTTTTCTCTAATTTCTACATCGCAATTATCTCCTTGGAAGCCTTCAAAACATTCACAATCTCCTGTTGTACAAGTTCCATTCTCGCAGGTATCACAAACACAAGTTCCGTCTACGCATTCTCCTTTTACACACTCTACTCCTTTGCAAGGGTCATTATCACAAGATGAAATCATTAGTACGGCAAGTAATGGTAAGAATAATAGTATTTTTTTCATTGTTAGATTTTTCTTTTTAAAAATTTGTAAGGAAAGGTATCTGTATGGCACCTTCTATTGTAAATATAATAGGTTTTAGCCCTAATTCTTATCCAAATAAACGAATAATTGGCTGTATCTGTGATTTGTTAGGTGTTAAAGTTCAGTTTTATAAATTCTTTCTCTTGATGCGCTTGCAGGTATCGCACGAGATCATAGTAGACGATAAGCTGCTCACACTGTTTTCCATGACGGATTAATCTCGCCCTTGTAGTTGTAGTAATTCTTCATAGTCTGAAATCCAGCAGATATACTTATCGGATCTATACCCTTCTGCATTTGTATAGTACATATGTCATACATAACGGCAAAGTGCTCTGAGAATATCTTGTATTTTTTCCAGATGGGTATGGATCGGTCATAGATATGCGTTGGTTCAGAGGCTGCTCCATTTAGTTCTATCACCTTATAGTTTATACCTCGCTTAAGTTCTTCTATGCTATTATATTTTATATCAAACCTACCATAGTTAATATCGGAGTGACTCCCGATAATAGACTGGATCAGCGATTTCATCTCCATGTCTATAAGATGGTTTCCACTATAGAATGCTGTCCCTCTGCTGTGATTGCCTATAGGCTCTAACATACTAATTTCTCCCGAATTAAGAATTTTTTCTAATAGGTCTGTATTGGTTTTTTCTAGCCTATCCAGCTGTAGACGCCCATGAAAGTTTTCTCGGAGTAACTGCCTTACCGTACTTTTCCCATTACCAGTAATACTTAGAAAATCTTTGAGACATACTGAGCTTATTGTAATGTCGGTTTTTCCAGGCAGTTTGTAAAAGAAAATACCTATTTCGTTGGGTAACTGGATATATTCTTGAACGATATAATCCAGGTGGTTTGCATCTAGGTATTGTTCCCATTCTTCTAGAGTATTTATCTTTTCTACAAGTAAGCCCCTTTCACCTATATCTGGTTTCATGATAAGCGGAAAAGAAAATTGGTGGTCATTAAGAAAAGCGTGTTTGTCCAGATTCTCTTGTTTTTCTTTTGACAGAAAAACTGTTTTAGGAATGACAGATAATGGAAGTTTGTTTAGGATATTCATTTTCGAGGCACCCATCATTGCACTATTTTCAAATGCTGGATTGACATTAGAAAAGTAGAAAAGCCTCCTAGCCTTTAAACTATAGTATAGACCTATCACAATAAGCGGGACAACAGAAATCCAGAAGGGCCAGAATTCCCAGTATCTGCATCTGCACCATATTTTCTTTAGGCTGTTCAGTGTATTTGTAATTGTGTTAGTTAAAAATAGAACTAATCTCCGAATGATACGCCTATCTTACGCGCTGTTTTTATAAGATAATGGCTAGGGTCTACGTGATTGTAATCTTTTATGGCGTCTTTTATGGTCACCTCTGTAAGTTGATGGTTCTTGTAAGAAACCATATTTCCATAAGATTCTTGTTGTACCATTTCGAAAGCCTTGACACCCATTGTTGTGCCTAGTATTCGGTCAAATGCTACCGGTGTTCCTCCTCGTTGGGTATGCCCGAGTATAGTTGTTCTTACTTGAGGCTTACAACCATTAGCTTCTAGCTGTGCTCTGAGGACATTACCTACGCCACCGAATTTGATATTAGCATCTCCATCAGAAGCTTCTTCGGCAATGATATGTCCATTGACGGATCTAGCTCCTTCTGCTATTACTATATTTACAAATCCCTTTCCTTTCTTGTACCTTTTGTTGATCTTGCGTATGATGGTATCGACTTTGTAAGGTATTTCTGGAATGAGACATATCTCGGAACCACCAGCCAGTGCCGTATGTAGAGCTATCCAGCCAGCATCTCTGCCCATCACTTCCATAATAATAACTCTATGATGACTCTCTGCCGTCGTTACTAATTTGTCAAAACTATCTGTTGCAATCTGAACAGCCGTACTGAATCCAAAGGTAAGATCTGTAGCGGATAGGTCGTTATCTATAGTCTTAGGAACACCTATGATATTCATTCCTTTTTCATATAAGGCTTGAGATATTTTCTGACTGCCATCACCTCCTATATTGATCGCTGCTTCGAAGCCAAGAGACTTAAATTTAGTGATCAGATCATTGGAGATATCTCTTGACTGCCATTCGCCTTCGTCATCTTGGTAGGGAAACTCTAGTGGATTACCTTTGTTAGTAGTTTTTATAATGGTCCCTCCCTTTACATGGATGCCGCTCACTTTTTTATTAGTAAGCCTTACGATCTCTGTAGGTTCTTTTATAAGTCCATTAAACGCTTCTATACTGCCATACACATCCCATTCACCACTAGTTTTAGCTGCTTTCACTATGCCTCTAATTACCGCATTCAGTCCCGGGCAGTCTCCTCCGCCAGTACATACGAGTAGTTTCTTCTTTTCCTTTTTTCTATTCATACTATAAATGTAAAAATGATTTTCTAAATCTAGATATTCTTAGGCTTCTAAAGCTAAGAGTTTCTATAGCGATGTTTGATAATTCCTTGAGATATTTTCATTTCAAGCTTTAATCTTAGAACCTCGTAATGAGGGATATAATGCCATTTAATAATGTGGGATTTACTATACTTGTGAATATTTTTATGTAAATTATTCTACTGATGGCGATTGCAATTCTGTTTAGTTCTAAAGACCCGATGCCCTGGAAAGAAGTATTAGAAAATAAATTACAAGAAGAGGTCTATATACATCCCGTGGATCATCATGTCCAAAAAGATATTAATTTTTTGATCTGCTGGAAGCCGCTTCCTGGATCTATAGAAAAGTACCAAAACGTAAAAGTGATCCAATCTATAGGAGCAGGAATAGATCACCTGTATATTGAAAATACCATCTCAAAAGAAATTATAATAACCAGAATAAAAGACGAAAAACTCCTAGAGGATATGTATGAATATGTTTTAGCAGTAATTCTTGCTCATATTAAAAATGTCAATCAGTATCATCAAGATAAGATTATAAGTAGATGGAAACCTATTAGCTATAAACGTATAGAAGATACTGCGGTTTCTTTTCTAGGTCTAGGATATCTAGGTGCTGGTGTAGCAGTGAGATTGCAGAACATAGGGTTCAGAGTCCAAGGATGGGCGTCCAGTGTTAAACATATCCAGCAAGTCAAAACATATGTTGGAGACAATGGATTACAGGAAATGCTATCTAGTACAGATATATTAATAAACTTACTGCCCCTAACTCAGAAAACAGAAAATATTCTAAACAGAGCCTTGTTTTCACAACTTAATAAGGCTTACCTGATTAATGTAGGTAGAGGGCATCACTTAGTAGAGGAAGACCTTATCGCTGCATTAGATGAAGAAAAACTTATAGGTGCTTGCTTAGATGTATTTAGAGATGAGCCACTACCTGCGGATCACCGTTTCTGGAAGGATGACAGACTTTCCATTACTCCACACGTATCTGGCATAACCGACAAGCATTCAGTAGTTACACAGCTTATAAAAAATTATAGAAACATGCAACAAGGAAAACCAGTTGACCATATGGTAAATCTCGAGAAAGGTTATTAGCAGCAACCTCCTCCATCGTAAAAGAACGTAGATTCCGATACGAATATGTCTTCATCTAATCTACTTAGTGCGCCACCTGTTTTGTCACACACAGCAATAGGCTGGTTCTGTAATAATACATGACCATTCTTATCGTCGAATTGGTTTTCACCACCATAGTATATAGCTGACTTACCAGTAAAGATACAAGGACCATCTTCCGGCATAGGGTCTTTTATTGCAGCAACCTCTACGGATTCTATATATATGGTTTGAGCTGTATCATAATGTTTTGGGTCTAATATTCGGTATGGTCTTTTAGCTCGTATCTCTACAGTACCGAATCCTATGTCCGTTATCATTTGTAGATAGTCATTTAGCGGGATAGACCCACTGAGACACAAGGCTCTAAGTGTCTCGTCATTCTTAAGGTTTTCTGGCATAATCTGTTCGCATACAGGATCTGATAAGATGAGTCTTCCATGTGGCTTCAGGACTCTATACATTTCTTTAAGTGCCTTTAGGAGATCTTCTTTCTCAAAAATATTGAACAGACAATTCTGAGCAGCGACATCTATACTGTTATCTTCTATAGGGAGGGCTAGCGCATCTCCTTTTCTTAAGTCTATAAAGTCTCTCTGGAACCATCCATTAGTTTTTTCCGCCTCATAGAGATTTTTGTCACAAGCTTCTAGCATCTCATCTACAACATCTAGACCGATGACTCCACCCTTATTTCTGTTGAAATAAGAAAATTGCAAAAGCTCCATTCCACCGCCTACACCAACGTACAAGATCTTAGGATTTCTTGAAAGGTCTCTAGGGTTTACAGTAGAGCCACATCCATAATTCATCCGTAACATAATGTCTGGCATATGTAGATCTGGGAGTTCCCAGACTGGAGTGGTAGTACAACACAGACCTACATCTGGAGTTTCTGCAGCTTTCTTGTATACATCTTTTGTAGTCTCTAAGTAACTTGCGCTCATGATTATCTTTTTTAAGTGCTGCAAATATATTCTCTTTGCTATAAATTAATTGTATTAGCCATAACATATTGAATGTTCTAGACATCTTTTCTCGAAATGATATTTTTTAAGGAATAAACTTAAGATAACAGTCCAGTCTAGAAACCGAACAATTCATCCAGATAAGATTCTCTAGTGGCGGGACCATATGTATTATTACATATACCATCAGTAGAATGCATAATAGACAGACAGGTGCCGGTAGCATCAGTTTCGTCTCTATGAGATCTCCCTATTACACAATGGCCTAGTTCGTGGTACATTAAGAATTCTCTTCGCAATTCACTCTGAGTAGACCAATAGATAGCATCTATGGAAATACTATTAGGAATGTCTTGATTTCTGAAGCACTGACCTGCCACACCAGCATTAGGTATTCTGTTAAACTGTGCGGTGATAGGATTTGTGGTGTAGTCTATATTTATTCCTCTTGCTAGACCCGCAGCCTGGAATGCGTCTACGTAAGGTTGTAGTTCACTGTCAATAGCTGATTCAGTATCGTCATTACAAGACAACATGGACACTAATAACAATCCTATTAATAACCAATATGTAGAAAAACTTTTCATTTTATAATTTTGTATGGATAAATCCCATATACAGTAAAGTACAAAAGTGCATAATTAGTTTACGAAAAGCTTGCAAATTATATTGTTCGTCTACATATTTTATCACAGTTAAGGTCGTACTAACGTAATAAATATAAATATTTATGGCTTATTTGTCAATTTTCGCTAATGATATTTTACCGAGATACTTTCTGCAGAGGGGAGGAGATATAAAATGTAAACAAACAGAAATAAAAAGAAAGGAACGGGTAGAGTTAACCGTTGAGATTTCCAATAATTCTGATATATTTACTGAAGAAGTAATTCAAAATATGATAAACCTATAGGGTCAATTCCTATATTATACCAATTCTGGTTTAGAATGACGGTAACTATTTATTTTGTTCTTCATGTTCCTTCGTTAAAAAGCCTCGCTTAACCTATGGGTTCGCCTACGTTTTTTGCCTTGATCCATTTTGAACAATTCTAAATCCTTTTCCGTCGTCTAAAAAAAGAATTGGTATTACTGAATTGCGAATCTAAAGATATTATGAAATTGGATAATCATAAGCAAGGAAAAGTAAGCGTTTCTTTTGTTATCGACAAGGGCACAATTTCAACATATAGTGCTAGACGTGACAAGGTAAATAATAGAAGAAAGTTAGATTGCATATAGGAACCGTTTCTCCCGTCCAAAGATCTATAGAATTAGGGACAACAAATTATAGGAAATATCTAATTACTGCGAAATAAAGTACTGTGAACATAAAAGAAATAAAATGTACCTCTTAGGATTAGATGTAGGAAGTTCTTCTGTCAAAGCTGCCATAGTAGATGCCTCTTCTGGTACGGCACTTTCTTTAGTTCAGCAACCTGCTATAGAAATGGGAATCATTTCTAAATTTCCTGGCTGGGCAGAGCAGCAACCAGAAGTCTGGTGGACGAATACAGTGATAGCTATAAAGAAAGCTATAGGAAAAGCAGGAATAAACGGAACAGACATTGCAAGCATAGGAATAGCCTATCAGATGCATGGATTAGTATTAGTAGATGATCAGCTCAGCGTCCTACGGCCGGCCATTATATGGTGTGATAGTAGAGCCGTAGAGATTGGTCAACATGCTTTCGATGCCCTAGGAAAAAATCACTGCCTGTCTAATTATCTTAACTCTCCAGGAAATTTTACTGCTTCTAAACTAAAGTGGGTGAAGGAGAATGAGTCTGATCTCTTTAGTAAAATCCATAAGGTATTATTACCAGGCGATTATATAGCAATGATGCTATCTGGAGTCTGTAATACTACGATCACTGGACTATCAGAAGGTATCTTTTGGGACTTTCAGCAACACAGTATTGCGGAAAATCTTTTAGATCACTATGGCATCAGTAAAAGTATATTACCATCTCAGGTGCCTAGTATAGGCTTGCAAGCAAAAGTGAAATCTTCTGTTGCCCAGGACCTAGGTTTATCTAATAGTATTCCAGTTTCTTATAGGGCGGGTGACCAGCCTAACAATGCTTTGTCTCTAGGAGTTTTACAGCCTAATCAGGTGGCGGCTACAGGAGGAACATCTGGAGTAGTATATGGAGTGGTTGATAAGCTCATATACGATAATGAGTCTAGGATTAATAGTTTTGCGCATGTAAATCATACAGAGGAAGATCCAAGAATAGGGGCACTGCTTTGTATTAATGGAGCCGGTATACAATACGCATGGATGAGAAAGCACATAGCCAGAGAAGGTATAGCTTATGCTGACATGGAGAAAATGATAAGTGATATTCCTGTAGGATCTGATGGTTTACGAATTTTACCATTTGGGAATGGAGCAGAAAGGATGTTTAACAATAAGGACGTAGGTGCTCAAATAAATAATTTGCAGTTTAACAGGCACGAAGGGTCACACTTATATAGGGCTTCACTAGAGGGAATTGCATTTTCTTTTATCTATGGTTTTCAGCTGCTCAAGGATTTAGGTCTAGATCCTGAAATTATAAAAGCAGGAAACGATAATCTATTCCAGTCTCCTGTTTTTTCGACTACCATAGCGAGTTTGCTGGACATAGAGATAGAGCTTGTCAATACTAGTGGTGCGATAGGCGCCGCCAAGGCAAGTGGTGTAGGCGCTGGCATTTATGCTACAATAGAAGAAGCAGTAGGTAAGATAAGTACTGATAAGAATTTTTATCCTGACGCTCATAATGAGGCATATAATGATGCTTATCAGCTGTGGAAAATAGATGTAGAAAAACTTATAGAAAAT
>Ga0114952_1002934_pt1 | contig 12535 bp, 9 predicted proteins | sample SidtaG_2_FD_87303 | JGI IMG/M metagenome (GOLD analysis project Ga0114952, IMG submission 87303) | Marine algal microbial communities from Sidmouth, United Kingdom - Sidmouth_Asex2 metaG | ecosystem: Host-associated > Algae > Red algae > Unclassified | place: Sidmouth, United Kingdom | collected... | reverse complement strand
GCCGCCCCGCCCCCCCCCCCCCCCCCCCCCCCGGCCGGCCCGTCCGCCCCCCCCCCCCCCGCGGACCGCCTTCGCCCTTTTGTCGAGCGCGTCGGGGAACCTCGGCCTTCGCGTGCGTTCCGAGTGCCGAGAGCTCGTCTCGCGCGACTTCCGTGCGGTCTCGTCCGTGGCTCGCTTTTCGTGGCCTCGTTCGCGATCCGGCTTATAGATTCTATATAAGTAACAGCATCGCAAGAATCGGAGCGGCGGTCTTCTGGCGGCCGTTCGGGCTCTGGCGGTAAAATCCGAGGCGAGACCGCGCCCGCCCCGCCGCGCGGATCCCGCTCGGGAGAGACCAAGGCACGTTCATGCACATCACCATCGTCATGGTACTGACCTACATCGCCTGCTGCGTGCGGATCGGGGCGGCACCGTGGCGGTACTTCCAGCTGAACGCGCACTATTTCTCGGACGATTCGGGCATTTTCTCCAAGCTCTCGATGGATCGGCTGATCCCCGACCGCTGGCGTCTGAGCCAGAGCGTCGATGTCGAGACGCTGACCCCGGTCCGATTTCCGGTGTTCCTCAAGCCCGAGTGGGGTCAGAACGCCCACGGCATCCATCGGGTGGACGACGCCAGCGAGCTCGTGCGGATGCGTGCTCGCCTCGCCCGCGAGCCGCAGCGCTACCTGCTGCAGGAGGCGGCGCCCGGGGTGCGGGAGTTCGAGATCTTCGGCATCGACGCCGACCGCCACGACCGCCGCCACGACGTGCTGACGGTGACCGAAGCGGTCAACACCAACGAGCGCTTCCCGATCAACAGCAAGTACAACCGCCATACCCGCTACGTCGACATCACCGACCACTTCGACGAAGCCGAACGTCGGCGCCTCTCGGGATATCTCGAGGAAATCGGCCGCTTCGGCATCAGTCGGGTCAGCGTTCGCGCCGATTCGCGCGAGGCGCTCGTCGCGGGTCGCTTCCACGTGATCGAGATCAATCTCTTCCTTCCGATGCCGATCAACCTGCTCGATGCCCGCTACACCTGGCGCGATCGCTGGCGCTTCATCCGTGGGGCGATGATGGCGCTGGCCCGATCGACGAAGCTGATCGAGCCGGTCGCGCGCGAGCGGGCGATCTTCACCCGCATGATGCTCTACGGTCGTCGCTGCCCGAGGGGGCTGCTGTCGCTGCTCGAGGGCGGGTGGCGTAGGGCGGCGAGGGGAGCGCGCCGCGGCGGACGGGTGGAGGCGACCACGGAACGCGGTCGGCCGTGAGTGCCGCCAGCGCCCTCGTCGGGCGCCCGAAGGCGCTTCTGTACGCTTGGCTCAGCCGCCGCTACATGCCCGGCTGCAGCAACTACAACCCGCTCGAGGTCAGAAAGGGCAGCCGCTCCAAGCGACAGGCGCGCGAGCGCTTCGCCGAGCACGGCATCCCGCACGCGAAGGGCGAGGTCTTCACCAGCCCCTTCGCCGCGATGCGTTTCGCCCGCGAGCACGGCTTCCCGCTCTGCGTGAAGCCGAACGTCGGCGGTTTCTCGCGCGGAAGCCATTTCCCGATCGAGAGCATCGCCGAGCTTCGGTGGGCGGCGTTCGCGGTCAAGGCCTGGTGGCCGACGAGCATCGTCGAGGAGTATCTCGAGGGGGCGAACTACCGCGTGCTGGCCACGCAGAACGAGCTCGTCTCGATCATTCGCCGCTACCCGCCCTACGTCGACGGCGACGGCACGAGCACGGTCGAGGCGCTCGTCGACACCGAGAACGCCACGCGCGAGGCGATGGGCCTCTACCCGACGATGCACCCGATCGGCAAGGAGAAGGCCAACGCCGAGCACCTCGCCCGGCAGGGCCTCGGGTTCGACTCCGTACCCGAGGCGGGGCGGCGGGTGACCCTCTTCCATCGTGTCGCTCTCGCTCCCGGCGGTATCGTCGAGACGATCGAGCGGGACACGATTCCGGCGGCGAACCGGGAGCTCTTCCTGCGCGTGGTGCGTGCGTTCGGGGCCAATCTATTCGGCATCGACGTGATCTTCGAGCACGGCATCGAGACCGACTACCGCGAGCAGCGCTGCATCTTCCTCGAAGTCAACTCCCGCCCCTACACGCGCATGCACGCGTTCCCCCGTTACGGCAAGGCGGACGATCTCACCGATTTCCACGCCCGCATGGACGCGCTCGACATCCCCGACACCGACATCTTCTGAGCCGCGCGGCGCTCTTCCACCGCTACCTCGGGGCGCACTCGCTGCTGATCGGCCTGTTGCCGTTCTTCGTGCCGGTATACCTCTGGGAGCTCGGGCTCGATCTCGCCGGTCTGTGCGCCCTGCTCGGCGTGTCGGGGCTCGCGTTCTCGGTCGCGCTCGGTCCCTGGCAGCGCCTCGCTCGCGGGCGCCCACTCGCCGGCCTGGTGGGCGTGACCTTCGCTCTCGAGCTCGCTCTGGTCGCGACGGTCCTCCTCACCGGTCGCCTGCTCGCGCAAGCCGACGACACCGGAGGCCGACTGTTGGCCGCGGCACTGCTCGTCGGTGTGGCCAACGGCGCCTACAACGCCTTCTTCTGGAGCACCCAGCGGACGCTATTCGCCGCACTCGCGGCGGCCGGCGACACCGGTCGCCGCTACGGCAACCTACAGATCGTCGTCGCCGTGTTCCTCAAACTCGGCATCCTTCTCGGCGGGCTCCTCGTCGATGCCGGGCTCGTCACGTGGACACTCCTCGCCTCCGCTTTCGTCGGCCTGCTCGCGACGCTCCGGCTCGCCCCTCTGGCGGGGAGCGCTCCGCTGCACGGCGAACCGCCGGTGAGCTGGCGCCGGAGTCTCGGCTTTCGCGACGAAGCCCGCTCGAGCGCCGTCTTCGCGGTCGACGGCCCCTTCCTCTACCTCGAGAGTCACTTCTGGACCTTGTCGCTGTTCCTGCTCGTCCGTGAGGACCACTCGCGCCTCGGCCTCGTCGTCGTCGTGCTCGGGGTGCTGTTCGCTCTGCTCTTTCTGCTGGTGAAGAACCGTATCGACCGAAGCGCCGTCGACACCGTCTACCGCACGAGCGTCGCACTCTACGCGCTGTCGTGGCTGCTGCGCGTGGCCGTCGACGACGCCTCCCCGGCCACCCTCACGCTCGCGCTGCTGATCGGTGTGACGTTCTGCTCCTCGCTGTTTCGCCTCGCGTTCAACAAGCGCTTCTTCGATGTCGCCCGGTACGGTGGAGGCGCGCTCGGCGCGCCCTCCTCGCCCGAGCGCGTCACCGTCCCGGGCCCCACCGCCTACCTCGTGATCAAGAGCCACGTCTCCCAGCTCTCGATCGCGCTCGTCTTCCTGCCGCTCGCGGCGCTCCTGCACGCGAGTGAGCTCCCACCCGAGGCGGTGCTCGATGGGCTGTACGTCGCGGCGGCCGCGCTCTCGCTCGTCTACCTCCGCTACCGTCGTCCGGCAACCGACGAGGCGCTTCCCACGGCGAAGACGACGCCCACTAGATCGCGCTGACCACACCCGCCGACGACCGCGAACGCGAGCCGAAAACAGGCCACGAGAGCGGCCTAGTCGCTGTGCTACCCTGCGCCACGCCAAGAACCAGCCGTACCCATGCCGGACATCGCGCCCAGCTCGATCACGCCCCCGCCTCTCGAGTCCGCCTCGTTCACCGACCCGATCGCCGCCGTCGATCGGCTCGTCGAGATCTACGAACGCAACACCACCTTTCTCCGAGAGGCGTTCTCGCGCTACCTAGGCGGCGATGTCTCCTCGCGCCGTCATCGCGCCTTCTACCCCGAGGTGCGCTTTCGGAACGACACCTATGCCCGTGTCGACTCGCGTCTCTCCTACGGCCACGTCAACGAGCCGGGGCTCTACAGCACCACCATCACGCAACCGGCGCTGTTCCGCGGTTACCTGATCCATCAGCTGGAGCTGCTGATCGGTAACCACGGCGCGAGCGTCGAGGTGGGCGAATCGAACGTGCAGATCCCGCTGCACTTCGCCCTCGAGGCCGGATCCCCGCTTGCCGCGAAGAGCCCGCAGGTACTCACCTTGCCGCTTCGCGACGCGTTCGACGTGCCCGATATCGCCCACGTGAACGACTACATCGTCAACGGCACCCACGAGCCGCTGCCCGGCACGCCGTGGCCGCTCGCCCCGTTTCCGGCCCAGCGCATCGACTACTCGCTACACCGCCTCGTGCACTACTCGGGCACCGCTCCGGAGCTCTTCCAGAACTACGTGCTGTTCACGAACTACCAGTTCTACATCGACGAGTTCTGCCGACTCGCGCACGAGCGCATGGCCGCCGGCGACGAGAGCTATCTCGCCTTCGTCGAACCGGGGAACGTCATCACCCCGAGCGGTGCGGACGCGCCCGAGTCCGGAACCCCGCCGGCCCGCCAGCCACAGATGCCGGCCTACCACCTGGTAGCCGGCAAGGGCCGCGGCATCACGCTGATCAACATCGGTGTCGGGCCGGCCAACGCCAAGACCATCACCGATCACGTCGCGGTCCTCCGCCCGCACGCCTGGCTCATGCTCGGGCACTGCGCGGGCCTGAGAAACACCCAGGCACTCGGCGACTACGTGCTCGCCCACGCCTACGTGCGCGAGGACAAGGTGCTCGACAACGACATCCCCGTCTGGGTGCCGATCCCCGCGCTCGCCGAGGTGCAGCAAGCGCTCGAGTCGGCGGTCGCCGAAGTGACCGGCTTCGAGGGCTTCGAGCTCAAGCGCATCATGCGAACGGGCACCGTCGCGTCGGTCGACAACCGCAACTGGGAGCTGCAGGACCAGCGCGAACCGGTCCGGCGCCTGTCCCAGTCGAGGGCGATCGCCCTCGACATGGAGTCGGCCACGATCGACGCCAACGGTTTCCGTCTGCGCGTACCCTACGGCACCCTGCTCTGCGTCTCGGACAAGCCGCTGCAGGGCGAGCTCAAGCTCCCCGGCATGGCCTCCAAGTTCTACCAGGACCAGGTCGCCCAACACCTCGAGATCGGCATGCTCGCCCTGCGCAAGATGAGCGAGATGAAACCGGAGCGACTCCATTCCCGAAAGCTCCGAAGCTTCTTCGAAACGGCGTTCCAATAGGGTCGGACCACCCAGGGTCGGACCGCCCAGGGTCGGACCGCTCGCGGTCCGACCCTACCGATTTCAGCCAAGCCGGAGAAACCCAGAGAACCCGACCCTCCTCGGCAGAAGGGTCGGACCACGAGTGGTCCGACCCTAGAACGTCACGAACTCCACCCCCGGCGCCTTCCCAGCCTCGACCGTCAACCAAGCCATCGAGATCGGCAAGCGGAACCGTCGCGGCCCGCAACTCCCGGGATTGACGTACAGCACCCCTCCCCGCACTTCGCTTACCGGTCGGTGCGAATGCCCCGTCACGACCACATCGAACCCTGCTCCCGCCGCTGACGGATCGAGCGCCAGCTCCCCTCGATCGTGGAGCAAGTAGACGAGACACCCCTCCACCTCGACCACCTCGTCGTGGGGAAGCCTCTCGGCCCATTCCCCTCGATCGACGTTTCCCCGAATCGCCCTCACCGGCGCGAGCGCCTCGAGCGCCTCGAGCACCGCCGGCTTCCCGACATCCCCGGCGTGCAGGATCAGCGGCGCGCCCTCCAGCGCTTCGGCCACCTCGGGCCGAACGAGCCCGTGCGTGTCGGAGACCAGCGCAACCCTCATGCCGGCGGCAGCAGACGATCGGTCAGCGCCAGATAGACCGCATCGACGAAGGAGCGTCCGAGCCGCTTGCAGCGCTCGGGCGACCAGCCGACGGTCGGCCTCGGCGTGTCCGCGGTGTCCTTGAAAGGCATCTCGAGCGTCATCGCCAGGCACCCGTAGGTCGCCGCGACGTGATTGCTCGCGTAGCTCGGGTTGGCACTCCCGGGCTTGGCCCGCGGGTAGCCGTGCTCCGTCTGGAAGTCGGGATTGAGGGCGGCGAGAGTGCGCTTGAACGCGACGAGCTCGGCATCGCGCGCGTCGTCCCAGCCCGGCACCCCCTCGGTACCGGCGATGAAGTTGTAGGGCAGCGCCTCGTCGCCGTGGATATCGAGCGCGAGATCGACGCCCGTCTCCGCCATGCGCCGGTGAACGTGAAAGACCTCCGGACTCCTCTCCAGCGAGGGCTCGGCCCACTCGCGGTTGAGGTTCGCCCCACCCGCGTTCGTTCTGAGGTGCCCGCGGAACGTGCCGTCGGGATTCATGTTCGGAACGACGTGGACATCGGCCAGGCGACGAAGCGCACGGCTGGTCGCGTCGTCTAGATCCAGCAGACGCTCGAGCCAGCCCTCCGCCCACCACTCGGCCATCGGCTCCCCCGGATGTTGCCGAGCGATGACCCAGATCTGTCGCCGTCCTCCTCCGGCCGCCTCGCGGACACCGGAACCGGCCCCCGTTCCGGTGTCGTGGTGACCTTCCGCACCACGACCGGAGCCGATCTCGCCGTCGATCTCTCGGACGTGCAAACAGTCGATCGGACGGCCGTCGAGCGTTGACCCCAAGCGTTTGAGCGAGACGCCCGGCGCGACCACCGAGCGGGCGACGAGATCGTTGTGACGGGCGAGCGGATACGGCGCGAAGTAGGCGAACCAGAGCGCCTCGATGCCGGGCCGGACAGTCCACGACAAGGTTTTCCCGTCGTAGACCGACGGTGTTCGGTACCAGCGCGACCGATCGGCCGATGTCGCGACGTCGTAGCTCTCCCAACCTCTCGAGTAGGTCGTTTCGGCGGCGTTCTCGATCACGAGCCGGCATCCGCACTCACGCATGCCGTCGACCCGGAAATAGAACCACTGCAGGAACTGGGAGCCACGGTCCCGGCGGATCGTCAGACGGACCTCGTCCGCATCGATCGAGCGGACGAGAATGTTGCCGCCATCGAAGGCGCTGTCGATTCCGATCGTCATGGCGTGAGGATCGCATCCACGACGACGGACGCGAAGCGCGAACGAAAAAAAAGCCGGCGAACCGCTCGCGCGGTCCACCGGCCTCCATTCACGAAGCTGCTACGAGCCTGTGTTCAAGCAGTGGACGGGCGATCCGTCGCCCGACACATTCCGAACCGCTCCGAGGGGTTCGCTCAGAGGTCGGCGTCGAGCTTGTACGCCACCGGATTGTCGGTGCTTTCCTGCAGCGGGGTCGCCGTCGCGCCGTTGATGGCCAGCGTACCGTCTCCGTTGTCGGTCACGGTGATCTCGACACCGTTGTCGCCGAAGGTCGTGTAGGTACCGGGCACGAGCGGACCGCTGGTGCCTTCCGGGCGGACCAACAGGTACTTGCTGAGCGCCGCGAAGGCCGACGGCTGATCGGTGGCGGTGACGTCGAGCGACGAGTTGCTCGGCGCGAGCACGACGAACTCGTTGTTGTTCGAGTCTTGCAGGGAGTTCTGGTAGTTGGCCTGATCGACCAGTGCGACGAACTCGCTCAGGTCACCGTCACCCTGCAGCGCCGCGTAGGCCGAGCCGGCAGCGCCGGTGTTACCACCATCCGTCGAACCCGTACCGTCGGTGGTGCCGTCCGTCATGCCGTCACCTTCACCGTCGTCACCACCCTCTACCGCGTCGGGAGCGGCGAGTACCGAGGGAATGATGTAGACCGTGCCGTTATCGGCCGTGGTGCCGACGCCGAGCGGGACCGGCTCGCTGCCCTCGACGCTGCTGGTAACCTGCAGCGAGCCATCTTCGGCCTGCGAGATCTGCAGCGGTGCACCGTTCGCGGTGGCGATATCGGTCTCGAGCATGTCCATCGCCGCGGTCTCGTCGATGTTCTGCGGGATGACGTGATACTGCAGGACGTTCTTGACCTGATCCTCGTCGAGACCGGCCAGGGCCTCCTGAGCGGCGGTGAAGGCTTCGTTGTTCGGCGCGAGCACGGTCAGGGTCTGCGACGCGTCGTCGAGCAGGTTGACCAGATCCGGGTAGCCCTCCAGCGTGGACACGAGAGAGCTCAGCTCCTCGACCCCACCGGTCAGCTCACCGCCTTCCGTATCGGACGTACCACGAGCGACATCGAGAATGCTGCCTCCCTCGGTCGTGGCCGGCGGGCTGGGCTCCGGACCCATGCCGTCGGTGGTGCCGTCCGTCGTGCCGTCGGTCATGCCGTCCGTCGTGCCGTCGGTCATGCCGTCGGTCATGCCGTCCGTCGTGCCGTCGGTGGTGCCGTCCGTCGTGCCGTCGGTCATGCCGTCGGTCATGCCGTCGGTGGTGCCGCCGTCGTCATCGTCGTCCGACGAACAGCCCGCGATCGCGAGACTGGCCGCGACGATCGAGAGTGCAAAAACCTTCCTGATAACCATCTTGTCGTTCCCCGTAGTGAATGAATGTCCGACCAGCACGGCTGTCGCGAGCTCGAGCGCGGGACCGACATCGGAGCCAAGCTTCGATACCGGCCACGGATACTAGCCGATTTCAAGAAAAAGCCAATGAGCCCTGCACGCCCTACAACGACGCCTGCACGGATGCCTGCACAATAACGCTTGCGCGACGGCCCCTGCACGACGCCCCCCGCCCCGGCCACGACGGCCGGTGGCGACCGCGCGGGTCACCTCGTGAGCGCCGCGGATACTACCGGACGCGAACCCCGAAACAACAAGCCTGTCCATGGCGTACCGCCGAACGTGACAGACCGTCTCGGAGACTCTACCCAAGCCTTTGAATCGCCGCCTATTTTAGGACAACAATCCCACTATTGCAATCGCGTTACGCATTCTTCGCCCACGTGTCGTCGAGGATCGAAAAGCGCATCGTACGTCACAATGTCGACGGAGCGACGCCGTATCGGCGGAGCGCTTGCCACGAGGCGCGTCCGACTCGCCGGCTGCAACCACGGCTGCACCACGGCTGCACTACGGCTGCACTACGGCTGCACGACGGACCGAACGCGCCGCTCCGGGCACCGTGCTCGAACGAGTCGGGCCCTGTGCCGTTACCCTTGACCGGCCCACCACCGCGCCGACGATGATACCCGCGATCCGTCTCCGAGAGCTGGTCCGTACCGCCCGCGAGCGAGGCACCCGTGCGCTGCTCGTGGTCGAGACGCCGCGTCCTGCGGTCGAGCGGCCTGAGCGTGGAGTCCGGGCGCCCTCGGTCGCCGATCGAGCCGACCGCCTCGCCGCCCGACTCGGCACCGAACACCGCTGTCTCGTGCACGACGCACGAACCGACTTCGACCCGGCACTGCTCGCCGCCGAGGCGGGTACCGTGCCGGCGGGCGGCGCGTTCGTGCTACTGGTGCCTCCGCTGACGAGCTGGGCCGCGGGTCCGCCGCGCTCGCGCTTCGTCGCCCGCTTCGTTCGCCACCTCGCACACCATCTCTCGACCGAGCCGACGACGAGCGCCCGCATCGCGCTGCCGCGGGTGGACGCGGGCGCGCTCGAGGCGTTCGGCACCGCGCTCCCCGAGCCTCGCCCGGCGGCCACGGCCGAGGCCCTGAACGCCCAGGAGGCGACACTCGAACGCTTGCTCGCCCATCTCCGACACGAGCCACACCCGCTCGCCGTCATCGAGGCGCCGCGCGGGCACGGCAAGTCGACGCTGCTCGGGCGGCTGGCCGCACAGCTTCGGCGCGATCGGGTCGAGCACGCGATCTGCGCTGCCCGGCGTTCGGCGATCGAGGTGCTCGAGCGCCATCGACGGCAGGCGCTCGGGATCGACGGTCACGGCGATCCTCCACCGACGTTTCTCGCTCCCGATGCGGCGCTCGCCCGCACCGGCGACGTGCTGCTCGTCGACGAGGCGGCGAGCCTACCGCTACCGCTGCTGGAACACTTGCTCGGACGCTGGCGTCGGATCGTGCTCGCGACGACGAGCGCGGGCTACGAGAGCGCGGGCCGCGCGTTCGCGCTGCGTCTGCCCGCGGTGCTCGATCGGGAGCGTCCCGGTTGGCTGCACCTCGCGCCACCGTTGCCGCTACGCTGGCGCGAGGGCGATCGGCTCGACGCGCTGCTCGCACGCACGCTGATGCCCGCCGCGACCGATCGATCCCGGCCTCTCCGGCAAGTCGGCGGAGCGACGGGGGAGCCGCTCGCCGCGCTCGAGATCGAGCGTGACGCCCTGCTCGCCGACGAGCCGCGGCTCGCGCGCGTGTTCGCCCTGCTGGCGGCGAACCACTACCAGAGCACGCCACTCGATCTCCTACATCTGCTCGACGCTCCCGCTCTCAGGCTCTGGTCGATCGAGCACGGCGGGTGCGTGCTCGGAGCGGCATTGGTCGCCGTCGAGCCGGGAGTGGAGAGCACGCTACATGCGGACGTGCTGGCCCGGCGGCGGCGCCTGCCGCACCGCTTGCTCCCACAGCTCCTCGCGCAATGCGCGGATCGTGGGCAGGCGCTGGGGGCGAGCTATGCGCGCGTCGTGCGCATCATCGTCGATCCGGAATGTCGGCGTCGGGGCATCGGCCGCCGCCTGGTCGCGGCGATCCTGCGCGACACGGCGAACGAGGTCGAGGCGGTGGGTGCGAGTTTCGGGGAGACGGCCGCGACGACCGCGTTCTGGTCGGCGAACGGGTTCACGACCTTTCACCGAGGCTTTCGGCGCAACCCCCGGAGCGGACATCGCTCCGTGGCGGTGCTCAAGGCCTCGTCCGGACGCACCCGCGACGTGCTCGCCAGCGCCGTGGCGATTCACCGCGACAACGCCTGCGCCCGGAACGATCCGTCCCTCGCCGAGGCGATCCCGTCGGTGCCGGACGCTGCCCTGTTCGCCCGCGACGATGCCGTGCTGCGACGCTTCGCGAGGGCCGAGCGGAGTCTGTCGGACACCGCCGGCGCGCTGTCGCGCCTGATCGAGCGAGAGCGGTCGGCGAGCCACCCCATCCCCGGCGAGGCCACGAACGCCGACACGGCGGCGGAGAGCTTCGACGGCGCCGCACCGTGCGCGCCGGAGAACGAGCCCGAACGCTGGTTGCACGCACTCGGAGTGGATCTCCCGCCCCACAGACGCCGACGAGAGGCGCGGCTGCGCCGATGGGTCGATGCTCAGCGGCGCACCAGCAGCAGCAACCCCACGTCCGTGCTACCGAAGCGGAACGCCGCCTCGGAGTAGGCGAGATAGTAGCGCCAGGTGCGTACGAAACGTTCGTCGAAGCCCTGCGCTCGCACCTCTCCGAGGGCTCGCTCGAAGCGCTCGCGCCAGCACGCGAGGGTGCGCGCGTAGCTCGCACCGAACCACCCGACGCACGCCGAATCGAACCCCGCCGCCTCGGCGAGACTCGCGAGACGACCCTTGCTCGGCAGCATGCCGCCCGGGAACACGTGCCGCTGGATGAAATCGGGGCTGGCGCGGTAGGTCTCGAAGCGCTGGTCGTCGATCGTGATGACCTGCAGCGCCACGCTGCCGCCCCGCTCGAGAAGAGCGGCGAGCTTGTCGAAGTAGGCGCGCCAGTAGCGCTCGCCGACCGCCTCGAACATCTCGATCGAGACGACGTGATCGTAGCGCCCCGAGACCAGGCGGTAGTCGCGGTGCAGGAACTCGGCGCTGCCGATCCGCCCCTCCTCCGCCCCTACCGCGTGGTGCTCGCGCGCCCAGGCGAGCTGCTCGCGCGAGAGCGAGACGCCGCTGACCCGCGCATCGCGCTCGGTGGCCAGATGGTGCGCCATCGCCCCCCAGCCGCACCCGATCTCGAGCACCCTCGCGCCGGGCTTCGGGTCGAGCAGATCGGCCACCCGTCGGAGCTTGGCCTCCTGCGCATCGGCGAGGGTCTGTCGCTCGTGCGCGAACAGCGCCGACGAGTAGCTCATGCTCGGATCGAGCCAGAGGCGGTAGAAATCGTTGCCGAGGTCGTAGTGGAACGCGACGTTGCGCCGGCTGCCGCTCGGGGAGTTCCGGTTGAGAGCGTGGCGCAGGGCGTTGAGCGCGCGTGCGAGACCGCTGCCGGCGGTGGCGCCGGCGATCGCGCGCTCGTTGCGGAGAACCAGCGTGAACAGCTCCACCAGGTTGTCGGTGCTCCAGTCCCCTTCGAGGTAGCTCTCGGCGAAGCCCACCTCGCCGCGCAGCATCAGCTGACGGAGCGGGCGGAGGTTGTGCAGCACGATGTGCGCATCGCGTTCCGGGGCGGCCGAGCGTCTCCCGTGACGCGTCGCCGACCCATCCGGCCACGTGAGCGTGAGCCGACCGTCGGTGACGCCCGCGAGCACTCGATCGAAACGCTCGCCGAGCGTACCGTCGAGCCATCGCCGCGGGCCGGGACGGAGCGGAGCCGGCGGCGGATCGAGACGGTCGTCGGTGTCGCTCATGATCTCTCGAATGACGGCGGGGAGCGGTGTCGAGCCGAACGCCTAGCGCGCGGAGCGTTCGACACCGGAGGCCGCGTCCGCTCCCTCGGGACGGCGAGCGAAGACCGGCACTCGCTTGCACCACAGCCGCAGCGCCTCCCAGTGGATGCCGGCGAAGACCTTGAAGGTCACGAGAGGAAAGCGCGCCAGCAGTCCGAGGAGATGGGCGGTGTCGAGCGGGCGACGCGTGGCGACGTAGCTCGCCGTCAGCAGCAGTCCGCCCGGGTCGAAGGCGCGGATCGCGATCACCTGTCGCTCGAGGGGCACCCCGAGGCGAAACTCGTAGCGCATGTCCATGGCGTTGAACGG
>Ga0114952_1002933_pt1 | contig 12542 bp, 7 predicted proteins | sample SidtaG_2_FD_87303 | JGI IMG/M metagenome (GOLD analysis project Ga0114952, IMG submission 87303) | Marine algal microbial communities from Sidmouth, United Kingdom - Sidmouth_Asex2 metaG | ecosystem: Host-associated > Algae > Red algae > Unclassified | place: Sidmouth, United Kingdom | collected... | reverse complement strand
ATAATACAGATACAGATTTTTAGAAATACAATATACAGAAATAAACAGATAATTCATTTTTAACACCAAACCAACCAATTAACACCATTCACCAAAAACGATATTTATTCGCATAGAAATACAATAAAATGAACCTACTTAAACAAAAGTTGGCGAAATACACTGCGCCACAAGAAGCACGGGCGCGGGGCGTTTATCCCTATTTCCGAGCAATTGAATCCGATCAAGATGCAGTTGTGACCATTAATGGAAAACAGGTATTAATGTTTGGCTCGAATAGCTATTTGGGGCTAACCAATCATCCAAAATTGAAAGAAGCCTCCATTGCGGCTATTCACAAATATGGCTCTGGCTGTGCTGGTTCTCGCTTTTTGAATGGGACATTGGACATTCATTTGGAACTGGAAGAGAAATTGGCAAAATTTGTCGGTAAAGAAGAGGCAATCGTTTTCAGTACGGGGATGCAAGTGAATTTGGGTGTGCTATCTTCCGTTGTTGGTCGACACGATTTCATTATCAATGATGAATACAATCATGCGTCAATTGTCGATGGGTCACGGATGTCAATGGCGACTGTTCGGAAGTTTCGGCACAATGATATGTCTTCACTTGAAACGGTTTTGCAACGCTTGGAAGCTCATCCAAACGCCGTAAAATTGATTGCCGTAGATGGTGTATTTAGCATGGAAGGAGATGTAGCGAATTTGCCAGAAATCGTTCGTTTAGCGCGAAAATATGGTGCAAATATTTTCTTAGATGATGCCCATTCTTTAGGCGTTTTAGGTAAGAAAGGACGTGGTACCGCTGACCATTTTGGACTCATTGATGAAGTAGATATGGTCATGGGAACGTTTAGTAAATCTTTGGCATCTATCGGTGGTTTTGTAGCAGGTGATTTTGAACACATCAACTATTTGAAACACAACGCTCGTTCTTTAATTTTTAGCGCAAGTATCGCTCCTGCCAATGCGGCGAGTGTGATTGCTGCGTTGGACTTAATGAAAGAAGATACCAGCATTATCGACCGTCTTTGGGAGAATACACATTATGCGCACAAGTTGCTGAAAGAATATGGTTTTGAAACCGGGCATTCCACCACTCCGATTATTCCAGTTTATATTCGCGATGTAGAGAAGACTTTTATATTGACCAGAAAGTTGCAGGATGAAGGCGTATTTGTCAACCCTGTAATCTCGCCTGCTGTTCCACCAGAAGATTCGTTGTTGCGATTTTCTTTGATGGCTACACATACGAAAGCGCATATTGACGAAGCGGTAGGAAAAATGCACAAAATTTGTAAAGAAATTGGTGTGTTTGATAGAGAGGTGATTGCTTAAATGGTTCCATATAGTTTTTAAGTAAAACAAATGCGGCGCAAAAAATCAATTCATTTATTAAAAATGAAAAGTGCGCCTTTTGGATTCTCAAGGTAGAGCAGAAGTTTTTCTACAGAGAAAAAATTTTTGCTCTACCTTGAGAATCGCCTCGCGGCGGCTTGTTTTTTTCAATAAGCTATCAGTTCAACCGCCGCGTAATAATGCTAATTCAAATTGGAATCTAAAAATTTTATTACACAGGAATTGTTACAAAACCAAACAATTCAACAATATATTTTACTTTTTCAAAATTAGAAATTCTACTCGCCGATTCATTTTTCGTCCCTCCTTGGTTTCATTCTCTGCAATTGGCTGCTGGCTTCCAAAGCCTTTATATTTCGTCCGACCCGTTTCAATTTTATGTCTATTTAAATATTCCACTACTGCTTTTGCCCGCTTTTCAGATAAAGACAAATTGTAAAAATCTTTGCCCCAACTATCGGTATGTCCTCTAATTTCAATCACCATTTGAGGGTTTTCTCGCATAATTTTTAATAACTTTCGCAATTCCATAAACGAACGTGGCAATAATTCTGCCTGGTCAAATTCAAAGAATACATCTTTCAACCGTATCATTTTTCCTTCTTCCAAAATCTCCTTACTTAAATCATCTTCTTTTACAGGAATCGGTAAAATAGGTGGTAGCTTTTTTACTAAAACATCTTCAATATAATAGTAAGCATATTTTAAATGGTCATCACAAAATGTCTTAGTTTGCGTCAAAGAATCAGGAAAGAAATTACCAATTAGCAAGTAATTAGCTTCGGCATCTGCTTGAAATTTACCATTCACTTTTACCCAACTTGTCCACTGCGCATCTATAATTTCTTCTGAAAAAACATGCGGCTGAAAAGGTAAAACGCCATCTGTGATTTCAGAAACCTTATTTTCAGAAAAGTAAAATCCTAAATTATTGCTTTGCAAAGAACGAGGCAAATGACTCACCCACATTTCCGCATGATAATTCTGCCCTACGACCAATGTTTCTGCCAGTTGAATTTGAATATACTCTCGACAATGTGGCTTCCCTTCATCACATCCATACACCGTAATCCCACTCATCGAATGCCCCGACCGAGGGATTTTTTTCCCAAATCCTTTTTCTGCCCAAGTATCTGGCACTCGTACTCTCGGGCCAAATACATCCGGTGAGGCAACCGTAGCTGCCGACCAATATTTCATCACTTCCGTGTAGTGGTCACCTTTGTAAAACCAACCAATTGGCGGCCCCGCATAGAGTTCAAAACCAGGGTTGGGAACGATATTGGCATACTCATCTTCCACCGCATTTTGTGCGAAAGCAGATAAAGAGCAAAATAATAATATAAATAGGTGAATTGATTTCATTAAAAAAGCCGTGATTTCTATTTAGAACGAAAAATTGTGGGCTTTATTTGGTACTTGAAAAGTATCCGATACGCGAAGCGCTATCGGATACTCTTCCACTAAACGGTGAAAACAAAGTTGTGCCATTTGAAGGAGAAGAATGAAGTTTTAAAGTAAAAAAGGTATCCGATGGCGCTGCCGCATATCGGATACCCTCCAAAAAAAAAAGACCGATATTAAATAAAATATCAGTCTCTTTAAAGTACCCACGACTGGAGTCGAACCAGCACGTCCGTAGGACACTACCCCCTCAAGGTAGCACGTCTACCAATTCCGCCACGTGGGTGATTTTCTCTACTTCAGTCGAAATGACAGAGGCAAATGAAACGCAAAGATACGTTAAAAGAAATCGTTTTTACAAATTTGCTTGCGACATTAATTTTTCCATCCCTTCAACTCCTGTTCGATGTGCTTTAGTTCCACTTTCACTCCCTATTTTTCGGTCAAATGTTTCGCTAAAGCGTCAGCAGAATAAACAGAGCGATGTTGCCCGCCTGTACAACCAAAATTGACGGCGAGATTGGTAAAACTTCGTTCGATATAATTTTCTACCGCTTTGTCCACAATTCTAAAGGTTTCCTGTAAAAAATCGCCGATGGTAGAATGGTGCTGTAAGAAGTTAATTACAGGTTCATCTCGACCAGTTAATTTTTTGTAGGGAGCATAGCGACCAGGATTGTGGAGGAAACGGCAGTCAAAAACGAAGCCTTCGCCATGTCCACTCGTATCTTCTGGAATACCGCGCTTGTAAGAAAAGCTATGAATTTTCACCGTCAATAAACTTGAAGAGCCTTTAATTTTATCAAAGGGTTCAAAAGTTTTCGTTTCAACAACTGATTCCAAAACCTTTACCAATTCTGGCATTTCTAAGGGCGGTTTCGCATTTTCTAAAACAAATTTGACATTTCGAATCGCGAAGGGAATGCTTTTAATAAAATATTCTTTGCGCTCATACAATCCACGAAATCCATACGTTCCAAAGACTTGAATACAGCGCATCAAGACGTAGCTGTAAAAATGTGTTCTAAATTTTTCACGGTCAATTTTCGTTAGTTTCTCGGCAGTATTTAGATAATGGTCAACTAATTCTTCTCGAATGTCTTGCGGAATATTTGCCTTACTTTGATATAGTAGTGATGCCAAATCATACTGTAAAGCCCCTTTTCGACCACCTTGATAATCAATAAAATAAGGCTCGCCATTCTTAATCATAATGTTGCGAGTCTGGAAATCACGGAACATAAAATGCTCGGTATTCGCCTCCAATAAATAGTCAGCAAAACGGTGCATATCATCCTCTAACGCTTGTTCGTCAAAAGGAATTTTTGCCAATTTTAAAAAATAATATTTGAAGGTATTGAAATCCCAAAGCATGGATTGCTTATCAAAACTTTGGCGCGGATAACAAACAGAATAATCCAAATCTTGGCTACCATTTATTTGTAAATGCGCCAATTGCTCCACTACTTTTTTGTAAATCTGGACTAAATAGTCAGGGAACAAATCACCTTTTTGCAGCAAATAACTATACAACGTGGTAGCACCTAAGTCTTCTTGCAAATAGATATTTTTATCCAAGTTTTCGTCATAAATTTCAGGAACAGGCATTCCTTTTTCTTTAAAATGTTTAGAAAAAGAGAGGAAAGCCAAATTCTCTTTTTTATCTAAATTATATGCGCCGACGGCCACTTTATCTTGATTGGACAAACGATAATAAATGCGTGGCGATGCACTCGGCGCCAAGGGCAAAATCAAGGTCGGCGACACACCTGCCCACTGTTCAAACAATTCGGATAAGGCTAATTCTATTTGCTGATTGGTCATTTTACGTTCTGTATTTTTACGGAAATTGATGCGTGAAGGTCGAAACTACCATTGAAAACAAAAAATAAACACCCGAAAATTGTAAATTCTTTTATTAAACTACTAATTTCGCCATAGAAACCCTCCTTTTTTTAGAATCTCCCAGTTAAAGTTTCTCCATTGAAAACGCATTAAGCAGCTAAAATCAAACATTCACTATGAGTTTGCCCGTGCGCCGTAAGCCGTGGGTCGTCAACCGTACACACCCATGTCAAAAAAATTAAAGAAATTTCCAAATTTAGACCCACTGCGATTTTTACTGGCTTCGATGGTGGTTATTTATCACATTCCTGCAATTTCACGCACGGTTGGGTTACCAGCATTTGATGCGTTGCCCATGTTTCACAAAGGGTCGGAAGCAGTATTTGTGTTTTTTACATTGAGTGGATTTTTGATTATTCGGTCGCTATTTGTGGAGAAGGAAAGAACGGGCACTATTAGTATTAAAAATTTCTATCTGCGTCGAATCCTTCGCATCTATCCAGTTTATTATTTCGTGCTGATTTTTGGATTTTTATTTTATCATTTAATTTTGCCTATAGCAGGCATTCCTTACGAGACAAATTATGATGTTTTCACAGGAATATTTCTTTGTGTTGCTTTTCTACCAAACGTTTTTCAAGTCCTTTTCGAACCAGGCGGCATTCTTAATATATTGTGGTCAATTGGTATTGAAGAACAGTTTTATTTATTGATTGCACCTGTATCCTATTTTTTAGCAAAAAAGAGGTTTGTACCGTTTCTATTGGGCTTTTCTATCATCTTTTTTCTGGTTTATTTCTTCGAGCCTTATCAGTTTTTTGCAAAGTATTACGTCTTGTTTTTCTACTTCTCTTTCGGTGGTTTGCTCTCCGTTTTGAATCATCAAAGTAAAGATAATTGGCTGTTACTAAATAAACCATTACAGTACGTTTTGACTGGCATTGTCGGGCTGTATTTTTTGACCGACGTATTTAAAATAATGCCTGAACCATTGTATCATTTTACTAGTATGTTGATTTTTGGCTTGTTCGTTTTAAATATTAGTCGCAATCCAAAACCCATTTTTATTATTGAAAATCGCGCATGGATTTACTTAGGAAAAATCAGTTATGGCGTTTACATGTACCACATGATTGTGGTGAATATTGTCCTTTTCCTATTTACAGAATTGCAAGAAAAAGTAGCTTTACCTGCCGTCGCAGTCATTATTGCAATAAATATATTGACGATTGGTTTGACGATTTTAATGTCGCATTTATCCTTTAAATATTATGAAAACTTCTTTTTGAATCTGAAAGGAAGGTTTAGAAAAGAAGATAAAAAATCAAAATCACAGGTAACTGAAACATCAAGTAATGTAAATTTAACTCATTCAACAGAAGAAGTGAAAACGACAAAAACACCGAACCAATTAACAACTTCTTTTACTGAAAAGAGAGAAGATTCCTCAAAGCGACGAAAAGCAAAAGCCTTTTTAGAAGATATTTTGACTACACAAAAATAGCTGCAAATAAACAACCAGCTTAATTAAACGTTAAACAATTTTGCAATATTTACCTTCTATTTCCCATTTCGTGGAATTAAGTGTAAATTTGCATTCATTAGACTTTATGAATGAGGTTGAGGGAGATTTTTACGCCGCTATTTTGTTCTTATTTTTTCTTTAAAAGAAGGAGTATTGTTGATACTATGACTGAATTTTAAAGAGAAAATAAGGATAAAAGAGCAAGTAAAAAGCCGCTCAAATCTCATTCATAAAGTCTATTTATAATTGAATTATCATAAAAAACAAATTCCTAACAACATGAAAGGATTGCTTACAATTTTTGCGATAGCTATTGCAACTTTTAACCTGACTGCGCAAATCAATACACCTGCGCCTTCTCCTACTGCTAAGTTTGAAACAGAAGTAGGTTTGACAAAAGTAATGATTGAATATTCTCGCCCAAGTGCAAAAGGACGAACTATTTTTGCAGCAGACGGCTTAGTGCCTTACGGCGAAATGTGGCGAACGGGTGCAAATGCTGCAACTAAAGTTACTTTTTCTGACGATGTAAAAGTGGCTGGTAAAGACTTAGCAGCTGGTTCTTACGCATTATTGACGAAGCCAGGTGCTGGCGTTTGGAATATTCATTTCCACAAATATGACAAAGGAGGCTGGTCTTCTTACAAAGATAAAACACCTACTTTAGCAGTAGATGCAAAACCTGTAAAGGTGGCCAATATGGTAGAAACTTTCACCATAAATGTTGGTCATGTTGAAATGGACAAAGCACACTTAGAAATCATGTGGGCAAATACAATGGTTGCGATTCCTTTTATGGTAGAAGTAGATTCTAAGGTAGAAGCGAACATCAAAACGGTAATGGGCGGACCAAGTCGTGGTGAGTATTACGCTGCTTCTCGTTATTATTATGACGCAGAAAAAGACGATGCAAAAGCATTAGAATGGATTGAGAAAGCGAATGAACTGGATGCTAAATTTTGGCAATTGCGCTTGGAGTCTCAAATTTTGGCACGAATGGGTAAGCACATTGATGCGATTGCTGCAGCAGAACGGTCAAAGGAGATGGCGACAAAAGAAGGTAATCAAGATTACGTTCGTCGTAATGACGAGTCTATCAAAGAATGGAAAGAAGTATTGGCGAAAAAAAGCGCAAATAAAAAATCTGGAAAATAGGTTTGTGGTTTACGGATTTATCGTAAGCAAAACTAACTGTTTCTACAATGAATCATTTCTTTTTTGAAAACAAAGCCGTCGGTATTAATTTTATCGGCGGCTTTGTTCGTTTTATAGATTTTAAATCTTAGATAATTTCACTATTTTCAATAAAAATTGAAAATAAGATCGGTGATTTAAAACTGAACTTTCTTATCTTTGTTTTAAAATTAGTTACTCTGGAAGTATTATAGGATAGTGGACTTATTGGGATTAATTAATATGTGGTTTTTCTGATTTCCAATTAGTCCACTATGAACCGTTTTTTATTACATTGTGGACTAAAGTCCACTGTCCTATACCAATTAAATAATTCATTAATCTACCAATTCATGAACGTCAATAATTTATTAAAACGCGCCTTAGATTTAGATTTCCTGACTGCCGAAGAAGGCGTATTTCTTTTTGAAAATGCGACTACGGCAGAACTCATGTTTGTCGGTAATCAACTTCGACAGCACCATGTACCAAATAAGGAAGTGACTTGGATTATTGACCGAAACTCCAATACAACGAATGTTTGTATTGCCAATTGTAAATTTTGTAATTTCTACCGTCGCCCTGGCCACGAAGAAGCATACACGACGACGATTGAACAATACAAAACGAAGATTGAAGAGACGTTCAAATTTGGTGGCGAACAATTGTTGTTACAAGGGGGACATCACCCTGATTTGGGGTTGGATTATTATTGTAATTTATTCAAAGAGCTGAAATCTTTGTATCCCAATTTAAAACTTCACGCATTAGGTCCACCAGAAGTTGCGCATATCACTAAATTGGAAAAATCGACGCATACCGAAGTACTCACAGCCTTGCAAGCATCGGGTATGGATTCTTTACCAGGTGCAGGTGCAGAAATTTTGAATGACCGCGTTCGTCGCTTGATTTCTAAAGGAAAATGTGGTGGAAAAGAATGGTTGGACATCATGCACGCTGCCCATAATATAGGTATGACCACTTCGGCGACGATGATGTTTGGACACATCGAAACGAATTATGAACGGATGGAACATTTGGTTTGGATTCGGGAAGTGCAAGCTAAAAAACCAGCGGATGCTAAAGGTTTTCTTGCCTTTATTCCGTGGCCATTTCAAGATGAAGATACTATTCTAAAACGCATCAAACGGGCACGAAAGACTTGTACGGGCGATGAGTATATCCGCATGATTGCGATGAGTCGGATTATGTTGCCGAATGTGATAAATATTCAGGCATCGTGGTTGACGGTTGGAAAATCAGTAGCACAGATTTGTTTGGAGTCGGGCGCAAATGATTTTGGGAGTATTATGATTGAAGAAAATGTCGTTTCGGCAGCAGGCGCACGTTTTCGATTTACGGCAGATGGTATTCAAGAGGCGATTCGAGAGGCAGGTTATACGCCGAAATTGCGGAATCAGCAGTACGAACACAGACAATTGCCAGAAGGAATGGTGCAGCAGGAATTGAATCAGCAAGAAATGATTGTTGATTAAAAATGTTGAATTTTTTCAGTCTAAAAAAACAGGATGATTTTGTAAATCATCCTGTTTTTTTATTTTTGAGTGTACCGCAAACACCCTGTTTGCGTTTGTCTAAAACGAATTTTACACAAAAAAAAGCAATTTTCCAGCAAATGATTTACGCAAACAAGGTGTTTGCGGTACACTCAGCATCTAATTAAATACTGGGATTAATTCCTGAATCTCAATTATAGAAACGGCATAAAAATTGACATATAAGTATTTTAAGATATGAACTAACGCCTCAGTTCGTCATATAGAAATCAATTTCTACAATTCTTTCCAAATCGCTTTACCAGAATCAATCGGATTTCCTTATTTTTACAAAAACAATAGCTTTTGTAAAAATACATCTATATCATTTTAAATATTTCCCATGAATAATCGTTACAACTTTCGGCTAATTTTAGCTGCTTTTCTAACTATTTCCTTTTTCCAAACTTCTTGGTCACAAGCCATAGAAAATGTTGCGCGACAATATTTACAAACGCAAGCAACTGAGTGGAATTTAAGTCAAAATGACTTAGCAGAATTGACGTTAAAAGACCAATTTCAAACCCGACACAACGGCATTTGGCATCTTTATTTTCAACAGAAACACCAAGGAATTGAAATTAGAAACGCGATGTTGAACGTTGCTGTTTTAAATGAAGAAGTCTTGCATACAGGTAATCGTTTGATTAGTCAAATTAATGAAAAAGCAAACGCTACTTTACCTATTTTAACGGCTTCAACGGCAGTTTCGGTAGCAGCTGATTTTATGGGAATTGAAGTCCAAGATGCTTTGAGAATTAAGGAACAAATTGGGCAAACCGTTATCCTTTTTGAAAAAGAAAATATTTCACAGGAAGATATTCGTGCCGAGTTGACCTATTTTTTAAACAAAGAGAATGACCTACAACTGGTATGGGAAATTACGCTGAATAAAATTGATGAAACCAATTATAGAACGCTTTCTATAGATGCGTTACAAGGGAATATTGTTGATGATTTCAATCGAATTTTACATTGTGATTTTGGTACAGGACATTATTTAGCAGCAGGTGAAACTTGCGAACACAATCACGATTTTTCACAAAAAGAAGAAACTTCGACAGCTACTGAAACCACAAATGTAGTCCTTACAGATGCTCGATACAACGTTTGGGAATTCCCTTTAGAAAGCCCTGCGGATGGTGATTTGAATTTAAAATTAAATCCGCACGACGAGGTAGCTTCTCCTTTTGGTTGGCATGATACTAACGGAGATGATGACCCAGATTTTACCATTACGCGAGGGAACAATGCTCATGCTTACGCCGATTACAACAACTCCAATCAATCACAAGGCAATGAACCAGACGGTGGTTCAAATTTAATTTTTGCGCCAAGTTTCAATGCTGACTGGGAGCCAATAGAATACCAAGATGCTTCCGTTACGCAGTTGTTTTACTCAACCAACATGATGCACGACATTGCTTACCGACATGGTTTTGATGAAGCGGCAGGAAACTTTCAAGAGAATAATTACGGCAACGGTGGTGTAGGTAGCGACTACGTTTTAGCAGAAGCACAAAATGGAGGAACGAGCAGTTCCAACAACGCTGATTTTTCCATTAATGCGGATGGTCAAAATAGCCGAATGCAGTTGTATTTATGGAATCAAATGGGTTTGTTGACCGTCAACGAACCTGTTTCTTTGAGCGGAATTTACGAAACACGAGATGCACTATTTGGTGCAAATATTACAGATGTTCCAGTCTCTGGTGAAGTGGTTATTGTCGATGACGGCACGGCTTTACCTACTTTAGGTTGCTTTCCTTTAATAAATGGAGAAGATGTAAATGGAAAAATTGCGATGATTGACAGAGGCGAATGCGATTATTCTCAAAAGGTATTAAATGCTCAAAATGCGGGTGCAATTGCAGCGATTGTTTGTAGCTTTGATGGCGGTTCTTTTAACCAAATGGGCTTGGGAAATGTCGGTAGCGAAGTTGATATTCCTGCCGTTCTAATTCAATACAATGATTGCCAAACGATTCGTCAATTTGTTGGTAGCGGTCTACAAGTTTCACTTGTTCAACCTCAAACCAATGGCCCCGAACGATTGGATGGCGCATTGGACAACACAACGGTCGCTCACGAATATGCTCACGGAATTTCTACTCGCTTGACGGGCGGTGCAAGTAGCAGCAACTGCCTCAACAATGATGAACAAATGGGTGAAGGTTGGAGTGATTTTTTCGCAATGGCAGTAACTGCTAAACCTGACCAAGACGGTACAGAAGCTCGTGGTTTAAGTACTTATTCGTTGGGGCAAGGCTTGAATGGTGGCGGTGCAAGACGCTTTCCTTACTCTACAGATTTTAGTGTAAATAGTCAGACGTATCATGACATTATTGGCGGCGTTCGACCGCATCCAGTAGGTGAAGTTTGGACTGCTATATTATGGGATTTACATTGGGCATTGGTGGAGGAATACGGTTTTGATGAAGATTTGTTTAACGGAACGGGTGGCAATAATTTAGCGTTGCGATTGGTGATGGATGGCATGAAATTACAGCCTTGTACTCCTGGTTTTGTAGACGGCCGAGATGCTATTTTAGCAGCTGATTTGGCAAATAATAATGGAGATAACCAATGCTTGATTTGGGAAACATTTGCCCGCCGAGGTGTAGGTGTTGATGCAGAACAACGGTTTTCAAATAGCCGAAATGATGGAAAAGAATCTTACGAAACTTTACCTACTTGCATTCAACAATTGAAAATTGAAAAAAGCATGACTGCAATGATTAATGCGGGAGACGAAATTGACGTAACGTTACAAATTGCTAATCACAAAGTAGAAGGAGTATCGAATGTTATAGTCAATGATATTTTGCCAAGTGGAACTTCATTTGTTGCAGGTTCAGCGAATATTGCGCCGACGATGGATGGCGATATGCTTTCTTTTGAATTGGGCAGTATGGCAAGCGGTGAAATGCGGTTGATTACTTATAAAATTACGAGTCAGCCAGATGAATTTTCCAATACCTTATTTATTGACGACATGGAAAACGGTGAGGAGGAATGGTCTTTAGACTTATTGCAGGGTAACAATCTTTGGGAACTTAGTTCAACGATGGCCAGCAGCGGCACTCAATCTTGGTTTGCCACCGATTCTCCAGACGAATCTGATTTTATTTTAGAAAAAGAAACTGCTCACTTTATATCTCCTTCGATAGAAAACCCTGTCTTGCGATTTTATCACTGGTACGAAACGGAATGGGGATTTGATGGTGGAATCGTAGAAATCTCTACTGATTTTGGAGCGACATGGGAAGTTATAGGCGATAAAATGTTTAGAAATGGTTACGAAACCGTTTTGTCTTTCTTTGCCTTCAATATCAATAAAATGCCTGCATTTGCTGGAGACGGTGACAGTTTTAGAGCAACGTATGTTGATTTGAGTGAATACAGCGGAGAAGCGATTCGATTGCGTTTTCGATTTGCATCTGACGAAGAAACCGGGGTGGAGAACAATACTGGTTGGTTTGTGGATGACGTAGAAATCATGGATATGCGTCACTATAATAGCGAAGCATGTGTGCTGTCGGAGGAAGGCGATATGGCTTGTGCGGCGGCAACTTCTCGGGGTACAATTGTCGAATCTACAATGGTCGTTTCCGCTACGGAGGAAATACAAAATGTCGATATTTCAGTCTATCCAAATCCAGCAAAAGAGGTATTACAGTT
>Ga0114952_1002908_pt1 | contig 12602 bp, 10 predicted proteins | sample SidtaG_2_FD_87303 | JGI IMG/M metagenome (GOLD analysis project Ga0114952, IMG submission 87303) | Marine algal microbial communities from Sidmouth, United Kingdom - Sidmouth_Asex2 metaG | ecosystem: Host-associated > Algae > Red algae > Unclassified | place: Sidmouth, United Kingdom | collected... | reverse complement strand
GTCTACTGACGCAATGGAAAAAACGTATGCGGCGTGCTGCGTGTGCCGCCCTCTCGCTCTTTCCTGTCCCGGGAGAAGTCGTACTGAGTCCCATAGTCGACAAGCACCTCCTCCCCAACCCGGATGTCCTTGATCGCCGATATGTGAAGCGCGTCAAAGTCCAACAGCTCGGTCAACTGGGGTCGTCCAGACATATCCATGACACACAGCTTGGCGTTGGGTGTTTGAGCTCCAGCGGTTGTTGCCAACGCCTGCACCTCATCGGCAAGTGAAGATGGACGAGGGTCGTTCACGTAACCCCCCACGCAGTAGGGGGCGGGAACAACCCAAACAGAGCGGCTACGCATACCCGCTGCTGCGTCGTCAGACGAGGCCGCCGCTCGCTCCGGCCGCGCACGTAACCGGGCGCCTCCCGACTGCACAATTGCAGGGTCCGTCCTCTTCGAGCGCGGCTCCACCGACGTGGATGGCGGCCCATCTGCACCATCATTGACACGGTCATCGTCGCCATCGCCGTCGCGAGCCACCAGCACCTCTACCTCGACAGCACGCGACGCAACGTCCCGTGTGGTCGGTCCGTGCGCACCAAGCACGTCACTTGCATACCGCACCGACTTGACCGTCTGCGTGCTGGGATTGGCGTACACGATGGTGCCAAAGAATGGAGCCACGCGCTCTCCCGCCCGAATCGAGCGCCCGGCAAAGACGCCGAGACCGCACGTTCCGCCACCTTGCCCAGACAGCGCCGTGTACAGCTCCAAGCGCGATGCACAAACGTCCCTCAACGTCACGGCATCCTCCACGGCCAAGCGGCGTTGGAACTCCACAGGCCACCTCCCAACGCCCACGCCTTTCACCGCCAAGACGCGGGTGGCCAACTCTGCTCCCGACGTCGACGCCAGCGGATGGCCCGCTCCAAACAGCGCCCGAGATGCGTCGCCACCGCCAGCCCAGCGACACGCAAGAAACGCGACGAGCTCTGGCGGCAACGCAGAGTGACACGGAAGTCTCTTCTCCACCGCGGGAGGCGCCCAGCCCAGCTCGGCTGCCGTCGCCAAACGGTGTCCCAGACAGGGCGGGCCGACAGAGGATGAACCAGCTTGGTGCTCCTTCTCCAGCGCGTCCGCCTGTCGGCGTAGATCCTCACAAGCCCGCACCACAACGTCAGTGCGGCCGCACCTCGCAAACCCCCCGAGCGTAACCGCGTGCACAAACTCAGCACGCAGCCGCGAGAACGCCAGCTCAACGACACGGGGGTCCCGCTCACCGCAAACCACCAACCGATGTTGCCCCATGGGCATCGACACACACGCCATTGCAGTAGAGAGAGTTCCCGCAAAAAAGTCGACGATGGTGTCGCCAGGTTGGCTGTTGCGAAGGATGAGCTCTTGGAGAAGCCCGCGACCCTTTTGCTCGGGCCGCACCCACTTGCCTGGGCCCCCCCCACCGTCTGGCGCGTCACGTACGGCCTCGTGGAAGGTCGGTCCGCGCACGTTGTCGATCACGTTCTCGTGCGCGCGGAAGCGAGAAGGCACCATGCTGAAGTTGCGGTAGTTGACCATGTCGTACTCGTCTTCGCGTCTGAGCCCACTCCTTGTCGCCCGCACAACCATTTCGACCTTGTTCTTCAGCGCCGTAGAACCGCCTCGGAGCGACGTGAAAGACCGCGGGTCCTTGACGAGGTACACCGGCGCGCTGTCGACGTGAAACACTGCCGCTCCAGGTGAGGACCGCACGGCAGGCGACTTGCGCTTGCCCAACGCGCCACGCGCACTACTGCCGCTCGTGCTGCCACGACCACCACGAACGCCACGACCGCCAGCGCCGCCTCCGCCATCGACACTATCGCCGGGACGGGAACTCGTACCGCTCAACGACCTGCTGCCGCCTTCAACTGCCCAGCGCAGCTTGTCAATCCACGGCTGGAGTTGTGCAGGCGCGCAAAAGACATGAATGTTTCCGCCAGGCCGCAACATCTTGCCAGCCTCCTCCACAACGAGGTCCATGTCGCGGTCGCTCAGCTCATCGTGCTCCGACGTCGTCATGTTGTTCAACCGACGGGTGTTGTACGGAGGGTCTATTAGAATCATCTGAACAGTACCCACCAGCGTCCGAGGAAGCGTGTGGCCCGCTGCCCGCCCGCGGTCGCCGCCCGCGCCATCCAGCTTCCCGCCTCCGCTGCTGCCACCAGCGTCGTCAATGAGGTAGTGTTCGGGCCGCGTCCCGTCCGCCAGCGCAGCTGCAATGCCCGCCCCGGATGGATGGCCAAGTGTGGCAAAGAGTCCATCACCAACGGCAAAGGGCCCCACGCCGCCGCCACCATTCGCCATTCCGTACGTGGACCGAAGCTGCTCAAACGAGCACACGTGAGCTTGTGCTACCAGGCACATTGCGCGGTCCACCAATGTTAGCGCGTCGCCGGGGCGGCCACCGCCACGGCCACCGACAACAACGTCACCAGCGCCTTGCGTGTCGTCCACAATGGAAGACACTCCACCGCCATGATGGCGATCCGTGCGTGCGGACGAGCCACGACCGGCAGCAGCAGCAGCATCAACCCACACTATGGTAGCACTTAACAATCGAAACTGGGTCCGACGCTCAAAGGCAGACTTCTCTGCGCGCGTGTACGGCCGCAAGTGCTCGCCCCGCGGCTGCCACGACGAGTTGTCCGCCGCCGCATCGAGGTCGCTGCGCGTCTCCTCACTGCCACCGTCAGACAGATTTTCATCCTTGCTAGAAGATTGGCTTGAGGTCCCGCCCACAGAGCCAGAACGCCTGCTGCTGCTGCTGCTGCTGCTGCTGCTGCTCTCGTCACGACGAGTTCTGCGCCCCACGCGCTCATCCCCGACGGGCTGTCCATGCCGGCGTGAATGCCGGCCGCCACGACGACCCGCAGTGCGGAGTTGAGCATCGGCACTGCCCGCAACGTCCACCGCTGGAAAAGCCGTCATGCCTCGCGCCACCGCCCTCAAAATACGCGGGGGTGCATCGCACCAGCGACCACTCCAAATCGGAGGGCGGTAGTCAAGCCCCGTCAGAGTGGATGAAGACGTTGGCGTGCAGCCCAAAGGCCGTTGACGTCCGGTTGTGCGACGCGCACCTACGACCACGTCACCGCTCCCCGACGCGTCAGCGGGGAGTGAACTGCCTGAAGCAGGCGGATCCGCCGCGCGCGCCCACGCAAGAAGCAGCTCGATAGCTGCGGGCGACGTGCAGCGGCGCACGTGGTCAAGGAAGTGTGCCCCGCACGTGCGAAGCTGCAGGTCCCCGTGGGCCGTCGCTGCTGCCGTCGCAGCAAGCCCGGGAGTGCAGCCAGGTTCGTCAGCGTCCACCGCGCGCGCTGCCGTCGCCACCACAGGAACAACCCGGGCGGCTGGCATGCCGTGCAACAGGCACACGTCCTGCAGGCTCGGTGCAAACGTAAAGACATCGGTCGGGCGGCAGAGGTCAGCCCAACAAGGAGGCTCGCTCACAAAGAGCATATACCTGCCCAGCATGGCCTCCACATCAGCATAGCCGACCGTCAACGCCAAGGCGTCCCACCCTGCCGCAATGTCGCGCACAACCCCGCGGGCGACGGCTGCGCAGGCTGCCGCGTCTTGCAACTGCTGCGCAACTGGTGCTCGTGACGAGGCGCTTGCTCCGCGAACTCTTCGCCATCGGGGGAGAAGCACACTTTGGCGGACGACGCCAAGCCACAGCACAACTTGAAATGGCGTCAGTGAGGGAAGAGACGCCGCGAAACGGGACCCGCGTGATGCTGCGTCAACGTCCACCTTGTCGCCCAGCCAGTAGAGCAGGGCCCCAACCAGCTGAGAGCCGTCGCGATCAAACCACCTTGGGCGCCCGTGGCGCCCGTGACCGGCGCGTGCAGCTGCAGCCCGTGCGGACGCCGACGCGAAGGAGCTCACATCACCGCCCGCTGCCGCCGTGACGTCTGCGAGCGATCGCGCGACGTGGTCATCACTGCCGGGACCCTCAAACTCCAAGAATAGATGCAGCACGAGCTGCCACACGCGCACATCAACGGCAAACGCCGGTGGCACGTCCAGAACAGACACATCCTGTATGCTCAGGACATCATCGTCGACAACTTGGCGACGCAGCGCCGTTCCCGCAGCCGGCACGCCGGGACCAACGCGACCCGACCGAACCTCGCCCGAGCCAAGCAGCATCCAGCGCCGACCGCCAGCATCCCCTCGAGCGGGCTCCACGGCAGCTTGGGCCCCGTGGACATCCCCACCGCCACGACGAGCAGCGGGTGCCACCAATCGTGGGCCCATGACGAACCGCTTGAGCTGCCACACCGCGGCGTACACGGGTGCACAAGCCGGGTCGTCCAACCAAGCCGTGTTGCTCGTCAATCGCGTCTGCACGCCGCCGTACTCGGCACCGCCGACGAGGGCGCCCACCATCTTACCATCCGCACTGATGCTCCGCTTGAACGGCCGCGTGTGTTGTGCAGTCCAGGCCTTGACAGCAGCCCATGACGCATTTGGGAGTTGAAAGCGCCTCCCGACTCCGTCGTGGGAGACCGCGGGTACCAAGCAGCGCCCGTCAGTAGAGCGGCAGGCGTGAAGAACATAGAGGTCGCGCAACGTCGCCAACACGACGGCCAGCTCCCCGACAGGAAGATGACCAGATGGGCCAGACGATGCGCCTGGCGCCTCTTCAGATCGCGACGTACCACACCTGGCATGGGCGACCACCGTCGCACCTAGCAGGGCAGCGCGTGTCACGTGGGGGGCCACGTCGGACGCAGGCGACATGACTCGGGGCACGAGATAAGCTCTCGATAGAAACAGTGCGCTGCCGCGCACAAGGCACTGGCCGGCTGCGACAGAATGGGTCTCTAACGCGCCCCACAGGCCCCGCCCAGAGCAAAAATGAAGCGCCCGTGCCAGGGATGGCATCAGGGGCAAAAACAGGCAGCACAAGGACAGACGCCGCTTTGCCGCATATAGGAGCCCTGCAGAGGTCGCTTGGAAGAGCCGATCGAAACGGTGTACTCAATTTTGCACCTCGTCTCAATTTGAGAGTGTCCATTTCACACAACAGGATGGCACAAAATCGAGACCGCATGCACACCCCACCGTTCGTTGACATTCTCATGTCCCAGGCAGTGCGGCCCGACGTGGCAACCGCCGCGTGCTCCACGACGGGATGCAGCAATGGCTGTGGCATCCCATCCGCAAAAGACAAAAGACTCTTTTGCACGACACCGCATGAGGGCAAAAAGGACAGACGAGATTGATCCTCGGTCAAAGATGAGATGGCGACTGCACACAATCGTGCCGCGTCCCTGCGCCCATTTGGGGAATGCGACGCACATGTTGTTTCGTTTTGTACGAACCGTCGGCTTGTATGGAGACTCCAATGGCAAGTGACTGATCGCAACCGAGTGTCTTGACGGTTTGCGATACGGCGCACGCCTGTTGCCAAGGACAAAAAAAGGGTCAAGGTGCATCTGCCACGCCAAGTCGATTGACCCATTGACTTGGTGAAAATCAGAAACATGTGCGGGAGCTGTAGGCCTACTGCTCCCCAACTAATAATTGATTTGGTCGTCCTCCCCATACAACAGCGGACTTGAGATCCACAACTCCAAGTGACCCGTGCGGCACACCGCACGCCACTGAATACTCACTCGAGGGGTCTGTTGACTGTTTGGCCATCGCACATTGATTCCCTATGCCTGACAAGAAAGACACACAAGACAGACAACTGCCTCAGCTTCTCCGTGTGTGTCACGGCTGCAGCAGCCTGCCCCATCACAGACCCTCTCTGCCAATGCACAAGCGCATCCCACTTCACTGAAGCAACTTTGTTGGCCTCGATCGCGACGCGGACGGGGTGTGCCGCGCACATGGCGTGTCATTCGTCACCAGCCGTGGCTCTCTCTGGTGTCTGCAATAGCCAGCATCTGCTCCCGTGCGTTGCTTTCCGGCCTTTTCGCGGCGAGGCACGCCTGATGATCGAGACACACTGGATCGAGGCCAACGTTCCACACCCAAGTCGATGGCCCTCATTGACTTGGCAAAGATCGGAAAATTTTGGTCGAGCAGTAGGCCTACTGCTCCCAACCTACATATTGACTTGGTCATCCCAAATCGACAAGGGACTTGAAAAAAAAAAAACTCTTCACATGAACTTTGAACAACACACTACGCCACTACGTACACCCCACTGATGCTGATATGAAGCAGAGGGGAGACCGTGGATGCCAGACTCCAAGTCTCGTCTTCGAGTGTACGAAGACCCGCGTCTGCGCAGAGCATTGATGCAGACCAACTCAAAGAATGGCGCATGTACCGGGAACAAACACCGACCCACGCCCCTGTTTCGTGGAGAATATAAAACCAACTATAAAGACCCCCATTCTCCTCCGTATATCCCCGCACACTCGGTCGACCGTCACCAATGGATCGTTCAGACCGTGCGGCCCTACCTGGAATAATAATGCCCCGACGTCACAACCGTCGTGTCAACAAGCGTCAACGGCTTGCCATCACGACGAGTGATGCGACGCACGGGAAAGCGATCAATGGCATTGACATGTCCCTCTGACTCGAGCAACAACAGCGCCGCAAGAAGGTGAACGCCGTCAACCACCTCCATGCGACCGTCCACTGTCACGAGGCCGCGCGTCCAGTCGACGCCCTCTGCCCGAAGGCAGGCGAGATGCAGCCGCACGTCTGCATCGCCGCGCGGCCACGTCGTCTTGGCCATCGACTCACTGAATTCCGCCAACCGTACCTCCAGAATCTCAATGACGTACGCGGACGCCTCCCCGTCAAGACTCAGGTCGTGAAAGGTCTCCGCAGGCACAGATGCGCCAGCGCCCGCATGGGCAGACACGGCCACCGGCGCCGCCGCCGCAGCGGCCGCGGAACGCCCAACAACACACGCGGCAGCCAAACGCCCCGTCGCAAGCCCGTCTGCTGCCGACACGATGGGCGCAGAGGCCGCCGGCGCGACTAGCCCAGACGCAGGCGGGGGGACTGGAGCAACCCCCGTCGGCGCGACAGACGCACTTGCCGCGGCCAAAACGACAACAGGAACGCTGCCGCCGTCGACACCGCCGTCGGGCACGGCGACATGAATGGCGTCGACAACAGGGGCACCTTGCGCGCCGCTACCATCGACGGACTGGCCACGAGTGCCGCGGGGCCGGGTCACAAAAGCACTTTCGCCGCCCTCAGCTTGACCGCCAAGGGCAGCGTCAGGTCGCGGAAGCATGCCACCCGACATACTCAACCGTCGGTACGTAACACGCACGGACAGACACGACAATGAAGCTACGCGACAGAGCGCGCCCACGGACAGACAGCACAGAGAAGATGGGATAGTTGGGTGGTGGGGTTCCCCGCGTGACTCCGCGTGGGGCAATGCCGGGAAAACAAAAGTGTGCGGCAGAATGGGAGGAGGGGGGGGAGTGGACGACGTAGCCGACGGTGGCGCGCGATGGATGCACAGAATCTCCACTGCCACCGGTTCTTATGTGGGAGATACCCTCTCAGGCTGCACGCCGGGAGCACACGAATTTGTCGCCAGTAACAATTCAATGATTGCAACACCTGTCCAAAAAAATGGCAGTTTGATCTTTTCAATCCAGCCCCCGCATTATGAGACGTGACACCTTGAGAGAGGGAGAAAAGTTCTCGAGCCCCGAGATATGCGTAGCTTCAATCTTGAGCATGGCTTCAATTTTGAGCATGGTGGGACGGCAGCCCTACTTGACCGCCGCACACGCACAGATGAGAATATTCTGTGGTTCCAGGGCCCTTGCCGCCCTCATTTACACGGACCGCGTCATCACGGCGCGCATCAGCCTGGTGGCACACTCATTCTGACACATCGAGTCATCTGCTGCACAATGTGCATCCGTCCAGCCGGAACGAATGACAACGATGACTGCAGGTACAGTCGCGCAGTGGCGTGGAGAACATTTTACAAGAAACTCGACAGCTCGGCAGAGCGGGCACCACACCGCCGTCCCCCAACACGGGGCATACAATGCAACAAAACAACTATAAGGCACAACAACATCAATGTGACAGCATACGGGACAGCACAAATCGCGGATGTCTCTCTCACTCCGCGCGCGCACCTCTGTCTCTCTCAAGGCCTCGCATCAGACTCGTAGCACCTTTACAATGCGCACCCCCCCAACCCCGCCCCCGCCTCGATGTCGGCCGCAGCGCGGCGAAACAGACCGAGCGTCTCGTCAGCGTCTGCCCGCGACACGCGCTTTTGACGACGCCTGCTGCGGTAGCGTACAGAGTCGCGCCCCCAAACGGCAAGCTGCAGAGGCGTCTGTCCGACGCCGTCACGCTTCTCAACGTCGGCGCCTCCGTTGATGAGCAGCCGGCAAATTCCAGGCCTCATGCCCACAGCAGCCCAGTGCAGAACCGATCGCTGCTCCGGCCCGCCGACCGCGTGGACGTCAGCCTGGTGCTCGAGAAGCTTCTTGACCATGGCCGCGTTCCGCCCTACAAACGCCGCGTTCTCGAGCGGCGTGAATGAGTGAAACATAGGGATCTTGTCGCGATAGTTGACATCCGCACCGGCCGCAAGCAGGATGGTCATTGCAGGAAGATCCTTATCACGCCCCCGGCGCGCAAGCGCATTGAGCGGCGCGTCCGCGCGGTCGTCCGGCAGTGGGAGGGAGGGGAAAGGCCCGACGCTGCAGCCGCCCACCAAAAGAAGAGTAACGACGATACCCGTCGGGTCCGACCCAACCACTCCAGCCTCCATCGCACTGGCCTCCTCCTCCACGACGGCAACGTCGTGCCGTGCGCCAGCGTGAAGCAGGGCGCGCACCCAATCAACTCGGCCATACCACGTCGCTTGCACCATCGCATGGGCCAGCACACTGCCGCTCGTGTGGGCATCCCCCATGACACGCTTGGCTACCGTGCGGCCCACAGCAGAAGAGATGGGGCCCGCGAGCGTCATGGGCGACTCCCCGTGATTATTGGCACGCACCGCGCTTGCGCCGCGCCGCAAGAGGAAGGACGTAACGTCCTTGTGGCCGTTTCGCACGGCCACGTGAAGGGGTCCATCCCCAAACGAATTGGTGACACCAAGCAGCGCCACATCCGCGTCCACCAGCACTCGTACGACTGGCAGATGCCCCGCCCGAGCCGCAAGGTGCAGCGTCGTGTGCCCGAAGATATCACCGCCGGCGTTTGCGCGACACCCGTTGCCCATTAGAGCAGCAACGGTCCCGACAGATCCTCGGCGCGCCGCCAAGTGCATCGCCCCCCGACGACGCCACGTCCTGCCCTCGCGGCTGCACCCCAGCGCGAGCAGCGCGGCGACGCGCGTCGCATCTCCGTCCAGCGCAGCACCCAGGACCGGATCCCGCACGGAAGACGGCTCCAAAACATCTTGGAGCTCCTTCTCCTCGTCCGTTTGCTCGTCAAAATACCCCGGCGCGCGCATGTCCACATCCCGTTGCAGGGCCACGACACGATCGCCCGCGTCAGAGCCGCTGCTGCTGGCAGCCATGCGGGCCATCTTGGGGTCGCCCGCAGCCACTGATCCGTCACTACCGCCGTCGCTGTGCGACTCGTCGTCCGACTCACCCGTGCGCCCTCCGCCGCCGGCAATGTAGGCCCGGCACAGCGCTTCACTCTCAGCGGCAGCAAGAGCAGCACCAAATGCATCCGCCATGACGCCAGCCTTCTCCGACGTTTGGGTTGGCATAACCGACACGCACGCACGTCAAGGGAGAAGGAGGGCAGGCAGGCCTCGCGCACCGCACAGCACACAACCGCGTCGGCTGCGGTTGGGGGGACGGGCGGGGCGCGACCAACTCGAGACAGGAAGGGGCACGTCACACAGGCGCGAGTCGAGCGGTTTTTGGCGCGCGCATCTGTGCTTATGGCAGTGTTTCTCAGCAACGAAACGGCTGTCCAGTTAAAATATCTTTGTAAACATTACACATCATCAAAAAGTTCACAGTGCACTCGCTGAGCGTGATACAGCTGGATGCACAGCCGATTGCTCCCATCATTGCTGGATGCTGTGCGCACACTTAAGGGCTCGCGCAAAAACAGCACAGCAATAGGATCATTGTGACGGAGGCTGAGTGCGTCGAACCGTGCGCCTGCTCCGTGTGTCAACAGCTTATGTCTGCCACGGCAAAAGGAGAGTGCCCCGCCACATTCACCGCGGCCGAGTCGATTGACCAAATCGACTTGGTGGGAAACGGACATCCTGGGGGGAGCAGTAGGCCTACAGCTCCCAATTGAAAATTGGCGGACTCCTCGTATGCGAACCAACCGATGCACTTGACGAAAATCACAAATCAACAAGGACATGTGCGGCAGGCGCCCGGCCACACATGCGTCCGACCCATCGAGCAGCAACGACAAGCACAGCAATACAAACAGACGCCCACACATGAAACAAACGCCCGTACGAGTAGCAAAAGAGCAGATGATGGGCACCTGCTGGGCGCAGGTGGCAAACAGGACACGGCGCCACAAGGCGCTCCCCCAGCTTCATCCCTCAACTCCAAAACAATGTATGTCCTCGCACTCATCCCATCAACGACCCGACCGATGCCAACGCCGCTCGCGCGGCTCAGAGCGCGGCGGTGTGCGCGAGTGCGAGCGGCGCTCGGGCGCCCACCGCCCCCCCCGCGGCGTACGCGCATGTCGATCCGACCGAGGCGGGGACAACGACCGGGAGGGCTTTGGCGACGAGTACTCAGACGACGACGACTGCGACCGGCTGCGACCTCGACGCCCCTGACCCTTGGAGCGCCGGTCGGACGCACTTGACCGGGACCGGTGCGGCGCTTTCCCGCTGCCAGCGCCACGGCGCCCACCAGGCGACGGCGACGACCGCGATCGCGAGCGCGACCGCCGCGGAGACCTCGCCCGGCCTGGGCGGCGACCATCGGCGCTTGGCGACGCATAACGCCGGTCGCGCCTAAAAGCGACGCGACGCCCCTGGCTCAGACGGCGGCTCCGAGGACCGTCTGAAGACGCCTCACGCCCACTGCCCGAGGGAGACCGCCGCCGCTTGCGACCGTCGTCGCGACCGCGACTGCGACTGCGGCTGCGGCTGCGGCTGCGGCTGCCGCGGCCGCGGCCGCGCCGACGAGTGCTCCGTTCGCGGCTGCGCGACCGCTCCGACGTCTCGTCGTCGCCGCCAACAGAGCGCGAACGAGGTCGACCACGACGCACCTGGCTGAGCGGCGTACGCAGCATCGCCGTGGACGCCCCTGGCCCGCGATCCTTGCCGCCTCGAGATGAGGCCGCCCGCACGTCGCCGCCGCCGTCACGGCTCTCGCCGCTGCGGCGCGCGCTGCGACTGCGGCTGCGGCCGCTGCCACTGCTGTCCTTGCTGTGCTCCCGACCGCTGCCCTTGCTGCCCACGCTGCTGTCGAAAAACTCGCTTGTGCCGCCGCCGTCGCCGCCATCTTTGCAACCGCGGCCGGGCGTGCCGGCGGTCGGCTTCTTGCCGCCACCTTTTGGCGCGCCGCCGACGACTGAGACCGCCATAGCGTCACTGCCGTCGTCGTCGTCCGACAAGATGTCGACATCGTCATTGTCCAGAATGACGAGCAACGTGTTGATAAAGACCTTGGCATCGACCAGCCAGATGGCGTCTTGCAGCGGGTCCTTCTTGTTCTGCAGGTACATGTGAAGACGCGTCGACCGAGAGTAGTTGAGCTCCGCCGGCGCCTTGCCGTAACGGAATGCGTCATCCGCCGCCGACGCGCCGGCATGAACAGGGTCGCTGCGCAAAAGCGCCATGCTGTTGCGCGGGACGGTGACCGTCTCGGGAAAGATGGACCGACGGACGCCGTCGCCCATTTCGTGCCGCGCAAGCGCGAGCACGCTTCCGGGCCACGTCACGACGACAAAGGGGTCCTTGCCCGACGCCATCAGGAAGAAGTTGCGACTCTGCGGCATCTCGTACGAGGATAGCCGCATGGTCGACGGGTCGTCCACGTCTATGGGACCGTCGTCCTCCTCCAGGCTCGCCGCTTCGCCGCTGCCGCCCAACGACCGGTGCGGCCGAGAGTCGACGTGCGGCGCCTGACGCACCGCGTCCTTGGTGGTCGCCAAAATCCGTGCCCCAGTTCGGGGCACAGACACACACAGCTCGTTGTTTTGGTCGCGCTCGGCGTCCGTCATAGGAAGAACTTCGTACGCTACAGCCGCAAGCAGCATGTCGGCGCGAAGCTTGTTGAGAAAGACCTCGTGCTTGGCCGCATTCTCAGACGCGCGCACGGCCGACGGACGCACCGTGAAGCGCCCTTGACCGTCGGTCAGCGCCTTGGCGTCCGCCGCCCCTTGGTCGGCGTTGTGGATGGGCCCCCACACGGGGTGAAGCGTAAAGGATGAGTCGGCAGTCGCAGCGGCCTTGGCAATGTCCTCCTCGGACGGCAGCTCATCCATGAAGGCCTTGAGCGTCGCGTCGACGATGTTGACGTGGTCCTCTTGTGCTGCGCCACCACCACCACTGGTCGGCGGCCGCGAGCCCCGGGCCTCTGCCCGCGCGGCTGCCCCGCGCGCTCCGGCAAGACCACCGAGCGTCGACAGAGGCACGGGAGGGGGCCGGCCGCCAAATCGGCT
>Ga0114952_1002906_pt1 | contig 12607 bp, 10 predicted proteins | sample SidtaG_2_FD_87303 | JGI IMG/M metagenome (GOLD analysis project Ga0114952, IMG submission 87303) | Marine algal microbial communities from Sidmouth, United Kingdom - Sidmouth_Asex2 metaG | ecosystem: Host-associated > Algae > Red algae > Unclassified | place: Sidmouth, United Kingdom | collected... | reverse complement strand
CTTCAGTTCAGCTGAACTACAACCGATGCAGGACCTCTGCGAACCGTCGTGCGGGGCCCTGGGTCAGGCCTCACCCGAAACACCGACGGACCGTCAGCAACCTCCGTCTATTTCCTTTACTTGCAAGTTGTCTTGCATTCTCTGCGTCCCACATTGGTGTTGACATCGAACTGGGCGAGCCCCTGCCCAGTGCCGCTGCGTTGGCAAGGCGCTTTCTCCATGCCAGCGATGCGGCCCAGGTACAGAACTCCGAAGATCCCCAGGCCACCTTCTACCGGGCGTGGGTGCGGCTCGAAGCGCTGCTGAAGCAGCGTGGCACCGGTTTCGACGGCTCGCCACCACCTGCAGTTCTCGACCTGACCAGTGTCGAGGATCTTGACCTGGGGAAGGTCGACGGCAGCGTTCGTCTGTTCGGTGCGATCTCAGCCGAACGAGCCGGCGTCGACCAAGGGCCGAAGCAACGCGGTGTAGCGGCCGGCGATGAGGTCCTCCCCGTTCTGATCAGGGTGCAGACCATCGACCAGGTGCTCGGCATCGCCAGCTGAAAGCAACGCAAGACCATCCACGACGCAGAGGTTGGCGTCGCCGGCAGCGACAAGGGCAGATCCCACTTCGGTGGTGGCACGCCTGAGCTCGGCAAGTGTCGGGCCAACGGTTCCGGTCGGCAGTCGTGCCGCCTGGCTGGCAAGCAAGCGACGCACGAACGGCGGCGGCAAGCGGGGGTGGTTGGGAGCTGTCTCGCGTTTCGGCGAGGCGATCGGAGAGCTCAACAAGATCGGCGTCGTCGGGTGGCCGTCTCGGACGATCTTGACAAAGCCAGCCAGGTTCGATCGGTACACGCGCTCGGACATCGAGATCGACGTGTACGGATTGATGCCGGCGCAGATCGAGATGAGGTCTGCCGGCATGGAAGCGATCATGCGAGCCACGATCGGATCGAGGTGGCACTCGCCGGCAAAGCCGAGGTTGAACACGTCGAGCCCGAGGGATCGTGCCACTTGCGACGTCCATGAACTCGACGGGCGGTCTGAAAATCTGCTCTGCGTGATCGAACTGCCGTGCGCGATCCAGACCGGTCGGGCTGGACTCCAACGTTCGATGACGGCCCCATCGACGATCGCCAGATGTTCGACTCCAACGGGGCAGCGATGGGGAAGCCAGAGTTCGACATCTGCCATGCCGTCGGCGTGAGTCTCCAGATGGACCGTTCCGTCGGCGCCGACACTGGCGGTGTCGACAACCTGGCCATTGACCGAGAGACCGACCAGGGCCGGGCCATCGCCGTCACGAAGCGGTCCCGGCAGGTGCTCCCCAAGAGGAACGAGCTTCACTGCGATGGACCGACTGTTGGTCCGGAACGAGATCCGCACGCTGGCGGCGAGATCGGCGACGGCCAGCAGCGAAGCGTCGTAGAACGCTGCGTCGCTCGAACGCAACCTGCGAGGGGCAATCACGGCCTTGTTGCTCGAGGTGTTGTCGCTAGAGACGCGGCCGTGCTCGACGCAGCCGTGCCACGTCAACCGCTCGTCATCGCCCCTGATGATCACCATTCGGTCAGCGGACCGTGCCCGTCAACTCGACGTTTTCCGGCGAGTCAGCGAACGAAACGAACAGCTCGGGAACAGTCAGCCCTGACGCCAGGCGGTTGAGCCAGAAGGCCACACCGCCGTCATCGCCGGAGCGGCCGAGCACGTTGCGGTAGACGGCGTCAACAAGCTCGGCATCGCTCGGGGCGTCGCCGTACAGCGCCGTGTATTCCGGCTGGAGGGTGAACTGCCGAGCCATCTCGGCCAGCGTCATGCCATCGTTGTACTCACCCACCCAGAAGGCGAGCCCACCGGCGTCGGGGCTGCGACCAAGCACGGCTCGGTAGACCCGCAACACTCGGCCCTCGGGAACCGTGACCGGCGCACGCGTATCGGTCCGGTCGATGTTCTCCGGCGAATCAGCGAAAGACGTCAACAGCTCAGCAGTTGACAAACCATCGGCCCGACGGTCCAGCCAGAACGCCGTGCCACCAGCATCGCCATCACGGCCAAGGGTGTTCGTGTAGAGCGCAGCGATCAACTGCTCATCGGTTGGGTCCTCACCAAAGCGAACACCGAACTCGTCAGACAGGGCGAATGCTCCGGCAATGTCGACCAGCGGCTCACCCTCGCGGTAACGATTCATCCAGAACTCGAACCCCTCCGCGTCGGGAATGCGGCCAAAGACCGCCCGGTACAGCCGCAGGATCTGGTCAGCAGCAGGACCGTTGGTCACATCGGCAACAGGCAGCAGTTGTGTGTGTCCAAAGAAGCTGGCCTGCAGCACGCAGGTCTCGCCCGCAGGGCACGGCACCGTGGCGAAGTAGCGAAGCGTGAGGCCATCATCGGAGATCCCGAAGAGTTCCAGGGCATACGACCTCGGAAGCCCCTGACGGATCGTGCGCTCCCGGCCAGTGACCAGGTCACGGATCACCATGTCGGACGAACTCAGCTCGAGACTGTTCGTCGTTGTCGCCATCCCGGCGACATACCGACCGTTCGCTGACACGATCGACACCGGCATCGATCGCTGGACTTGGCCACTACTGGCCGACACTTCGTAGTGAAGCGCATTGGTCCAGGTCGTTCCGTCATCAGCAAGCGAGTAGGCGGTGACAAAGACCACCGGACCGGTCGCCGTCGTTGCGATTGCGTCGACGTTGTACTCACACGTGATCGCCAAGCAGGGCAGGTCAACTCGCAGGTCATCGCTGGCACCAGAGGTGTCAGAGACCCACAGCTGGCCGGTGAAGACTCCATCGACCAACCGATGTCCGGCGACGGCGGCGAACTGCCCGTTGCTCGACAGCTCAGGTACGAACTCGTCTGAGAAGAAGCCCTCTTCGGCGAAAGTGAACAACAACTCGGGGTCGATGAGCGAAGTCCAGAACGGGCTGACGAAGCCGCCGGTGACGATGTCGCCGTCAGGTGACATCGTCGCTGCCCTGGAGGTGTCGCGAATCGGAGCCGTCGTTTCCACCGCGCCAGTCGCACGATCGAGCCGGAAGGGCAACACGCTCTCGAACACGTCGCCGTCAAAGGTGACCGCTTCAGCAAGCAGGTAGTCATCGGTCAGCTGCAACGGACGGATGAGGCCCTCGACGGTCGTGTCAGCGGTGACGATCTGGGTGAAGACTTCGCCCGCCATCGAGATCTCGACGATCTCGAACTGATCGCCATCGACCTCGAGGGTGAAGAACCCCTCCTCGCCGGCAGCCGGCAGCGGCAACGCCGTCGAGAAGTGCAGCGTCGACGCAATGCCCGGTCGCACCGGCGACTCGACACCGATCTCGATGATCGCGATGTTGTCGACCGACGAAAGCTGCTCGCCAGCCTGGGCGCCAACACCGGGAGCCACCCCCACCAGCAGCGCACCCGCCAGCGCCACCCCACTCATCGCGCGGCCAAAACCGGCGGCAGCACGCATCACAAAACGATCGATCACAGCACTCCCTTTGAAACGCCCAGACCACTCACGCACGGCGGGCGAGGCAATCCCACCATGGGTTCCAACCAATGGCAACAAGGCAAAACACCTGGTCCCGCCTCTGGGTATGCCCTGCGGCCGCAGTCAGCCAGTTCGCCGTGACAGAATGCGGAGATGTTGACTCCAGCCGGAATCGCCCCTGCCCCCGTCCCGAAAGACGCCTCGATCTACGTCGCGGGCCATGGCGGCCTCGTTGGTTCCGCCATCCTGCGGGCCCTCGACGCTGCCGGGTACCACAACATCCTCACCGCCACCCGAGCCGAGCTCGACCTTCGTCACCAAGCCGCCGTCGACACCTGGTTCGCCGACAACTCCCCCGAATACGTCTACCTCGTCGCCGGCACCGTGGGCGGCGTCTATGCCAACTCGACCAGACCAGCCGAGTTCCTCTACGACAACTTGATGATCCACGGCACCGTCGTCCACGCAGCACACGAGGCCGGCGCGAAGAAGTTGCTCTACCTCGGATCGAGCTGCATCTACCCCCGCCACGCCAGCCAGCCCATCAACGAAGATCAACTGCTCACCGGCCCCCTCGAGCCCACGAATGAGTCCTACGCCCTGGCCAAGATTGCTGGCATCAAGCTCTGCTCGAGCTACCGGACCCAGTACGGGTCGGACTTCATCTCGGCCATGCCGACCAACCTCTACGGCCCTGGCGACAACTTCGACCTCACCGCCAGCCACGTCATTCCCGCGCTGATGCGCAAATTCCACGAAGCGAAGCTCGCTGGCCACAACGAAGTCCAGATCTGGGGCACCGGGTCGGCCATGCGCGAATTCCTCCACGTCGACGACCTCGCCTCGGCATGCCTGTTCTTGATGGACAATTACTCCAGCGACACCCACATCAACGTCGGCACCGGCGAGGACCTCTCCATCCGGTCGTTGGCCGAAACCGTCCGCGAGATCGTCCATCCGGGCGCAGAACTCGTCTTCGACACCTCCAAGCCCGACGGAATGCCGAGAAAAGTGCTCGATGTTGGAAAACTTCACGATTTGGGGTGGAAACACACCACCGAATTGAGCGAAGGTGTCGAGACCACGTATCAGTGGTTCATCCAGCACCAATCCGACGCACGCGGCATGTGAAGGGTTAGCAAGCGACGACGGTACTCATCGTCGCAAACATCCACACACGCCAGCGGAGAAGACTTTGGTGACCACATTGCGACGAAGCCGCGACGAAACCCGAGCGTTGATGCTCGATGCCGGCATGGAAGTCCTCCTCCGTGACGGCATCAATCTCGGAGCGTCCACGCTCCGCTACGCCGACGCATTCGAGCTGCTCAAGAACGAACGTGACATCAAAGTCACGCGCGGCTCGGTGCACGAGCGCATCTGGTCGTCGCAAGAGGCGTGGCAGTTCGACGTGCTCGCCGCCTCCATCAACTCCAGCGAGGCAATCCGACGATCGGCGACGAACACGGCCGTTGCCGAGCACATCGCCGAACTCCCCGTCGACACCGAAACCGAGCGCTGGAACCTCTTGGCCGAGAGTTGCCGCGTCGGCTCACACGCCTTCTTGAAGACCATCGAGGATCACCCACCGGTCCGACTGTTCCCCACCGTGATCGCTGCTTGGAAGGCTTCGGCGAACAACGTGGCGGAATACGACCAACTCAGCCGCCTACTTGCCGAGACACAACGCAGCGCAGTCCAAGACCTGCAAGACGGCCTCACTGGCTTGCTCGAACTTGCAGACCTCGAGGTCGAACCCTCACACGGGTTGTCATTCAACGCCGCTGTTCGCTTCTATTCGGTCAACACAACGGCGCTGGCATACAGCCACACGCTCCGCTCGCTTCACGACCCCGCCTTGGCCGAGCCGATCAGTGCTCGATGCCCCGATGGAGCCCAACGAGACTGGAACCATCTCGGGCTCGGCAACTGGCTCGTCGCTCGGGGGCTCTTTCGAACGCGCCACCGCGAAGCAGGTGCCGCATCACCAAAGGGAGTGACGGCATGAGTCGCCGCAGCCGTGAAGAGCTCCGCACGCTCATGATCGAGGCGGGGTGCGAGCTCGTGAGCCGGCGGGGCCTGGCCTTCGACCCTCCCAGCCTCACCTATGCCAATGTTTTTCAACACCTCGAAGAAACACGGGACATCCGCCTGCATCGCTCGCAGGTCCATGGGCGTATCTGGGACAGCCAGGATCACTATCGATCCGACGTCGTCGTCGAGGCCATCCACAACGTCTTGCCAGGTGCCCGGCAAGTTGACGAGATCGTGGCCGGTCTGGCCAGGAGTGAAACCGTCAACGACCTCAGGGCATTCATCGAAGGATGGATCGCAGCAGGAATGGGTGTGGATCGTGTTGGTCTCGTTCAAGACCCGGGCTTCGACATCTTCGTCGCCGCTCGTGCCCTGTCACACAAAGACAGCGCAACCTCGGCCGAGGTGTCGGCCGAAGCCACCGCCCACATGGATGGTCATACCCGTGATCATGTGCGCCGCTTCGACACACTGACGAACGACCTCGACCTCGGTTTCGTCGACGACCTCGGCCTCGACCGAGCCACGACCCTCAGCTTGCTGGCCCGCAACTCATCGGCGCTGGTCGAGGGAAGTCACATGGTCGACAGCGTTCACGGCACCGGACCCGAAACCTTCGAGGTGCGCAACAGCGAGGGCCGCCTCGAGAACATCGGCGCAGCAACGCTGGGTCTCATGCTGCTGGTCGGACAACTCCTCGATCTCGACGGCTGATCGACCGGGTCGGCGGTCTCAGCTCTGGCCTGCACCAAGCAGCGGATCGCCTTCGAGAATCGCCCGGTCGAAGACCGAAACAGTTTCTATCAGGCCCTCGAAGGTGCGGTCTCGGGTGAACTCATCACCGATCAAGATGGGGAAGCTCTCGTCCCAATCGACGAATGAATCGCCAGCCAGATCGAACACCGCTCGCCAGTCTCCATCGACAAACACGTTGACCTGCCCACCGCTCACCACCATGGCAACGGTCACGAGTCGACCAGCGACGAAGACACCGGGCACCGACTCCCACTGCAATCCATCTTCTGTGCTGATGCGGATGCTCAACTGGTCGAAGTCCTGACCGAGGTGGGTGTTCTGTCGACGAAAGTCCGTACTCGACGACGAAGTGAAGATTCGCATCGGACCACCGACATCAGTGGAGTCCGGAGCCACGGTGGCCACCACCGAATAATCCCCCGATCGCAGAACCGAACAACGCAGCTCGGCAGAGTCGTCGGCCACGATGCCGTCGCCCAACGGCAACGCTTCACCGCCACCAACCCTCGCCGATTCCCCCTCGACATGGATGATGGGTGCGCCAGCAACAGCAGAGATGGGCTCGAGGCCCTTGCCCCAACAAGTGAACACCTCGTTGATGCGATCACCTCCGACCACGATCGTCGTGGCCGATCCCAACAACCCGACCACGCAGATCATCGCAGTGACGAACTCTCGTCGCGCTCCTTTGCGAAACACTCCAACCAGAAGTGCCGACAGAACAAATGCTGCGGCGATGCCGAGGCTATTGGCACCAAAATCCCTCGGCTGTGCCTGCCGGGTCGCCGTCAGAATCGGCTGCAGCGCCTCGCTGATCGCCGACAGCGCCAACACCGACACTCCGCTCACGAGAAAACCTCGCACCGCACCGAGCGGACGAATCGCTAAGCCAAACGCCGCCACGGAAACGAAGAAGAACACGACCACGTGACCCACCAACGGATCGAATCCCGACACTCCGGGGTCCGACCGAAACAGCAACCATGCGCCAAACACCACCCACGCCAACGATGCGGCGAGGAGCAATCTGAAAGCTGTCCGAGGCGCCACGGGCGTCAGTGTCGCAGCCAGAGGCGGTGAGAACCGATGGGTAATCCCGACCGGCCATCGTTCATGACAGTGACGACAAAGCGGCTCAAAACGCTCCGGGTCTACCTCGCAGCAACTGACCAATCGTGATGAGCAAGATGCGCACGTCACGGCCGAGGCTGCGCTCGTTCACGTACTCGACATCGAGGGGTACGCGCTCTTCGAAGGTCAGCGAACTCCGGCCCGAGATCTGCCAGAGGCCAGTGAGACCACCCTTGACCCGAACCACGGTGCGGAACGCTCCGCCCATTCGTTCGGCTTCTTCCGGAAGCAGGGGCCGGGGGCCCACGATGCTCATCTCGCCCCGGATCACATTCCACAGTTGTGGAAGTTCGTCCAAGCTCCACCGACGAAGCACCTTGCCGAGGCGAGTGACTCGCGGGTCATTCTCGAGCTTCATCGAAGCCTGGAACTTCACCCGATCCTCTGGATGGGAAACAAAGTGCTCGGCCAGAACCTCGGGCCCGTCTGCGACCATCGTGCGCAGCTTCCACATGTTGAAGGATCGGCCATCACGAGTGATCCGACGCGATGCAAAAAGCGCCGGGCCCCGAGAACTGAACCAGACCGCAACCATCAGAGCGCCGATGACCGGGACTGCAGCGACAAAGGCGGGCACGGCGATCAACACATCGAGGGCGCGCACCGTCACGCGGGAAGCCAACGATGGCGAGCCAGTGGTCAATGGCTGATGGTCGACGCCACCAACGACGAGAACAGGCGGCGTGTGGGTCAAGTCGATGGCGAGTTCGCCTTCGAGCTTTTCGAACCCACGAGCGGCTGGTGCTTCGGTAGCTGGTGCTTCAGCGGCTGCTGTTCGAGTCGCCAACGACGTCGACGCCGATGACGGGCCACCAAAGATCGTGATCGTTTCTACATTTTGTGATTCTGAAGTCCTCGTCACAGCGAGCCGATCCTACTCAGGGCGCATCCCCGCCCACACAGGGTGTGGGAGTCCAACGCCATCGCACGTATTCGGTGGATCATCACGACGCCCCTCCAGCGCGGTCATGAGCTTGTCGCTCTCCCGCCGGAGGACGACCACAAGAACGTAGCAGCCCCCAAGCACCAAACAGAACAACGCCGTTCACTCCAGCGAGACGAATCTGCCACCCATCCACGGCGCCAAATGGTTGTCGCCGCGGCACGCTTCACCGGGCCGCAGATTGCTCACATCCTGCTGATCAGCTCAATCGGATGACGCCATCAGCGCCGAGTTGGGCAATCGTCGTCTCGTCGCGGCCCAACTCGCGCAGAATCTCTTCGGTGTGTGCCCCGTAGGCCGGCGCGCCGACAGGGTCAGGGGCTGGTGTCGCCCCGAAACGCGCCGCCGGTCGGGGCTCACGAATCATCCCGATGGTAGGACTGTCATAGGTCACCAGCGTGTCGTTGTGAACGATCTGAGGATCGGCTGGAACGTCGGCAAGAGCCAGCACCGGTCCGCCCGGCATGTCATTCACCCGTAGCCGCTCGAGTGCCTCCACGCTGGTGAGTTCGGTCAGCACTGCGTCGACGGCGTCGGCCAGTGCCGCTGCGTTGTTCTGCCGATCGGTGTAGGTCGCAAAGCGGGGATCGTCAGCCAGGCCGGGATCGACCGCCGCTACCAGGCGGGGCCAGGTGCTGTTGGTCGCCAAGTTCAACGTGATGTAGCCGTCTTTGGTCGGACGCACGTCGTAGTTCATCGACATCGGCGGTGTGGTCGTGATGCCATCGCCCTGCAAGGCGTGATTCCACATGCCGTCTGGCCACACGAACGCCAAGCCGGCGCTGACCATGTCGACCTCGAGGTGTTGGCCTTCGTCGGTGCGTTCACGGTGTAGCAAGGCTGCGGTGATGGCTTGAGCGACCGTGAGCGCTGTGGCCTTGTCGATCGTGAGATTCTTGGTGAGCTGGGGTTTCCCGCCCGCTCCCTCGAACGCGGCCAGGCCGGTGACGCCTTGGATCACGAAGTCGTAGACCATCTGGTCTGCGTAGGGACCCGTCGCGCCAAAGCCGCTGACCGACACGTAGATCAGCTTGGGGTTGCGAGCCAGCATTGCACCTGGCCCCACGCCCATCCGTTCGGTGGCGCCCGGGCGGAAATTCTGGATGAAGACGTCGGCGGTGTCGATCAACTCGATCAACAGGTCCCGCCCAGCATCGGACTTGGTGTTGAGCGTGACCGATCGCTTGCCCCGGTTGCAGGCGTGGAAGACCGTGCCCATGTCGTTGCGGATGTCGCCGAGGGTGCGCATGCGATCGCCGCCGCCGTTGGCTGCCTCGACTTTGATCACATCGGCACCCTGGTCACTCAGCATCGATGCTGCCATCGGTGCCGAGATCATCTGTGCTGCTTCGACGATTCGAATGCCGGCAAGCGGGCGGCGTGGGTCGGAGAGATCTGGTGCAGAAGCCATGCCGAGTGTCTAGGGCTTTTGCGGCGCCGACGCCAAGGCACCAACCTGTTCGATCGTGGCCACCCCGAATCATGACCCGTCCAAGCCAGCCCGTGGTGTGCCCGACTTCGACCCCGACGACGTGCCGATCTTGCACGCAGCCACCGTGATGCTCGTCGATGACCGCGTGGCCGAGGGCGACACCGAACCCTCGCTGCACGTCTTGATGGTCAAGCGCACGGCCAAGCTCGTCTTCGCCCCGGCAGCGTGGGTCTTTCCCGGTGGCAGAGTCGACCCCGAAGATCACATCGACACGTTCGACGACGTGTGCGACGGGCTGAGCGACATCGAAGCTTCCAAGGTGCTCGACGTCGATCGAGGTGGCCTCGCCTGGTGGATCGCCGCTTGCCGAGAGACCTTCGAAGAAGCAGGACTGCTCCTGGCATCGAACCCCGATGCCCTTGCCATTGCCGAAGAGCAGGGCGTCGACGTCATCGGCTTACGTGATCGGGTACGAGAAGAAGAGAGCATTTTCCTCGATGTGCTCATCGAGCACGGACTACGGATCGATGCCACGCTCATCGAAGAGGTCGCCAGGTTCATCACACCGCTCGGCTCGCCGCGACGTTTCGATGCCCGCTTCTTCGTCGCCCATCCACCGGAGGGCCAGGAACCTCACCACGACGACGGTGAGATCGTGGCGTGGGAGTGGGTCCAACCCCACGACGCCCTCGCTCGCTTCCGGGCCGGTGAGTTCGAGATGATCTCTCCAACGGTGCGTATGGTCGATTGCTTGACGCGCTACCACTGCGCTGCTGATGTCATGACCGTGGCCAAGGAACGGCGGCGGTATCAACGAGTCCGAGTCGTCGACCCCGCCGGCCAGTATCTGGTTGTCCTGCCGGGCGAAGACGGCTACGAAACCGCTGAGCTCGAAGTCGAATCCGGCTGGGTCCGTTTTTGAGCCAGATGTGACTTGGGTCGGGGTCCGGAGGGAACCCAGCATGGGGGCCTAGCCTTTCTGGGTGACTGAAACTCGTGAACGATCCGACATTCGCAATGTGGCGATCGTCGCCCACGTCGACCATGGCAAGACCACCCTCGTCGACGCCATGCTCGGCCAATCTGGCGCCTTCAGAGAAAACGAGGCCGTGACCGAACGAGTCATGGACTCTGGCGACCTCGAACGTGAAAAGGGCATCACGATTCTTGCCAAGAACACGTCGGTGGTCTGGGACGACATCACGATGAACATCGTCGACACCCCTGGACACGCTGACTTCGGTGGCGAGGTCGAGCGTGCGCTCACCATGGTCGACGGTGTCGTCCTTCTCGTCGACGCTGCTGAGGGCCCACTGCCCCAGACCCGCTTCGTGCTGCGTAAGGCACTCGCCCGCGACCTTCCCGTGATCCTCGTGATCAACAAGGTCGACCGCCCCGATGCCCGCATCGAAGCTGTCGTCGACGAGGTCTACGAACTGTTCCTCGACATCGACGCTCGTGACGACCAGATCGAGTTCCCGATCATCTACTGCGCCGCCCGGGATGGCTGGGCCAGCGAAGAACAGGGGGTCAAGGGCGAGAACCTCGAACCCCTCTTCAAGAAGCTCGTCGAGCACATCCCACCGCCCACCTACATCGAAGGTCACCCGCTCCAAGCATGGGTCACCAACCTCGACGCTTCCCCCTACGTCGGCCGCCTTGCGCTCTGTCGTGTGATGAACGGCGAACTGGTCAAGGGTCAGTCCCTCGCTCTCAGCCGTGTTGATGGCTCCATCACCCGGATCAAGATCTCCGAGATGTACCTCACCCGCTTCCTCGAGCGTGTGCCTGCACTCAAGGCCGGCCCCGGCGACCTCGTCGCCATTGCCGGCATCGAAGACATCCTCATCGGCGAGACCCTCGTCGACGCCGAGGACCCTCGTCCCATGCCCGTGATCGCCGTTGATGAACCAGCCCTCTCGATGACGATTGGCACCAACACCTCACCGCTCGCTGGCAAGGACGGCGACAAGCTCACCGCCCGCATGGTGAAGGATCGCATCGATCGCGAACTCATCGGCAACATGAGCCTCCGCGTGTTGAACACCGAACGCCCCGACGCCTGGGAAGTCCAGGCCCGTGGCGAGCTCCAGCTCGCGATTCTCGTCGAGCAGATGCGCCGCGAAGGCTTCGAGCTCACGGTCGGCAAGCCTCAGGTCGTGACCAAGGAAGTCGACGGCAAGGTTCACGAGCCCGTCGAGCGTGTCACCATCGACGTGCCCGAAGATCACCTCGGCGCAGTCACCCAACTCCTCGCCGCTCGCAAGGGCCGCATGGAGAACATGGTCAACCACGGCACCGGTTGGGTTCGTCTCGACTACCTCGTGCCCTCACGTGGCCTCATCGGTTTCCGGACCGAGTTCCTCACCGAGACCCGCGGTACTGGCGTCATCAACCACACCTTCGAAGACTTCGAGCCATGGTTCGGCGAGCTTCGCACCCGTCGCACCGGCTCGCTGATCGCCGACCGTCAGGGTCCCGTCACTGCCTATGCGCTCATGTCGTTGCAAGAGCGGGCGCAGATGATGGTCGAGCCCACCGCTGCGGTCTACAACGGCATGGTCGTTGGCGAGAACAGCCGCTCCGAGGACATGGAAGTCAACGTGTGCCGGGAAAAGGCGCTGACCAACCACCGCGCTTCATCGTCGGATGCAACCGTCAAGCTGACTCCGTCGAAGGTACTCAGCCTCGAGCAGTCGCTCGAGTTCATTGCTGATGACGAATGTGTCGAGGTCACGCCGAACCACACCCGTCTGCGCAAGGTCGCTCTCGACCCGAACGAGCGGGCTCGTCGCCAGAAGCAGCTCAAGGCCGACCGGGCCAACGAGAACGCCTAG
>Ga0114952_1002905_pt1 | contig 12611 bp, 12 predicted proteins | sample SidtaG_2_FD_87303 | JGI IMG/M metagenome (GOLD analysis project Ga0114952, IMG submission 87303) | Marine algal microbial communities from Sidmouth, United Kingdom - Sidmouth_Asex2 metaG | ecosystem: Host-associated > Algae > Red algae > Unclassified | place: Sidmouth, United Kingdom | collected... | reverse complement strand
GATTGCATAAAAATGATGTTGGGAGAACTAAATCGATGGCTTGAGCCAAGTGCAAATAGCAAAGTAAAATTGGTGTTGGTTAAAAAGAAGTAGCCTCAAAACGGCTTAAAACGCCTCGTCTTTTTATGAAAAAAGGGGTTGTGTCGCTTATGCTGTAGCTTCAGCGAAAGCATGCATCAGTTACCGTTGTTGGGCATAGTTTTTTTGTATATCAATTCAAGTATGAAACAAAAAAATATCATTCCAAGTGCAATTAAAACACCAGTTTTGTTATCAGAGTATTGTTGCGTCAATAGTGTTAAAAAGGCCAAAGCACAAAGTATTGTGGAAAATAAATGGATAAATTTATTGGAATCTAAAATTTCATGTTTCTTATATCCAATATAATTAACAATTGAAAAAATCAGTAAAAAACCTGCACTTCCGGCAGTTGAAATACTCTGTAGATTAATTAGATTGACTAAAATAATAGATAAGAGTGCGGTAATAATAAATCCTATTGGCTTTCCCCATAATTTATGACAAAAATATTTGGGTAATTCTTTATCCTCTGCAATATCATAGTTAACTCTTCCACTTCCTAAAACGGTTGCATTAATAGCTGAGAAAGTGGAGATCATGGCTGTAATGGTAATTATTGTGAAACCTATTTGACCCAAAGTAGGTTCTGCGGCTTTTGCTAAAACATACTCTTGTGCACTAGCAATTTGCTGAAATGGAAGTGCTCCAACTGTTACTATAGCAATTAATAAATATAGCATTACTACAAACCCAACAGCATAGAAATAAGCTTTCTCGGTGTTCTTTTCTTTATCCTTTAAATCTGAAATTGAATTCGCAATTAATTCAAACCCTTCATAAGCAACGAATATTACCATTCCTCCCGAGATTAGTAATAGAGGTGATTCCCAGTTTTTAGGTGATAATTGAACTAAATTTTCAGGATTTAATGAAAGTCCGTAAAACCCAACACCAATGAAAGCAATTAGAATAAGTAATTTTATAATTACAGAAGCAGATTCAATTGTGCTTACCAGTTTTATACTTAAATAATTAATTAGTAATGCTAGTATAATTATTGATGTTTGGAAGATTCCTACATCAATGTCTTTCTCTCCTGTAATTGAAATTAATTCGGCACTATATGAACCAAACGCCGAAGAATATAGTGCCAACATAACTATATAACTTATCCAGAGTAAATTATTTAGACCTCCTGCAAAAACACAATTGCCAAATTGATGGTGTACAAATCTTACAGTACCTCCATTTTCTGGGTATTTTTTTGAAAGTTTGGCGTATGAATAAGCAGTTAATAAAGCAATTAAACCAGCGAAAAGAAAAGCGATAGGTGTTCCCCCTTTAGCTAAAGAAACTGCAAGACCAAGAACAGCAAAAATTCCTCCACCAACCATTCCTCCAATTCCAATAAAAATGGCATCCTTTAATCCAATTTTCTTATTCACTACATTTGTTTTTTAAATTATGCACAACGTCAGTATGTCTCAAAAGTAAGAATTTTGATCTTCTTGATTTGGTCTACCGTGTTATTACTGGTTTTTTGTTTAGTCAAATGTAGGCAGAAGAATGAAAAGTAAACGAAGTAGCACAGTAGAACCAGTGATCGGAACGCTGACCCAGTATTTGGGCATGCAAAAAGTAAATGTTCGTGGCTTGGCTCAAGCCAATAAAGTCATGCACATGGCAGCCACGGCCTATAATCTGAAAAAGCTGTTAAAATGGGAGCAAAATCGAAGGAAAACAGGGGTAATGAGTCAAAAATTACTCGATTGCATAAAAATGATGTTGGGAGAACTAAATCGATGGCTTGAGCCAAGTGCAAATAGCAAAGTAAAATTGGTGTTGGTTAAAAAGAAGTAGCCTCAAAACGGCTTAAAACGCCTCGTTTTTTTATGAAAAAAGTGGTTGCGTCGCTTATGCTGTAGCTTCTGCGAAAGCATGCATCAGCTACCATTGTTGTGTGTAGTTATTTTGTCATTATTTCAGAGGTTGTTTCTTTCTAATTTGGGGCTAATTAGTGTGATTATAATACCAATCAAAGGTGTAAGAAATAAACACGCTAACATACTCCAAACATATCCAATTTTACCTTTTGAACCTAAATATATAGGTATAATCCATAATGATAAAAGTGAGTTTACAATAATTCCTAATGCCTAATTTTATATTTTAGTTTCTAAATATTTTATTTCTGTCGTTTTTATAGTTTTCTTTTGTTCTGTGAAATAACAATAACCCTAAACCACCCCAAATCACAATAGTGCCAACTCCTAAAAATGCATCAAATGACATAAACGTAAATCCAGTAATTACTCCAAATGCACAAAATAATATCAATCCAATACTCAAGCTGTTCTTTACAACAACTTTGATTTCTCCAAATGCTCGTTTAACGAAAAGGTCAAATTCCATTTCAGAATATTCTTTTGCTTTTCGTTTACCGTATTCAGACCACTGAGATTGCTTTTCTTGATTATTATAAGTGCCAATGTCGTCCGAAAATGTGCGATTGAATAATTGGTCATATATTTTTCTTTGTGTTTCATCCTTCAAAACTTCATAGGCTTCGGTTATTTCTACAAATTTTTGTTGGGCATTAGGTGCTTTATTCTTATCTGGATGATACTGTAAAGCAAGTTTTCGATAAGCCTTTTTAATTTCAGAAATGTCAGCACTTTGTGATATTCCCAACATTTGATAGTAATTTTTAAACATCATGTCATCTCTTTCTTAGCACTCTTGAATAATAAGTAAGCTCCTGCTCCCCAAATATAAATTCCAGCGGCCATTGACGGTTTATTAAAGTTCCAATTAAAGCTTCTAATGCTGACTTTGCACAGTTTTACTCCTCCAACGATTTTTCATAAATTCCAATTAAATATTTTGCCTATTTCTTTTTCAAGGCTTAATAGTCTGGATTAGCGTCAACCCTTGCATGGTTTGTTCTAAGTCAGGTTGATAAAAGTTGCGTTCTATAAATCGGCCATTCTTGTTTGTTGTGCATTGGTCTCTGAGCTCACAGCCTTTACAAGCCTTTGTTTTGTAATGCTTGACTTTGTGGCCATTCTTATTATAACACCTGCCATTGGTTTTTAGTGTTTGTTGTGCAGGGCAAGTGTAGGTATCACTTTGCTCATTATATCTAAAGATTTGCATGTCAAACAAGCCATTTTTCTGACTGCTATGTGGTTTGGGCCAACAATAGGTGGTGATTTTTTCTGCGGTGTATCGTTCACCGAGCCTGTTTGTGCATTGGTGAATAATTTGTGTTTGCTATCGCTGCCAGCTTGTACATTGTACCCTACATTGATGATGTTGCGATGTAAGACCACCGAACGAGCATCTGGGTCAACCTTGCTGAGTTGTTTTTGACCAGAGTCTTTCAACTCTTTTTCAATGACTTTGTAGTCGGCTTTCTTGTTATTCTGGTACTCTATCTTGTCTTTGATTGTAGGTTTGAGTTTTTCATCGGCAGCCGCTAAGGCTAGTTCATACTCTTCGATTTTATTATCGATGTATTCAATATGGCGATCGATTTTTTTCTGATTAAGGTTGTTTTATAGGCTGTTCTGTGCTCTAATTTTAAAAGAATCAATGGCTATGGTTTGGCCATCAATGAGCTTCCATTCTTTGAGCAGGAGCACAAAATGTTGGAAACCTTTTTTAAAGGCTTTGGTATTGTTGACCCTAAAGTAAAAGATGGTGCGTGCAGAAGGTTTAAGACCTTTTAAGAGCCACCAAAGTTCTATATTCACTATGCAGGCTTGGTGTAACTTATTACGGGAGCGCAAGCCATGGCGATAGCCACTACGATTTTATACATCTTGTTATGTTTCTTTATTCATTTTATTATTACTTTACCAATAAACGTTATGCCTGATGTTCTGACTTCTACATCATTGTTACTTGTTCTAATCCCAACTTCGACTTCGCTGTAACTATTTTTGTCCTTTTCAAAAACCTTAACGACAGGGCTTTTCTTTTTATGTTTGGAATAGGGGATGGACAATACCATATCTCTATTATCCTTCCTCCAACTTGAATCATTAAACTCTTTAACAAAAGCGGAAGATGAAAGATAATTGATTATTGCTCCTGTCATTAACATCAATATTCCCCCATATTTCATAACACCCAATAATGGATATGAGTCTTCTATATTATCAAGATAGTTTGCGATAATTGCAACAACAAATCCTAATATTGAAAAACTTAAGCCGATTGATTTATTTTTCATTCTAATTAGTAATTTTCTACACCTTTAAATATTTTTTCAAGTTGCTCCGAATCTTGAATTTAAAGCTAGTTGTTCTTCAATTAGGCACAACGGATGATCATATCAATCGTCTCTCTGAGGAACGAAGAGATATGATCTGATATGTATCGTTAGAGATAGTCATTCTTCTGGGTATTCTTTCCATGTTTTTTGTTCAAATTTCATATTAGTAAACCAATTTAAAGTTTTTAGATTAAAAAGAAGATCTTCTAATTCAGTACCTGTATATGGTTCAACATTTGGTATGTATGCAAATTTTGTTTGAGTTAAGGCTTCATTAATACCTACCATTAGTACCTTATTGCATTTGTATTTATCGTAATGGCAAAATCCTTCAAGTGCAATTCTCATCATTTTTTGTGCAGAATCTAGTTTTATTCCATTTCCGTGCATAAAGAATGACAACCCAAAACTATTGAATTTACCATACCTTCTTGCCATTGAATAATTTGACATCCCTTTATACTTACGTATAAATCTGTCAAAATTAGTTCCAACAATTCTTCTTTCGAGTCTGTTTAATTTTAGTATTTCAGTCGCCATCTCTATCCTGTCATCACTATCAAAAAATAAGATTTCTCTATCAATGAACCCATCAATGAAATAACTGATTTTGTCTGCCTGTATCTTATTTTGAACTTCATTTAGCTTTAAATAGTGTTCCCAATTCCCATCTAATTTTATATTCATGGCCGTATAGTCAGACGAGAAAAATAGTTCTCTGAAGTTTTTTTGATTGAAATAGTAGTCCGCGAGTAGATCCGTTTCATTTCCACTTGCAAGAACATAGGGAACTTCTGTTGGATTGAATTTATTCATATACTTCATAAATTCTAATGAAGTATGAGAGTCCCATTCGGTTTCTTTTCCTGTCAAAAGAATGAGTTGTTTTTCCTTAAAGACTTCTTCTCTTTTTACAAGATATTCGTTTAAGTCTGGTATGGTGTCAAGTTCTCTAATCAAGTGCAGAAATGCATTCCAATTTAGTATGTGAATGAATTCATTATTCTTTGTAATTGTTCCAGCAGGATAGAATTTTGGTACAGTACTGAGGTTCACAATGACTCTATGAACTTGAGAGTAGTTTTCAGGGATAAAGTTAAAATTACCTTTAAGCGGATGATCGAAATTTATGTTGTGCTTCGATTCAAACAACTTTTTTTCAGCACCTTGTATTTGCGAAATAGCTTTTTTTAAAGTGTTTCTAAAATAGCGTTCATAGTTTCCTTTGAATCTGTAATTTTTAACTTCAAAAAGAAAAGCGATATTGTCGAATAGAATTAGTAGATCAATTATTTCATTTTTATTTCCCGAATTGTCTTTTGGATTTGGAAAGCACCAGTATTTTAGATAGGTATCTGATGCAACTTGATGAACTGCGTTTTCTCCTATGATACCGCTTTCCATATTTTTTTACTTTTTGCTTGCCAACAATCCTATACCAGTAACTACTGATATACACCCTATAAATACACTCTACACGCTGGGGGAAAGTAAAGCCTTACTAAGATAAGTAAAAAACGAAATACTCTTCTTGAGAAACAAAACAAGCCGGTTATCTCTAAGCGGGTTCAATCTCTATCTTCATTCTTTATCATCATGCCCAAAAAAATCCACCCATTCAAGCCCCACTTCTTACAACTCTACCAATTCATTCCATCGTGTGGTGGCGCGCCTTGAGCGGTATTGAGAATTCATTTTCCAGTCTTGGGTTAAGCCTTCACTCACCAGTTTCACCGTATTGTTGCCATGCTTTACATTGAGCGAATCAACCGTTTGCATCAGCTTGTAATTCTCTGGCGAGCGCACCTCTTGAAACAAATTGGTTTGCGCATGTTGCTTGGGTGCCAACTGCAAGAGTAAAATGCCCGCCTTTTTATACTTGTAACCATCTTTATAAATTGCCGCCAACAGCTTCTGCGCCATTTGGTTCAATTCTATCATACTATCTGTTGGGGTAGAGAGCACATAAGAGGCCTTTTGGTTGTTTTGCGGTTCTTCTGTGCGGTGGCGAAAAGTCTCTATCGAAACACAAATCTCGCGGGCTACCAAATTCTCATTGCGTAGCTTGGCGCTGCATTCATGTACATAGGTTGCCACAGCTTGCTTCATTTCCTCAAAATCAATCACCGCATGAGAGAAAGATCTACTGGTGAGAATCATTTGCTTTGCCTTGGTTTGTGTTTGTATAGGTATGCAGGCAAGCCCGCGCAGTTCATACGCCATACGCAAGCCAACCACGCCCATGTGCGCCCGTATAAAATTGTTGGGTAGTAAAGAAAAATCGTGGGCGGTTTCTACACCATAATTTTTTAAGAATTTAAAATAGCCATGGCCCACGCCCCACACTTTGTGCAGTGGGGTAGCGCGTACCATCTCAATGCGCTCAGCTTCTGTGGCAATGGTAAACACACCACTTGGCTGTTGCTTAGCCCGTTTTGCCGCAAGTTTAGATAGGGTTTTACTCGGCGCTATTCCAATCTTAACCGGTATGCCAACCCATTGCAAAATTTGGTTTCGCATATCGCGCCCGCGCCGCTCAAGCTCATTGTCGGTAAAACGAAATGTGGCAAAGGCCTCATCTACCGAATACACTTCCACCTCATCAGAAAATTGATCAATGCACTCCACCACGCGCGCGCTCATATCGCCATACAGCGTATAGTTCGAAGAAAACACCGATACATTGAGCTTTTTCAACTCATCTTTCACCATAAAATAAGGTGAACCCATATCAACATCAAGCGCTTTTGCCTCGGGCGAGCGAGAAATAATACAACCATCATTGTTAGAGAGAACTACAATCGGCTTATCCCGTAAATCGGGGCGAAGCACCTTCTCGCATGAGCAATAAAAATTATTGCAGTCTATTAAGGCAATCATAGCAGCGGGCGTATAAAATGAATAATCACACCCCAAATTGCAAACTCTTCGGTCACCGGGCTGTTAGTACTCAAATCAACTCCGGTGAGTTTGCCTTGCGGTTTCACCAAATGTAGCAACACAAAGCCGCCATCTTTTGTGCCCACAGCATAGGCATCGGCCACGGGGTTCACCGAGCGATCTATAATTAAAATATCTCCCGGTAAAAACGGACTGCTTTTATGCATATCGCTCTTCACCTTAAAAAAGAAAGTAGCTGTGGCGTTCTTCACCACAAAATCATGAATATTAAGTCGTTTTTCCACAAACCGATCTGCCGGTGAGGCAAAGCCTGTCGCCAACATCTGTCTTCTACCACGTACCTGTGTTTCTTGCCTGCCCGCTGTTTCGTCAGAAAGTTCTTTTATCACTACTAAAAATTTTAACCAAATTACTACAAAAATTGCATTCGTAGTTGTGCAAAACACATTCATTTCAATTTGGGTCAAATATTCATTTTAGCACGCTTTTTGTTGAATACAGAACAACTACAAAAATCAACTATTATGAAAAAATGGATCGCTGAGTTTTTCGGCACATTCTGGCTTGTATTTGGTGGTTGCGGAAGCGCCATCTTTGCTGCAAACTTTTTAAACGAGGGTGAAACCGTCACCAGTCTTGGTATCGGTTTTGTTGGTGTATCGCTCGCCTTCGGTCTCACCGTATTAACCATGGCATATGCTATTGGTCACATTTCGGGCGCGCATTTAAACCCTGCCGTATCAATCGGCTTGTGGATTGGTAAACGGTTCGATGGTAAGGAACTTCTTCCATACATCGTATCGCAAATTTTAGGCGCAATTGCCGCCGCAGCTGTGTTGTACTTTATTGTACAAGGCAAGGCCGGTTTCGATGGCGTCGGTGGTTTTGCTGCCAACGGTTATGGTGAGCATTCACCAGGCGGTTACAATCTTATGTCGGCATTTGTTGCAGAGTTTGTGCTTACCTTTTTCTTTTTGCTCTTAATTCTTGGGTCTACTTATTCTAAGGCACCACGAGGCTTTGCGGGCATCGCCATTGGTTTAGCGCTCACACTCATTCACCTTATCAGTATTCCAATTACCAACACATCGGTAAACCCTGCGCGTAGTATTAGCCAGGCGTTGTTTGCAGAAGGCGGTTGGGCTATGGGACAGCTTTGGCTCTTTATTGCCGCACCAATTTTGGGTGCAATTGTCGCAGGCTTGGTGTACAATTTCATGTCTCCAGAAGAAGACTAACAACTACAACAACCAACAATTATATGCTGCGGACTATCTAGTTCGCAGCATTTTTTTTGCCCACCGTTTACAGGGGCAGTTGCTCATCGGCAAGGGCGTGCTCCGTGGCTGTGATATGTGCTGCCTGCCGAGCCGCCTACGGTTTGTTGCGGTTTGCTATCGCGCCACCTCACCAAACCTACGCAGCTATGCGCCAGCCAACCCACACCATGCGCCTAACTCCACCCGCGTGGGTTCAGCAGTTTTTAATTTTCGCAGTTAATCACAAGACCATTTTTCCTAGCTTATGTAAAAAGGTTATTTTGAAATTGAATAAATGCCTCCACTTTTGCTTATTGATGTTAACAAGTATAGAAAAAACTGTTATTCAACAAAAACAAATTCACTCTAAAATATTTTCAACTCAAAACAACTTTCACATGTTCTTGTCTGTGTATACTAGTAAGCTACCAACGCATCAGTTGTCTTTAAACGCTAATTGTACTCATCGGTTTCATCTCTAAAATTTTGATTAAAGTACAAATCGCTCAATCACAAATCTTAAAATCCACCAATCACAATCCCCATATCCCATCGCTATCTTTGCACTATGCATATGGCAGACGCCAACATATCATACACCGCCGCAGAGAAAAACGTCATTGATCAAGTAACTGCCAAAGCACAACAACTCAAGCTAGAAACCTATATCATAGGTGGCTTTGTGCGAGACAAATTGCTCAACAGACAAAGTAAAGACCTCGATGTTGTTGTCGTGGGCGACGGCATAGCACTGGCCAAAGCCTTGGCAAATGAATTACCAAACAAAGGGAATTTTTCATACTATAAAAATTTCGGCACGGCCGCACTTACCGTCAATGGTTTCGATGTTGAATTTGTTGGCGCTCGTAAAGAATCTTACAATAGAAATTCTCGTAACCCAATTGTTGAAGCTGGCAGCTTAAAAGATGATCAACTCAGGCGAGATTTCACCATCAACGCACTTGCCATTTCGTTAAATAAAGGCGCTGAGGGAGAAATTCTTGACCCCTTCAATGGTATCGAAGACCTCAAGAACAAGCGCATTGTTACGCCACTAAACCCTAAACAAACCTTTGATGATGACCCCTTGCGTATGTTACGCGCCATTCGCTTTGCAAACCAATTACAATTCAAAATCGATGAGCAAACAGTTGACGCCATCACCGAGCTTGCACCACGCATTAACATTGTAGCGCCAGAACGTATTGTGGAAGAAGTACACAAAATCATGCTGACTAACACACCCTCACATGGTTTTAAACTGCTTTTTACAACCGGGTTGCTGCCTCATTTTCTGCCTGAAATCAGCAACTTGCATGGCGTTGAAAAAAGAAACGGTTTAGCCCATAAAGATAATTTTTACCACACCCTTGAGGTTGTCGATAATCTTTGTGAGAACAGTGACGATTTATGGCTGCGTTGGGCTGCCTTATTGCATGATATTGGCAAGCCGAAAACCAAACGCTTCGATGCAAACATCGGTTGGACTTTTCATGCGCACGATGTTGTTGGCGAGCGCATGGTTGTAAATCTTTTTAAACGGTTACACATGCCGCAGAATGAGAAAATGCGATATGTAAAAAAGTTAGTCCGTTTGCATTTGCGCCCAATCGGTTTGGCGAAAGAAGAAGTGACAGACTCTGCGATTAGACGCTTGCTTTATGATGCCGGCGATGATGTAGATGATCTTATGACACTCTGCGAAGCCGACATTACGTCGAAGAACGAATACAAGGTTGAAAAATATCTTCGAAACTTTGCGCTTGTGCGACAAAAATTGGTTGAAGTTGAACAAAAAGACAAACTAAGAAATTGGGAACCACCAATTGGCGGTGAAGAAATTATGACCACCTTTGGTATAAAACCTTCTAGAGTGGTGGGCGATATTAAAACAGCCATTCGTGAAGCCATACTCGATGGCGATATTGAAAATAGCCACCAAGCTGCCTACGACTTCATGCTTAAAAAAGGAAAAGAGTTTGACTTACAACCCCAATCATAAAACCTTAGTTGTTATTAGCGGCCCCACATCAAGCGGAAAAACATCGCTTGCTATTCAAACAGCTTTGGGGTTGCAAACAGAAATCATTTCGGCCGATAGTCGCCAGTTTTATCAAGAAATGACCATTGGTACAGCAAAGCCAAGCAAAGAAGAGCTGGCTTCGGTTCCTCACCATTTCATTAATTCACTTTCAATTGCAGACTCGTACAGCGCCGGCGACTTTGAGAGAGAGGCTCTCGAGAAAATTCATGCGTTATTCGCAAAACAAGACTATGTGGTGATGGTTGGTGGTTCGGGCCTCTACATAAAAGCAGTCACCACAGGCTTTGATCAATTCCCCGACATTCCAATTGAAGTGAGAGAGAACTTGAAACTCCGCTTGGAAAATGAAGGGTTGGAAGCCTTAGTTGCCGACTTACATAAACTTGACCCTACTTATGCAACCGAAGTTGATGTTAACAATTCGCAACGTGTTATTCGCGCACTAGAAATCATAAACTCAACAGGTGAGTCATTCTCTGCGCTCAGAAAAAAACAAGAGAAGCCACGAAATTTTCAAATCAAGCAATTTGCAATAGATTGGCCGCGCGATGTGCTTTACCAAAGAATTAATGAGCGTGTTGAGCAAATGGTTGCCGCAGGTTTAGAAAAAGAAGCACGTGGCTTATACTCACAAAAACACCTCAACGCATTGCAAACTGTTGGTTATGCGGAACTTTTCGATTTTTTTGATGGAAAAATAGATAGAAACGAGGCAATTCGATTGATTAAACGAAACACCCGTCGCTATGCCAAGCGCCAATTGACATGGTTTCGCAACCAAGAACAACTAACCTGGCTGCAGCCTGGTGACCCTCTTCCCACTTTCAACACTTAACTTACATTTATACCATGAAATCTCTTTTATTATCCTTATTCTTCGTTTCTTGCACAAGTATTATGAATCAATCAAGTACGCCCATCAGTTTTACAGAAATACCTTCTTATGACGGTAAAGATTATCGATCGGGCAATGTTGTACAACGCTTTGTTGATGGCTTAGGGTATAGATATTACTGGGTAACTGAGGGCTTAACCGCAGACGATTTGCGCTACAAGCCATCAGATGATTCTCGTACCACCTTTGAAACCATAAGACACCTTTATGGACTTTCTGAAACAATTTTGAATGCCGCCAAAAATGAGGCGAACATTCGTCCACAAAACTTCGATAGCCTTTCTTTTGAGCAACTGCGGAGTGGCACATTGGCCAATTTGCAACAAGCAAGTGCCTTGTATGAAAATAAAACTGAGAAAGACATTTCAGAACTGAAAGTCATTTTTGAGTTTAATGGGAATAGAACCGAGTTTCCGTTTTGGAACATGATGAACGGTCCAATCTCTGATGCCATATACCATACCGGTCAAGTTGTATCTTACAGAAGAGCTTCTGGCAACCCAATTAACCCGAAGGTAAATGTGTTTATGGGCACTGACCCAATGGCTGTAGAATAGTTGTTGGTGTTATTTACAGCTCCATTTTCCCGAGCCGAATACTGTTGTTGAGTTCAAAGCCGAAGAGGACGACTAAGGCGTTAATGTAAATCCACAACATCACGATGATGAAGGTTCCGAGTGAGCCGTAAAACTGATTATACTGCCCGAAGTTGTTCACGTAAAATGAAAAACCTAAAGATGCCATAAGGGCTAAAATTGTTGCTACCGTTGCCCCAACAGAAATAAACTTCCATTTATGGTACATGGCCGGCCCGAAATAATATAATATAGAAAGGCTAAAAAAGTAGATGAGCATAATCATAAGCCAACGCAGTGCAGAGAGAAAGAAGATGGTGATGTTATTACTAATTTTTAGACTGGTAATAATGAAATCAATCAGTTGAGAACCACCAATGATAAGGGCAATGCCAACAATCACCAAACTAGATAACATGATGGTGAGCATGAGCGCAACAAACCATTCTTTAAAAAAATTGCGGACCTTGAATGCCGGGTTAATCTTCGCAAATGTTTTTAAAATTGCGTTCATACCGTTGGTGGCAAACACAATAGCGGCAATAAAACCAAACGAAAGCAAGTCGACCCGTTTTTGAGAAATGGTGTCTTCAATTGTACTTCTAAACAATTGAAAAGCCTCATCGGGTAAAACGCG
>Ga0114952_1002902_pt1 | contig 12616 bp, 7 predicted proteins | sample SidtaG_2_FD_87303 | JGI IMG/M metagenome (GOLD analysis project Ga0114952, IMG submission 87303) | Marine algal microbial communities from Sidmouth, United Kingdom - Sidmouth_Asex2 metaG | ecosystem: Host-associated > Algae > Red algae > Unclassified | place: Sidmouth, United Kingdom | collected... | reverse complement strand
TGGCGAAAAATGCTAACAAACCATGTTGAAGATGAAAATTTGGTTGAATGGCGAAATAAATTGAAACAGTATATTCCTAAAGAGGCTCAACAATATTATATTGAAGATAACAGTGAAACCCATCTTGTGTTTCCGGTATTACAATATCCTGAAAAGGTAAAAAGTCTAAACCTTAACAAAACACCAAATTACAAAGGAGTTTTAAAAGGGATAAAGGGACAGTATTTTATATTTGAAGATCAGACGGTATTTAATGTTCGTAGTAATGAAGGCTACTACGTTTCACTTCAAGTCAGTTAGAACGATGTTATTTGAAAATTACCGCATAGTTCAATCCTGGTTTCAGAGTTAAACTATGCGGTTTAAGTATGCTCTAGTTACTTTTTTTCTTTCCTAAGAGACCTCCTAAAATATTTTTGGCTTTCTCTTTTACAACGTCTTCCTCTTTTTTAGGCGCAGCTGTATCTGTCTTAACAGTAGTTGTATCTTTTTTACTTCCTCCTAGAAGACCTCCCAAAACTTCTTTTACATCATCTTTGGTTGAGTTGCTCTCACCTTCCTTCTTTGCATCATTGCTTCCTAAGACATCTCCTATTAGATCCTTGGCTTTATCTTTTCCTTTATTAACAAGTTTTTGCTTCTGAATTTCCACCAATTGGTTAGTTAAGGTCTTTACTCCGGAACCAAGATCAGTACTTACCTTAGGATTATCATAATTACCACCTATGTTAGCTACTACCGGAATTTTCAAATCTTTAAGATCGTCCTCACCTATTTGTGAAATTAGTTTACCAACATCACTACCCAAATACTTAGCAGGCACCTCCATGGTGGCCGTATATTTCATTTCTTTGTTAAAGGTGTGAGTACCACCAACATTAATAGCTATATCTTGATATTTTACCGTAAACGGTTTTACGTTCACCACTCCATTTTCAAAAGTAAGTTTGGTTTTTAAATCATCTAGATTTAATTGTTTCATGTCTATGAAATTTAGCTTACTATTTAAAGACGTAAGCATTGGAGCGCTTTCTGCATCCACCTCCTTTGTCATGATATCTGCAAAGATATCCCCGGTCAAAGTCAGCAAATCAGGAACCAAATCATCTGTAAGACTACCTGAAAGTTTTATATCCGTGTCCATAGTTCCCTTTAGAATCTGGGCAATTGGAGCAACCGCCTTAAGAAGATCAAGAGATTTAAAGGTTTCACTTATCCCCAACTGCTTCATATCTAAATTCATCGCAAAGATCGGCGTTTCTTCTTTCGTAGAAACCTCTCCGTTAAAAGCCATTTTACCATTAAATATAGAAGATGTCATATTGGACAAAACCGCTTTCTCATCTTTAATTTTTAGATTGCCCTGTACGTCCTTTAAAGTAAGGTTGTCATAAAGTACGGTATTGGCCTTAGCATTAATATTCGCATCCAAAAAAGAAGGGATTTTAATTTTCTCTTCTGTCTTACCCTCTGTATTTTCATCTTTAGCTTCCCCATCATTTGAAGTTGATTCTGTTTCCTCTACCATGAAATCGCTTAAAGCAAAAGTATTGGAAGAAAGGTCAAAATCGCCTTCTACCTTCTCATCATTGAACATAAAACCTAATAGATTCTTTATAGTTCCTTTGGCGTTAAAGTCGGTCTTACCTGTTGTTCCACTCAACTCATTCAATGTTACCGTAGAAGGGTTGAATGTCATAGTTGTGGTTGTAAGCTTTACCGGGCTAGGTATTTCAGCCGACTTATATTCAAAATCACTTAGACTTACTTTACCGTTAGTGGTTGTTTTTTCATATTGCTCCTTTTCTATGGACGCCATATCAAAAGCAGTGGTTACATCTGTTACCAAAAGGCCTTTTAAATCTAGGTCTGCTGGCACCGGGTAAGCTTTCTTTAAATTCGCAAGATTCATTTTGCCATCAACATGCGCGTTAACTTTGGTATTACCCATAAGCTCTTTGACATGAGCTGTCATGTTAAACTTGTCCTCATCAATCATAAAAGACAGTTTATCTATATCTACATATGTATCTTCCGCAATACCCGTAGTATTATTTATTTTGGTATCAATAAAAACATTACGAACGGATTTTGGCAAATCTGGATATTTAAAAGATGCGTTCTCAGAATTGATTTTAATATTAAATTTTGGAATATGCTCCTCATCTACAATACCGTTGAACTTACCTTCTAGCATAAAATTTCCAGTAGTCTTTACATCCTCTATATTTTTGGAATACTCCTCCGGAATAACTGCCAAAAAGTTTTTAAAGTCCGAAGAAGGTGTTTTAAAATTGATATCCATTTCCTGGTTATCCTCATTGACTTTTATAAATCCATCAAATACCAAAGCCAGTTGGTTGATCAATGCTTCGTTCTTTAAAAAAGTATATTTATTTTCTTTTAAGTCAACCCCTATAAGAGCATCTAACTCAATTTTATTCTTGTTAAGGTAATTGGTACTGTCCATTTCAAAAGAAACCAAAGCTTCCGTAAACGTATCCAATTCTGATTTCTCTGCAGAAAGATCACCTTTTCCTTTGTGCTGCATATCCGAGATTTCCAAACGCATTCCCGTAGATTGGTCGTCATAGACAATATTGGTATTCGTTATGGCATACGACTGCAAATCCAGATTGAATCCATCACCTGAATCATCGGCAGGAGCACTTGGCTCATCTGATGGTACCGCAATATCAAAACTGGCATTCTCCTCTTTGTCTATAGTAACGTTCACCAATGCACCATCTACCGTGAGACTTTTAATCCCTATAGGCTCATCTTGTCCTTTAAACAACTCACCAATACCCATGGAAAGAGCTACTTTCTTAGACGCAAAAAGTGTATCCCCTTCAAATGGGGCTTTATTTACCAGAATAACATCTTCCATACTAACCTCAGCATTCGGAAAACTGCTAAAGAGACTCAGATTAGCTTTTGAAAAATCAAAATTAGCGTTAACGTTTTTGTTTACGTTATTCTTTATAATATCCTCAATTTTGGATTCAAGGAAAAAGGGCGCAGCTACTAGTATAGCAACAATAAGCAGCACAAACACTCCTAAACCCCAAAATATTTTCTTTTTCATATTTCTATTTCAAATACTGATTTATACAACTTAACGGAATAAAAAAGATGAGCGTTTACTCTAGCATTGATATCCGTTTTAAAACTAGGCACAACCTAATGAAAGAAGCTCGGTCTCATTAACTCTTATATTAAGATTCTTAACCCTAACGGTACAACTCCAAAAAGCACTGAATATTATACCTTTAGCACTATTTCTTCTCCCACGCCCAAATTAAACCGCTTTCTCATAATATATACGAAGAAATACAAAAAAGGCGTGTCTAGAAATGCTATAAAAACCTTGAAAATAAATCCGCTTACTACCAAGCCAAAGAAAAGGTCCCATGGTAGAATACCAAATACACAAAGAAGCCCTACTACAGTGAAGGTATCTACAAACTGAGAAAGAAAAGTAGAAAAATTATTACGCACCCATAAATACTTGCCCTTGGTCACTTTTTTCCAAAAATGATAAATAGCAATATCAATATACTGTGCAAAGAGATAGGCAATCATAGAAGCCAAAACCGCTATTGGGGACAGCGCAAATACTTGGGTAAATGTTGCATCGTCTATTGGAGAAGAAGGGATGGCCGGAGCCACTTCTGCCAAAAGGATTATAGCCATAGAAAATAGACTGGCAAAAATACCTGCCGTAACAATCTGATTAGCCTTCTTTCTACCATAAATCTCAGAAATTAAATCTGTAATTAAAAAGGTGATCGGATAAGGTAAAATCCCTACGGATATTTCAAAAAGCGACACTCCAAAAATGGTAAAATCACCAAAAGGATTCCAATAGAAGAACTTCTGAAAAATAAGATTAGAGACCACCAAAGAGGTAATAAACAGCGCTCCCAAATAAAGATATATCTGATATGCCAAACGGCTATCTTTTAAATTCATAAGTATTTTCTTATTAAAGTGATCGATGAACAGTGCAATTTCACCGATGGTTGTTCGTTAAAACAAGACTCTTAAAACAAAATCAAAAATAGCTTAAAAAATACCAAGCATGAAAAAAACCATATTTACATCCTTACTAGTATTGGGTGCAATTAATGTCAAAGCCCAATCCTATGTCGGATTTCTGACAGATAATTACAGTGGTGTCAACAGCTTAATTGCCAACCCTGCACATATTGCGGATTCTAGATTTAAAACCGATATTAATCTTGTAGGTGCAAGCACGTTCTTTAGTAACGATTATTATGGATTAAAACTGGGTGACGTAATCACCTCAGATTTTGATTTTGATACTGATGGTAAAAAGTACCCCAAAGACAGCAATAATTTCTTTGGTAATGCAGATGTTTTGGGCCCATCATTTATGTTTAACCTTACACCCACAAGCTCACTAGCCGTATTTACAAGGGGAAGAGTAGGTTACAATGTAAACAAAATTAATGGCGAAACTTTTGAAAGCCTTTCCAATGATTTTGATGAGAACGATGACCTTATGATAGATGAAGAAGATGTTTATCTTACGGCTAATGCATGGGCAGAAATTGGCGTTACCTACGCACAAGTTCTGATGAACAAGGACCAACACTTTCTTAAAGGAGGTATTTCTTTAAAATACCTACAAGGTATGGGAAATGCTTACGCCAGTGGAAAAGACATAACTATAGATTATGATGCTGATGGCACTCCCTTACCAGGTGGGCAAACTACCGGAAGTATAGAATCCGTAGGTGAAGTAAACTATGGCCACAGTGATAATATTGATGATAATTTTGAAGATTTTGAAGTTGAAATTGTAGATGGTGCAACTGGCTTTGGTGTAGATTTAGGAGCTGTTTACGAATGGAGACCTGATTACGCATCCTATGCTTCAACCGATGGCGCAAACTCATTTAAACATCTGAACAAGTACAAATTAAAATTTGCCTTCTCTATTAGTGATATCGGTTCCATAAACTATAAAAATGGTACTCAGAACACCTATGATATAACAGGCACGGTAAATGAAGACAATTTTGAGAACGAAGACAATTTAGAAGACCTCTTAAACAACTTATATACGCAGACTTCAATAGATGCCTCAGAAAAATTTACTTTACCAACAGCTCTTCATTTTAACGTAGACTATAGTTTAAACAATAGATTTTACCTGAATTTAAATACTGATTTTTCATTGCGTTCTAATTCCAAAGTAAATACAAATAGAATACCAACAATGGTTTCTTTTACTCCTCGCTTTGAAAGCAAATGGTTTAGCTTTTACATGCCTGTGAGCCTTACCCAAGGCTCAGGAGCACAATGGGGAGCTGGTTTTAGAGCAGGACCTCTATATGTGGGTTCTGGCTCTGTCATGACCTTATTATTGAGCGACAACTCAAAAGCGGCCGACGTTTATGCGGGATTGAAAATACCGGTATACCAAGGAAAACCTAAAGACAGAGATGGCGATGGCATAGTAAATAGAAAAGACGATTGCCCTGATGAATTTGGCCCAATTGAAAACAATGGTTGCCCATGGCCTGACACCGACGGCGACAAGGTTTATGATAAAGATGATAAGTGTCCCGAAGAAGCAGGTGAAGTACTGAACGATGGTTGCCCATTAGTTGATTCTGATGGCGATGATGTACTTGATGAAGATGATAAATGTCCTAACCAACCTGGAGCAGCAGAAAACCAAGGGTGTCCTTGGCCAGATACAGATGGTGATGGTGTTTTGGACAAAAACGACCAATGTCCTAATGAAATGGGAACAGTTGCTAACAATGGTTGCCCAGAAACTCCTGAAGTTACCGAAGAAGTTCAAAAACAACTGAACGATTACGCTAAAACCATTCTTTTTAACTCTGGAAAAGCGAGTATAAAAGCAGAATCCACAAATGTTTTGGTAGACATTATGGGCATCCTAAAAGAGTACCCTGAAGCTAAATTTACAGTAGAAGGTCATACAGACAGCGTGGGTAGCAAAGCTACCAATCAAAAACTATCAGAGTCCAGAGCCGTATCTGTGAGAGACTTTTTAATTGACAAAGGAATTGACAGCTCCCGTTTAACAGCTGTAGGATACGGAGAAGACAAACCTATTGCCTCCAACATGTTTAAGGACGGTCGCGCTCAAAACCGTAGGGTAGAAATCAACCTGGTAAAATAGAATATCAAAGCCATTTTATACTAAAAGAGCCAGCTTGTAGCTGGCTCTTTTTATTTCTATACAGTTCTAACAACTCTATTTTATATCTAATACAAAGGGCATACGTGCCTGTACTCCTTCTTGATTCATAGCAGATTTTACTTGTTTTAAAATCGAATAGGCCTCCGTACCTATTTCTTCTTCTATAAAATCTTGCTTTACTTTGGCACTGGCACCACCTAAATCTTCCAACAAGCGTTCTATGCCCGATTTATATTTAGGAAATTTCTTAATACCATAATCACCTAGTTCTGCCATTTTTGCAGCTTCTTCAATGGCATCTTCCAAATTACCCAATTCGTCTATAAGACCAATACGTTTTGCATCTACTCCACTCCACACACGACCTTGAGCCAAACTATCTGCCACGGTCATACTAATATTGCGCCCTTGAGAAACCCGCTGTAAAAAGGTTTCATAAGTACTTTCAATACTTTCTTGAACATAACCTCTAAACTCGTTGGACATTGGTTCAAAAACGGAATATTCTACTGAGTTTTTATTTGTACCCACCTGTTCTGCATTGATACCTATATCACCAGCAAGCTCAGTTAAATTAGGCACTGTTCCAAAAACACCTATAGAACCGGTAACCGTAGTAGGTTCTGCAAATATCTTATCTGCCCCAACAGCAATATAGTATCCTCCTGAGGCGGCCACATTACCCATAGAGACTACAACAGGCTTTATCTCTTTTGCCAATGCTATTTCTCTCCATATAATATCGGACGTCAAAGCACTTCCTCCCGGCGAATTTACCCTTAGTACAATGGCCTTTACATCCTCATCTTCCTTTGCTTTTATTATTGCCTCATTGATTATTCCCTGTCCAATAACATCAGGGCCTCCTTCACCATACAAAATTTCACCTTGGGCAAAAACAACCGCAACTTTATCTTTTCCACTTTTGAGTACCTCCTTATTTGAGCGAACTACATAATCCTGTAATTCAATTATGTTTAGATCGTCATCCTTATCTAGGCTAATGGCGTTTCTAAGTTTCTGCTCGTATTGATCAAAGAAAATTACATCATCTAAAAGACCATTTTCTTTAGCAAATTCCGGACTTCTTCCGCCTAAAGTATCGGCGATTACATTTAAATTGGCCGCAGAAATTTTTCTTCCCGTAGAGATATCCTCTATCATGGAGTTCCATAACGAGCCAAGTAATTCTTGTATCTGAGTCCGGTTTGCTTCACTCATTTCGTTGGAAATAAAAGGTTCCACAGCACTTTTATACTTTCCGTGACGTATGACTTCCATCTTTACTCCGGTCTTCTCCTGTAAATCTTTAAAAAACAAAACCTCCGATGATAATCCACGAAAATCCAACCCACCTACAGGATTTATAAAAATAGAATCTGCAACACTCGCCAAATAATAATCCTTCTGCATGTAAAAATCTCCGTACGTATAGATAAATTTACCGCTGCTTTTAAAATCCTCTAAGGCCTTTCGGATTGACTGTGTTTGCGCCAGACCAGCCATCATAAAGTTATTATTAATGCTTATGCCTTTAATATCATCATCGTCTTTCGCAACTACAATGGCCTGAAGAATTTCATCTAGACCTTGTGATTGTTCCATAAACGCTCCGGTAAACGGATCTGCATCATTATTACCTACATAATCACTGATCGGTAGTTTTAATTGCAGCTCTAAAATGGAGTTTTTCTCAATAGAAACTGTTTCTTCGGAACTGCTTGCAATACCAACAAAAACAATGACCATTATAAAAATAACACCAAAAGCTATTAAGCAGCCCATAATGGCGGCCAGAAGATTTCTTAAAAATTTCATGAAAAATGGGTTAGTATTTTTACCCAAAGATAACGAACTCACACCTACTTTTTGTTACTTTGTAATATATTATGAGCAACCCCAAAACAGTTTACCTATCGCTAGGAAGTAATCTTGGTGACACTTTGAACAACCTGCAAGACGCAGTTTTCGCCATAAACAATACCGCCGGAGAAGTTGGAAAGATATCACATGTCTATCTAACAAGCTCTTGGGGATTTGAGTCGAGCGACTTCATGAACATCTGTCTTTCGCTTAAAACAACAATGGCACCGCAGGAACTTTTGCGCACACTATTGAACATTGAGACCAAATTAGGAAGAAGACGTTCGGTGGAAGATGGCTACCAGCCTAGACCCATAGATATAGATATACTCTATTACGAAAGGGAAACTTTTATTTCAGAAAATTTGGTAATTCCCCACCCCGAGCTTACCTATCGTAAGTTTGTACTTAAACCTTTGTCCGATATTGCGCCGCAGTTTTATCACCCTGTACTGAACAAAGACACCCGAAACCTTATTCAAGAATGTCGTGATAAAGGGAAACTAGAACGTACCACCTATAAATTGCACAGAAACCGTTCCGATCTTTTCTCGCACGTCAATTTTATTGCCGTAGAAGGTAACATTGGAGCAGGTAAAACTACCTTGGCCAATAAAATTTCAGAAGATTTTAATGGCAAACTGGTATTGGAACGTTTTGCGGACAACGCCTTTCTACCCAAGTTTTACGAAGATCAAAGTCGTTATGCTTTTCCGCTGGAGATGTCTTTCCTAGCAGATAGATATCAGCAGTTTACCGATGATACGTCTCAGTATGATCTATTCAAGAAGTTCATGGTAAGTGATTACGACATTTATAAATCGCTCATATTTGCACGTATCACCCTACAACAAGAAGAATTTGACCTCTACCGGAAATTGTTCGACTTGATGTACAAAGAAGTTAAAAAACCCAAGATATACGTCTATCTATACCAAACTACAGAACGTTTGTTAGAGAATATTAAGCAGAGAGGAAGAGATTACGAACAGAAAATTGCCCCGGATTACCTTCAAAAAATTAATAAGGGTTACTTTGAATTTATTAAAGGATACCCGGAGCAGAATAATTTAATTATTGAAATGGGCGACCTTGACTTTGTAAACAACAAAGATGATTACGAAACCATATTAGAAAAGATTACCAAGTTTGCAGTTCATTTGCCTAATTAAGCTTTTAAAGCATTTATTTTAGACCATAAATCCCAAACAACCACACCTGCACTTACAGAAATATTCAAAGAGTGTTTGGTTCCGTATTGCGGAATCTCAACTACATTATCACTGGCGTCTACGACTTCCTGCGATACCCCTTTTACCTCGTTACCAAATACCAAAGCGTATTTTTTACCAACTTCCACTTGCAACTTATTAAGCATAATTGCATTTTCGGCTTGCTCAATAGACAAGACCGTATACCCTTCCCCTACTAAGGTCTTAACCAAATCAACGGTGTTTTCTTTGTATTCCCAGGCTACGCTTTCCGTAGCACCCAAAGCCGTCTTTCTAATATCTTTATGAGGAGGCTGTGCTGTAATACCACAGAGGTATATTTTTTCAATTAGAAACGCATCCGAAGTTCTAAAGACAGAACCAATATTGTTCAAGCTTCTAATATTATCCAATACGACAACAATAGGCGACTTATCCGCCTCTTTAAAAGCTTCAACATCCAGTCTATCTAATTCTTCATTCTTTAATTTACGCATGTTCTGGTTTCCCGTTAAATATTGATTTTTATTGTTATTGACAAGGCAAAACGTTGAAGATAAACTTATCCTGAAATATCAACAATAGTTCATCTTCCCTTGAAAAAACAGTACTTTCGTTTTATACTTTCGCCGTAAAATTAAACTATTCTTATCGCTTTGGGAAAAACTGAAAAAACAAAAAAGGTAACGCCTTTGATGAAACAGTATAACACCATCAAGACCAAGTATCCTGATGCATTATTATTGTTTCGTGTTGGCGATTTTTATGAGACTTTTGGTGAAGATGCCGTTAGGGCCTCTAAAATTCTAGGTATTATACTCACCCATCGTAACAATGGAGGTGACCGTACAGAACTTGCCGGTTTTCCGCACCATTCGCTCAATACGTACTTACCAAAATTGGTAAAGGCCGGTGAGCGAGTTGCTATTTGTGATCAATTGGAAGACCCTAAAATGACCAAAACCATTGTAAAACGCGGCGTAACCGAATTGGTAACTCCGGGTGTTGCGATGAACGATGACATTCTGAATGCGAAAACGAACAATTTTCTTTGCGCTGTTCACTTTGGAAGAAAACTACTTGGTGTTTCGTTCGTAGATATTTCTACAGGCGAATTTTTAACCTCGGAAGGTACTGAAGAGCAGATTGACAAGCTATTACAAAACTTCACACCCAATGAGGTTCTAGTCTCTAAAAAACATAAAAACGAATTTTTAGACGTTTTCGGAAAGCAGTTTCATACGTTTTACATGGAAGATTGGGTCTATCAAGATGATTACGCCCAAGAAACGCTTACCAACCATTTCAACACCAGCACACTTAAAGGCTTTGGTGTTGACCACCTTGGCCATGGTATCATTGCATCCGGTGTAGTTTTACATTATTTATCCGAAACCCAACACAGGCAGCTGCAGCACATCAATAGTTTAAAACGCATTGCTGAAGAGGAGCATATTTGGATGGACCGTTTTACCATCAAAAACTTAGAACTTTATCATTCTACCAATCAGAATGCGGTAACGCTTTTAAACATTATAGACAAGACCCTATCTCCCATGGGCGGTCGTATGCTAAAGCGTTGGTTGGCACTGCCCCTAAAGAATACCGAAAAAATCAGTCGAAGGCATCAGGTGGTTTCCTATTTACACAACAATGATGATACCTTGCTTAAAATTCAGCAACGCATCAAACAAATGGGTGATTTGGAACGTCTTATTTCCAAAGTAGCTACCGGAAAGGTGAACCCAAAAGAAATTATTCAGCTTAAAAATTCGCTTGAGGCTGTTATTCCTGTAAAACAACTTACAGCTCAAAGCGATGATGAATCGTTACAATTAATCTCAGACCAGCTACATGCTTGTGATTTACTGCGTGGTAAGATCAAAGAGATGATTAACGAAGAAGCCCCTGTTCATATTCCTAAAGGAAAAACTATTGCTGATGGTTATTCCAATGAGCTTGACGAACTGAGAGGCTTAGCATTTTCGGGCAAAGACTATCTAGATAAAATGCTAGCTCGCGAAAGCGAGCGCACAGGCATTACTTCACTTAAAATAGCCTCCAACAATGTGTTTGGTTATTATATTGAAGTTAGAAATACGCACAAAGACAAAGTGCCAGAAGAATGGATTCGTAAACAAACACTAGTAAATGCCGAGCGCTATATTACCGAAGAACTAAAGGAATACGAAGCCAAAATTCTGGGTGCGGAAGAACGCATATTAAGTCTTGAGCAACAACTCTTTGGGCAATTAGTTGTTTGGGCACAAGAATACATTTCACCAGTTCAAAACAATGCACAGCAAATTGCGCAACTAGATTGCCTCTGTGGTTTTGCGCAATTGGCTAAAGAGAATAACTATTCAAAACCAGAGATCAACGACTCTACCGAAATTAACATTAAAAATGGTAGACACCCCGTTATAGAAAAGCAATTACCATTAGGCGAAGCCTATATTGCCAATGATGTGGTTCTTAACCGAGACGAGCAACAGATTATAATGATTACCGGCCCCAACATGAGTGGTAAGTCTGCAATCTTAAGGCAAACCGCTTTAATTGTACTTCTTGCTCAAATGGGTTGTTTCGTGCCTGCAGAAGCAGCCGAAATAGGTTATGTAGACAAGATTTTTACACGTGTAGGTGCAAGTGATAATATCTCAATGGGAGAATCTACTTTTATGGTAGAGATGAACGAGACAGCTTCCATTTTGAACAATCTTTCCGAGCGTAGTTTAGTACTCTTAGATGAGATTGGACGAGGAACGAGTACATATGATGGTATTTCTATTGCTTGGGCTATTAGCGAGTACCTGCATGAACATCCGGCAAGGGCAAAAACTCTTTTTGCCACGCACTACCACGAGCTCAATGAAATGTGTAATACTTTTGAACGCATCAAGAATTTTAATGTTTCCGTAAAAGAATTGAAAGACAAGGTACTTTTTCTTCGGAAATTGACCGAGGGCGGAAGTGAACATAGTTTTGGTATTCACGTGGCAAAAATGGCGGGAATGCCCTCTCAAGTAATCCATAAAGCGAACAAAATTTTAAAAAAACTGGAGAAATCGCACTCTAGTGAAGAATTAACCGACAAACTACAAAGCGCCCAAGACGAGATGCAATTGAGCTTCTTTAATTTAGATGACCCCCTACTGGAACAAATAAAGGAAGAAATCACCTATCTAGATATCAACACCTTAACACCCGTTGAAGCACTTATGAAATTGAACGAAATAAAACGGTTATTGACCAAAAACAAGAAGGCAACTTCTTAATTTTTGAGTCTAAAAAAACATCGTTTTTTTATTTTTGAGATTTCATATAAATTTTCTTT
>Ga0114952_1002895_pt1 | contig 12634 bp, 12 predicted proteins | sample SidtaG_2_FD_87303 | JGI IMG/M metagenome (GOLD analysis project Ga0114952, IMG submission 87303) | Marine algal microbial communities from Sidmouth, United Kingdom - Sidmouth_Asex2 metaG | ecosystem: Host-associated > Algae > Red algae > Unclassified | place: Sidmouth, United Kingdom | collected... | reverse complement strand
TAGGTCACCGCCTTCTTTTATTCTTTTAAAAAAGTCTTCTGATTAAATGTGAACGATATGCCAAAGCGGCGATAAGATCTATATGATTTTATCGCCGCTTTTTTTGTTGTATTTTGTAAGAAAGTTGAACTATTCGAGCCTAGAGGGATAAAGTTAGATATTCTATGAAAAAAGGAACCTTTGAAAAGATTTTTTCGTTCTTTTTTTGATTATCTTACACAATATTGGTTGATAAATTATACAACCTTGGTTTTTACATAAGATTAAATGTGGTTAAGATGTTCAAAAATTTGAAGTCTTTATTTATAGTTGACAATACAGAAAAGAATCAAAAAGAAGAGGAAAAAACAACCTTAGAGAATTCTGTTGAAAATGCAGAATATCTTTTGGATGAGTTGGATGATTTTGATGATTTTGATGAGAAGTTGGAAGCTGCTTTAAGTGGAGAAATGATTGAAAAAGATGGTACTGTAGACAATGATATTATTGAACAATTATTATTAGAAGTAGAAAAAAATGACTTAGAGGGATTTGATTACTTTGAATACAAAAAAGCATTGAAGGCATTAGAAAAAATGCCTATGAATGAAGTAACAAAGTATAGATCTGCTTTTGCTACAGCTTCTACCATGGGAGTAACTTTAGAAGATCTTGTGAAGAGTGCAGAGTTTTATGTGGCAATTCTGGATGCAGAGAATGAAAAGAGTACTGTTGATTTTGAAAAAAAAATAACAGAAAGTGTTGGGAAAAAAGAAGAGGAAATTACCCAACTTAAAAATACCATTCAAGAAAAAAAAGCATTAATAAAAAAGTTAACAGAAGAAATTGCACAGCACGAAAATAAAATTTCGGACTTAAAATATAAAGTAAAAGATAGTAAGAAGGAATTAACTGAGAACAAAAATAACTTCAAGGTTTCTTTTGATTATTTGAAGTCTCAATTTACAATAGATATTGCTCGGATGAAAGAGTATCTTAAGTAAAATATATAGTGACTGAAATACAGTTACTTTTAACAAACAATTAGACACATTAGAACTTATTAAAACTATGGCAACAGCGAAATTAACACCATTATCAAAAATATTAATTGGAATAATTATAGTAGGAGCTGCATATTATGCATATACTTTATTTGCAGGTGGCAAAGGGGGAGAAACTCCATCTACAGATGGATCTTCGACAGCGACCAAGGAAGGTTATAAAGATGTTATTAATATTGGTGTCGTTACTTGGGGGGGATATGCTGGAGGTCAATATTTTAATGAAGGTTTTAAAGCCAACGAAGAATCTAGATTTTTTAAGAAATATGGTTTTAAAGTAAATTTTGAAGTTATTGATGATTTTGATGCTTCAAGAGATGCTTTTAAAAATGGCTCTATTGATTTGATGTGGGCTACTATTGATGCTTTCCCTACAGAAGTAGAAGGCTTATCTCAATACCAGCCTCAAGTAGTATTTCAAGCGGATTGGAGTCGAGGGGGAGATGCAATTGTTGCTAGAAGAGGTATAAGCAAAGTAAGTGATTTGAAAGGTAAAAAAATTGCGGTAGCACCTATGACTCCTTCACATTCATTCTTGATTTGGTTGTTGGAAGCAGGTGACTTATCTACGAAAGATGTTACCATTGTAGAAGTACCAAGTGCAATTGATGCAGCAGATGCATTCAAGAGTAACACGGTAGACGCGGCGGTAGTTTGGAGTCCAGACGATATTGATTGTGTTAGTAAAGTAGCAGGATCAAGAGTCTTGGAGAGTACCAAAAATGCAACACATATTATTGCAGATGTTTTTGTAGCTAAAAAAGAATTTATTGAAAAAAATAAAGACCAATTAAAAGATTTGTATGAAGGTTGGATGACTGGTGCTGCGGAGTTGAATAGTTCAGATGACAATAAGAAAAAAGCAGCAAAAATTTTAGCAAAAGGCCTGTCTCAGCCAGAAGGTTTCTGTTATGATGCGATTAATAATGTTCGATTGGCAACTCATGAAGATAATAGAGACTTCTTTGGTATTAATACAAATTATAATGGGGTAACAGGAGAGGATTTGTACAATAAAATGAAAGTGAAATATAATGAGCTAGGTTATAATACTAGTGGTGCAAAGAGTTGGAGATTGTTATCTACCAAAGATTTGGTGAATAGTGTGGCGCTTTCTGGTACTGAACACAAGGCAGAAGAAGAAAAGCAATTTACAGAGGCAAGTGAAGAGTTAACAACTAAGGAATCTATTTCTACACTAAAAGTGAGTATTAGTTTTAGATCTGGAGAATATGAAATTGATGATAATGCTAAACAGTTGATAGACATTAAGTTTACGCCAATTGCGAAGGCATTTTCAAATGCCCGCATTAGAATTGAGGGAAATACAGATAATGTTGGCTCTAAAGGCTCAAATATTGAATTGTCTAAAAAAAGAGCACAATCTGTGGCTGATTATTTAGTGAGAGAACATAATATGCCTGCCAACCGATTTATCATTGTTGGTAATGGACCTAACAAGCCTGTTGAAGGTTGTGAAGGAAACCAAAATGATGCTTGTAAATCAAAGAATAGAAGAACAGATTTCGAATTGGTTACAGATTAATCTCCAGCCTTATGAATTTTAAGAACTTATTTAAGTTACGAGGACATTTAACCTCTAAAGATAGTTTAGTACTTTCATTAGTAGGTGTGGCAATTCTAATCGGTCTTTGGTTTGGACTCGCTGAGTTTTTAGCTAAAAAGGTTATCACACAAGATGATAAGATAGAAATTAGTACACTTGCTGTAGAGAAAAGAGTTTATTATGAAAGTGACTCTTTGTTAATTGCGGAGTATGATAAATTAGAAAAATTAAATGCTGAAGAGATAAAAAGCTATGGACTGAAGAGCAACAAAGTATACCCTTTGTTGCCTTCTCCTGTTCAGGTAATTAAGGCATTTCCTGATTTAAAGAACAACGATGATGTTGTTACCAATACGATGTATTCAATACAATTAAATGTGTTGGGATACTTATTGGCTATTCTTATTTCTATTCCTTTAGGTTTTTTGTTGGGTTTGATACCTCTGTTTCGAGGTTTGTTTAGCCAGATTATTAACTCCTATCGTTTTATTCCACTGACCGCAGTAACAGGTATTTTTATTATGTGGCTGGGTTTGGGGAGTGGTATGAAAGTAACTTTTTTGGCTTTTGGTATCATTGTGTACTTAATTCCTGTTATCATACAACGAATAGACGAGGTACAGAAGGTCTACTTGAATACCGTGTTTACCTTGGGGGCAACTTCTTGGCAAACGGTGAGAACAGTTTATATGCCTTATGTCTTTTCCAAGATTGTAGATGATATTCGAGTATTAACAGCTATTTCTTGGACTTACATTACTATTGTAGAAATGTTAAACAAAGGTGGTGGAATTGGAGAGTTAATCTGGACAGCAAAACGTCAAAGCCGAATTGATAAAGCTTTTGCCATTCTGATTATTATTGTTGTAATTGGTGTCATTCAAGATAAACTCTTTGTTTTGATTGATCGAGTGCTTTTCCCTCACAAACACATTAATAAGGCAAATAAACACTAAATACTATGGGATTAATATTTGAAGAAAGCACAGCCGAAAATCTGATTGAATTAAGAGGTGTTGACCAGTCTTATGGTAATGTAAAGATTATTGAGGATTTGAACCTACTCATCGAAAACAAACCCATGCAAGGGCAGTTTGCCTGTATTTTGGGAATGTCTGGATGTGGCAAGTCCACTATTTTACGATATATTGCAGGCTTACAAAAACCAAGTAAAGGAACTGTTTTGGTAAAAGGAAAACCTGTTAGTGCTCAGAATCGAGTGAGTATGGTTTTTCAACAGTATTCTTCTTTGCCTTGGATGACCGTTTTAGATAATGTTAGTTTAGGATTAAGATTTCAAGGAGTATCTAAGAAAGAACGAGATGCGAAAGCGATGGAAATGATTAAGTTGGTTGGCTTGGAAGGGCATCATAATAAATATGCACAATATCCGAGTCTTTCTGGTGGTCAATTGCAACGAATTGCGATAGCTAGAAGTTTGATGTCAAATCCTGAAATTTTATTAATGGATGAGCCATTTGGAGCTTTGGATATTAAAACTAGGTTACAAATGCAAGATTTGTTGATTAGTATTTGGGAAAAATTTAATCCAACTATACTTTTTGTAACACATGATATTCAAGAGGCGGTATATCTAGGGGATGATATTTTTATTATGAAACATGCCCCTTCTAATTTTGTTAAAAAAATTCATGTAGATTTGCCTTTCCAAAGGACAAGAGCAACAAAGCGTTTGGCTCGTTTTGATGAATTGGTACATGAAGTAGAGGATGCAATGATGCAGATTGATTCAGAATAATTATGATACTTAATAGCTATGTACAGGACAAAACTTTTATGTAATAATTTAAAAGTGTAGCGATCTAATATCTAAAAAAGTGTTAGGCAGAGCCTTTATTTTATCTATCATGTTCGTCCTAACGTTCGTTAGGAGAGCTAGAAGAGAGCTTTACTGAAAGAACTTTTGTCCTGTAGACAGACTTAATAGCTTTGTTGTTAATATAAATAGACCAAATTGTGCTTACAGAACAGAATGTTTCTTTACAGATAGGGCGAACGATCAAATCACCAATTCGAGTAGCTAATTTAGAGGAAATAGGAATTGATAAAACAGCTTTTTTGTCATTTTTTAAACCTTATTTTGATGAATTGGAAGATGATTTGTATTTGATTCGACAACAACAAATGCAATTTTTAGAAGAAGCATTTAAGGTTGATTTGGACGAAATTAATGCTTTACATCAAGGATATTTTGAAGGAAGCATATCAGAAGAATCTTTAAGGAAATGGTTAGAGCAACTTAACTCAAGCCAAGAAGCTATTTATAAAAAATTATCTACGGTTACTCGACAACGTAGTATTGCAAGTTTTGTGGTATCTTTAGATCCAGAGATAATTGAAGTGAATCGTGTTTTTGAGACTGATTTTCAGCAAGAAGTAACTGATTTTAGAGTTTGGAAGCGTGTTTTTGCTCAAGCTCCCAAAGCAGTTGTAGAACATGATTTTTTCTATGAATTGTTGACGAAATTTGCTTTGATGGTCAAAGAGATACATCCTGAGATACAACAAGTGAAGTTTACCGCACATTTTATGCGTACTGTTGCACAAAAAGCAATTCCTGGGGAAAATTCACCAGAAGGAATTCATGAAGATGGGGCACAATACATTGTATCTGCTTTGGTGATTAACCGAGAAAATGTAAAAGGAGGAGAGAGTAGAATTTACGAAAAGCCAGCTTGTAATACTCAGTCTTTAATCTATCAGAAGGCTTTAGAAGCTGGGGAGTTTATTTTTCAAGCAGATGCAGGGGAGGAAAAGACTTTTGGGAATGATTTGTGGCATAATGTAAGTGCTATAGAGCCTGTTGATGATACTCAATTAGGAATTAGAGATATTATTGGTTTAGATATTGATATCGTTGCTTGATTTGAGAATTGAATGATTTGAAAATTTAAAAATCTCAATGCCTATTTGATTTTCAAATTTCCAAATCGTTCCAAATTATTATTAAGACAAAACACATTTTACATTGTCCAATGAACAACCATAATCAAAACTTAGGTCAATGTGTACCAAATCACCTGCTTTGACTTTTTGTGTATTGGTTGTTTTAAGAATGGTAGGAGGCATCAAACTGTCTGTTCCTGTGAAATTTGCCCCTTCTGTAATCTCAACATAAGATTCTAAGTACAAAGCATTAATAGTTCCACTAAACCAAACGGGAGTAGAGAAGCTTAGATGGACACCTTGTTTTTTTTCGTTTTGTAACTCTATTTCATTTACTAAGAACTGTTGGGACAAAAACATCGGTTGATGTCTTGTAAATGCGATAGGATAATGGGAAACCCCCTCTTCAAATTCTGCGGTACAAAAGCGTGCAAAATTAACGATTCGATTGGGCAATAATTTGCCATTAGGCTTCAAAAACTGGCGCATGTGCTGAAAGATCTGAACTTGAAATTCATTGGCACAATAAATACTCATCAATTCGCCAACTACATAATCTACTGGCTCTGGTAGTTCAACCGTCAAAGCATCTGCATAAAATACCTCTACTTTATCTGCCCAAGGATACTTTGCAATTTCTTTTTTGATAAAAGGCACTAAATCTGGGTTGTTCTCAATGAGGTAAGCTTTCTTAACATACGGCATATACAACTTTGTTAAGGGCAAAGTACCAACTCCAATTTCACAAACTACAGCATCTTTAAAATTGTTAATTTCAAAAGCTTGTTTAAAAGCATTGACTCTTTGGTGATCAAACTCCATTATTTTATAATAGATTTCGGGAAAGCCAAAGTGTGCTTCATCAAAGGTTTGTGCTTCTAATAACTTATATTTAAGCTCATCATAATTATCAATTACTTTCTCAAATAGTTCTTTCATCTTAGGATTTATTTTTCTGTTTATGTTCAAATTGAATTCTACCTAATTCTAAATTTATAAGTAACCTACAAATTAATGAAAATTAATAAAGAAAAAAATACTAGGCAGGCAACCTTTTTAGATTATTGAGGATATTAATAAGTAGAAGACAAAAGAGATACTATGGATAAAGGAATCGATGCCTTGATTAAAAAAGCTCGGAAAGGAAATAAAGCAGCAGTACAAAAGTTATATACCCAATTTGAGCAAAAATGGTTTTGCCTTTGTTTGAGATATGCCCATAATAAATCAGAAGCAGAGGATATTTTTCAAGAAGGGGTTGCTAAAATATTTCAGAATTTAGAAAAGTTTGATACTGAAAAAGGATCTTTTCAGAGTTGGACGAATAAAGTGATTATCAATGCGGCATTAAAATATTTGAAGAAATATCAATGGCAACAATCTTTTACAGATTTGGAATTAACAGAAGATCCAGTAGCTTGGTCTAGTGATATTTTAGGCGAAATTACTGCGAAAGAATTAATTAATGTAATCCAACAACTACCATCAGGGTATAGAGTCGTATTTAATATGAGAGAAATAGAGGGATATGCACACAAAGAAATTGCAGAAGCACTGAATATTTCAGTTGGAACTTCTAAATCTCAATTGTCAAAGGCTAAAAAGGTCTTGCAAGAAAAAATAAAAGTACTTTTTTTAAAATAGGGCTATGGGAAACAAGAACAATAATTTAGAAGATTTCTTGCGTAGAAAATTTTCAGAAATTGAAGATTCAGACGAGGCGTGGACGAAACCAAACTTAACCGTTAGGAATGCCGTTTTAGATGAAATTACTACCCCGAATAAGAAAAGGAAAAAAGCAGGCTTGTTTTTTCTTCTTCTTCTTGGAGCATTAATGAGTGTTGTCCTATTTGAATTTTTTAAAGAGAAACAAGCGACGGCAAAAATAGATTTTCACAGAAAAGAAATTAAAAGAGAGGCTGAAGTGTTGGATAAAACATCTATTAAAAGGGAGTTAAGTTCTGCAACTAAAAAAATGATAGAAGATAATATTGAACGTGTAGAAGCTACTACTGAATTTTCAAAAGATAAACTACTTGAGAGAAACACCTTGTTGAGAACGGTTATCCAAAATCAAAATGACATTATTACTCAATTAAAAAAAGAAAATTTAGTTGCTCAAAATAATAGCGTTGAAAATGAATTGGTAAAAGAAGTTTCACTAGGAGATGAATCAACAGAAAAATTTCAGAACTTGTTAGAAGCGAATCATCAGTTGAAAATAGAACAAAACAAACTTGAATTTTTAAATAAGGAGCAACGAAAAGAAATTGAAACTCTAAGTCAAGAGAAAGAGTTGCTTTTAGATCGTTTGGATGCACAGATTTTAGCTTCTAATTCTAAAGAAAGGTATGAAACAACTACTATAAAGAATGAGATTGCTTTTGAAACGATTAAACCTTTGGTCGCAGACGAATTGGACGAAAAAGTAGTTGTTGTAGAGCCTGTAACTCTAGAGGAAGATTTCGGTTTGGATCAACCCAAGAAAAAAATTGAATTCGAGGTAGGTTATCAGTTAGGGTTCAGAGGCAGAATGACAGAGGTGATTGAATATGCAGAACAACAAGGAACGATTACGAATCGGGTCAAGGATAAGTTCTTAGTATCACACGTACATGGTCTAAATATAGGAATTTCACCAGTCAAGAATTTTTGGATAAAAACAGGTGCTCATGTAGGCAATATGAACCTACACCAAAAGCATGCTATAAAATTTATTTATGATGCTAATCGTACATCGGTCGTTACATCAGGAGCTTATAATGAGGATATTAATGATTTATCTCGTAGCGGAATTAGTACATTAGAAACAAATATAGGAGCACTTGCAAATGCGCAGGGTGCTGTAAATGGAGATGAGCTAGACCTTAATTTTCAAACTAATTTAGTCTTAACCTATCTTCAGATACCATTAGAGTTTAATTATCTATATGGTAAAAAGAAACTCCAAGCATTGTTTCAAGTAGGAGGGCAATGGAATTTACTTAATTATCAATATTATATGCATGGCTTTGGAACAAAAATAGATAATCAAAGCAACATGAGTTTAACTGATAATGTGGATCTTCCAGAAAAGTCTTCGGTGCAGTATTGGGGATTACATGCAGGTGTTGGATTAAATTATCATATATCCAAGCATTTTGTTTTACAAGGACTACTTTCTTATGAGTATTATTTTCAATACAATGGACTCAATCCAGCTCCATCTAATGGAAATCAAATTCATGCCATCAATTATAAGGAAGCTAGCCCTGTTTCTAATATGGGTTTTGGGCTTAAACTAGGACTGAATTACAGATTTTAAATAGCAGATTATAGATCTGAGCAAATTATAGAATTGATTTTTGGTTTCAGAAATCAAATAGGAATGCTATGCCCTGTTAGAATAATCTTTCAAAATAATTTATTTATAAAACAGAGCAAATCATAATTGACTTGCCAATAAAACATGCAACACAATGAAATGTATCTTAGTTATTGTTTTATTATTGCCTAGTTTTCTCTGGGCACAAGAAAATGTTAGGAAAAAAAATTCCATTCAAATTATAAAAGGAACAGGAGTTGGGCATCATATTTTGGAAACTTCGCAGCAAGTAGACCCAACTGTCTCTATGAATTGGATTGAATCTTCTAAGCCTGGATTAAATTATCGTTTTGGGCTTGATTATCAACGTCAAATCATAGGAGGATTATCTATGAAGATAGGGAGTCGTTTTTCAATGTGGAGTATCAATGATATCTCTATTAATACAAACTGTTATTTTAACTGTTGCTGGTGGGGGTGTAATTATTATATGGAAGCACAAAAATTAGAGCAATATTATATAGAAATGCCAATAGCTTTACAATATAAGTTTGGGAAAAATAAACTTCAATTCTATATTGAAGTAGGTGCCAATCCAATGTTTAATATTATGCGTGATGATTCGGAAACAGATCAAGATCTATTCTCTGTTGCCGTACAAGTAGGTGCAGGGCTTTCGTATCAATTTTCTAGTAATTGGTCTCTTTTTGGGCAACTATCTAGTCGTATACAAACAAAGGAGCTGTTCATTCAAAACATAAGGCATGGCTCTTTGAATTACGGTTATTTATATGAGGTTGGTTTAGAATTGGGGGTAGGGTTTGCTTTTTAGTTGGTAAGTATGAAACCAAAATTATTATTAAACATTTTGCAAGTCTTTCGAGTTTATCTTGCGTCAAAAATACTCGCCTTAGTGTACTAAAGCTCCATTTTTTACTTATCTAAATAAAATATAGTTTAAGCTAATTCCAGTTTCATACTTATTAGAAATTAATCAACAATATGGGGGAATACTGAAATTAAAGAATAATAAAATAAATTTAAATATCATGAAACATCAAACGATTTTATCTTACTTATTTTTTATAGTAACTATTTGGGTAATAGTAGGTTGTCAAAAAGACAAAGAGGAGTGTATAGAACGAATAGACCCGAATTGCTTTTGTACAGAAGAATATAACCCTGTTGTTGGTTGTAATGGGAAAACGTATAGTAATCCATGTCATGCAGAATGTGCAGGCGTAAGTTATACAAAAGGGGGATGCAACTAAGTTACCAAAATTTAATACAAAATATAGTTTAAACTAATTACTCACTTAGTACACTGTAAATGAAAGAAATTTATATTACAGTATACTTAAAGCCAAAAAAATGAAGATAAAAATAATAGCTTGTTTAATTTTAATAGGATTATTACTTTCTTGCAAGAAGGAAGGAACTTCTACTCAAGAGCAAGACGAAAAGGCATTGCAAGAGTTGGCTTCCATAATTATGGAAATGACGGCTGTAGATTGTGCAGATGCTTCTCAATGGGCATATACTGCATTTGGAGATAAACCCTGCGGAGGACCAGCAGAGTATATCGCTTATCCAACAAGTATTAATACAACTCATTTCTTAAATTTGGTAAAAGAGCACCAACAAGCAGCTCGTGAATATAATCAACGGTGGGGACTGATTAGTGATTGTATGGTTGTTGGATCACCTAAAGCTGTAATTTGTGAGAATGGAAAAGCTGTTTTGGAGTATTAAGTAGTCGCACCAAAAATGACTACTTTTATCGTCTATCTTTGTTAGTAAAAAACTCAGATAGCTCCCAAGTAAATTGGGAATCAAGACCCGCTATCTTCTTATTTTACCGCCTCGATGGCCAAAAAAACTAGAACATTTTTATTGTACGCTTTCTTTTGCCCACCTACTTAAAAGCAATAGAAAAATTAAAAAAATCCCCAAGTTGGATAGACCAGCTTGGGGATTTTAAATTTAATTTACCATTTAGTAAAAGGTAAAAAGCGAGGCACTTTTTTTTGGTATTCTTTGTATTCTGGGTATTTTTTAGCGGTAACTTCTTCAGAGAAATCAGAGCTACTTTTGAATAAAATTAGTAGTAAAAGAGAGCCTGCAATACTCCAGTTTAGAATTTCACCTGTAGCAACAATACTGAAACAGTAAAAAACGACCCAAATGGCCTGTTCTGCCATATAATTGGGATGTCTCATTTTTCCCCAAAGTCCCGTTCTAACAAAACCATGTGCATATTCACCCAAATCTTCATTGGCATTAATACGTCGGTACTTTTCTGTTTGAAAGACCCATTGTTGCTGATCGGCAATGGTTTCTATGATTACAAAGAAAACAAAGAAGGCTGCTAGTAAATAATCTGCCCAGATTAAACCTGCAGGAGCTGCTTCACTTAAACCTGTTAATACAGGCAAGGTAAATAAGTAAATCAAGGTCATTTGGTAGGCACAAATAAAGAAGAGGTTAAACATAAACCAAACCGCTTTGTTGTTGAAACCTGGACGTTGGCGTAGTATTTCCCAACGATAATCTTCTTCACCTTCCCAAAATTTGATGGAATAGCCCCCACGTCTTGCAAAATTTAAGGAGAGTCGAATGCCCCAAATGGTGACTAAGACAGACATCAAAACCATTCTAGGATCCGAGCCACCAGTGTAGGTAATATACCAAGCATAAACAATTGGAATGATACTCCACAATTTGTCTACTTGGCTATTATTACGAGCCAATTCACCAACGATAAAACAATAAGCTGCAGCGCCCATTAAAATGTAAGAACTATCCCAAAGGATCATTTCTTGCAAATCGGTTAGGGGCGTTCCATAGTTGAAAGCAACAAAGGGAACAACTAAAAGAGTAAAGATCAAAATGAGTATGGTAACTAACATTCGATTGTATTTTATAGTTTATGGATAAGGTTTTCTTAGGGGGATTAGCAAACAAATCTATACAAAACTTTTGGAATAGGGGAGTATTAAACCTAAAAAATGCCATTAGAAGATATTTCTAATGGCATTCTTAATCGTATAGATGAATTCTATTTTTGTCTAAAGAAAAAGACAACAGGAGAACCTGTAAAGTTAAATTTTTCTCTAAAACGATTTTCTAAGTAATTTTTATACGGTTCCTTAATCTGCTTTGGATAGTTACAAAACATAGCAAAAGCTGGATAAGGAGTATGTATTTGTGTAGCATATTTAATGCTAATAAAATGTCCACGATGTGGTGGAGGTGGATGTGCTGCTACAATTTCTTGTACGAACTCATTCAATTTAGACGTTGTAATACGAGTCGCACGATTTTCGTAGACTTCCAACGCAACATCTACAGCCTTGTAGATACGTTGTTTTTCTAAAACAGAAATGAAAACGATTGGCACATCATCAAATGGTGCAATTCGCTCTTTGATTTTGTCTTCAAAATCTTTGGCAGTATTGGTTTCTTTGTTGTCCACCAAATCCCATTTGTTAACCAAAATAACAACACCTTTATTGTTTTTAATGGCTAAGCGGAAGATATTCAAATCTTGTCCTTCAATCCCTTTGGTAGCATCCAACATTAGGATACAAACATCTGCATTTTCCAAAGAACGAACAGCACGCATGACAGAGTAGAACTCTAAATCTTCGGTTACATTCTTTTTCTTACGCAAACCAGCAGTATCAATCAACAAGAACTCTTTGTCAAATTTACTGTATTTAGCATGAACACTATCTCTTGTGGTTCCTGCTATTTCAGTAACAATACTACGATTCTCCTCCAACAAGGCATTGGTAAAGGAAGACTTTCCTG
>Ga0114952_1002888_pt1 | contig 12663 bp, 8 predicted proteins | sample SidtaG_2_FD_87303 | JGI IMG/M metagenome (GOLD analysis project Ga0114952, IMG submission 87303) | Marine algal microbial communities from Sidmouth, United Kingdom - Sidmouth_Asex2 metaG | ecosystem: Host-associated > Algae > Red algae > Unclassified | place: Sidmouth, United Kingdom | collected... | reverse complement strand
GTCAACGCCAGGCAAGCCAAGTTCTGCCCGCAGCTTCGACGTGGAATCGTCAACGTCGAAGTCGCTCGGGTCTGCTCCGTTTGGTACGAATCGAACAAGCTCGGCACTGACACCGGCGCGTTCGATGGTGGCCCGGGAGCCTGAAGCGAGGACAAAGACTTCATCTGCACTGCGATAGAGCCAGCGGGCTAGAGCATCGAGCGATCGGTAAGCAATCGCGTCCTCGGACATCGATCCAGCCTCGCTGAGGATCTCGGGCCACAAGTCGCGGATCTCGAGAACGAACGGAGCGCGTCGAACGCGAGCGACGAACCAAGCGGTGAGAGCTGCGCCGAAATGGGGAGATGAGCCAACAACGATGTCTGGCTTGGGTCCGGTGAGGCCACGAACGGTTGCGGTGAAGGTGTAAGAAAACCAGTTCAGAACCCGGTCGATGCCGTTGCCCTTGTAGCGAGATACCCACACCGTCTCAAGCGTGCCATCGGACTCGATGGTCTGCTGGTCGAGCATTCCTCTCGCTCCGGCAACCACCCGTGTGCTCCAGCCTGGCATCTGTCCGTAGAGCTCAACGTGTCGAGTTCCGCCTGGAGCGCTTCGTGGAAGCGCGAATTGGTTGAAGACCAGAGCGTGCCGTTGCTTCAGTTCGTAGCGATCCGCATCGCTCATGTTGCCGCCTCCCTCTGCTTAGAACCTGGCCAGTCTATGGAGAGCATTGTTGCTACGCATTGGGTAAACCGCCGGCTGACCAGGCCGTGCTACCCAGCCCGTCGAGCTGGTTTCAAGATTTGCGAACCGGATCGAAGGGCACCTTGCGCCTTACCGACAACTCGCCGCCAGGCGATGGCAGCGACTTCACGTACTGGTGACTTCGATTGAGATTCGAGCCATGCGATGTGGAAGAACCGCATGACCAACTGATGGCCTTCGGGTTTTGGTGTCCGGAACCGACCGTTGACTCCGAGCGTCATCCCGCCGTAGGGCTGTCGGAAGCAGGCGTCGAGGGCGTCGCTGGTTGCGGCGAGATGGCATGCGCCGTCGGTGCTTCCCTTGTTGATTTTGAGCGAGCTGACGGTGATCTCGATGGCGACAGCGTGGTCTTCCACCCACAGGGCGACGGGCCGAAGGTATCCGGTGACCTCGAATGCCCGAGATGAGCGCCCGAGGACGTCACGGAGCGATGCATGCCACTGCTCTGCGTGTTCGAGCAGGGTCTCTAGTGGCACAGTTTCTGTGCGGTGTTTCGGGCCTCGCTCGACCCATGCGGCAACGTCTGAGCGGTAACTTTCGATTGCGACGTTGTTCGCTTCTGCAGATCGACTTTCGGCTGGTGCCCAGCTTTCACCGGGGTAGAGCACGATAGGTAGGCTGCCGGTGTCGGTGCTGATCATTGCGGCGATGTCGCCGACGTCGTTTGCGGTCGTGTTCATGTAGCTGTTCTCCTCGTGCGAGTGCCAGATGAAGCTTGCGAACGGCACGACGAACGTCGGCTGGAGAACCTCGATTTGGGCAAGAACTGCTTGCGCGACTCCATCGGCGTATGCCAGACGGGATGTTGGGTCGTCGGGATTGCCACACCAGTTGGCATAGGAGAACTGGGTGCAGAGCACGTCGGGGGCCTTGGGGAGCGATCGAAGCAACCTGGTGAGATCGTCTTCGTTTTCGAACACGCAGTCGTTTGTGTTCAGTACAAGCATGTCGCCGGCTTCGACCCAGAGATAGGAGTCGCCGAAGGTGTGGTTCGTGCATGAGATGCGAAGATCTCCAATGTCGACTGGCTCTGGCCCGATCTCGGTGACCGCCTTGAAGAGACGTTGGCAGAACGCAAGAACGCGCTGATCTTCGGTTCGCTGGAACAGCACCTCGATCCGATCTCGGTCAGCCTCGGGGATTGAACGGAGAGAAGGAACGGAGAAATGGTCGGGGTGCTCGTGAGAGATCCAGATGTGTGTGACGCGACCCCAGTCGCTTTCCCCGAAGCTTGTCGGGCTGAGGAGGTCCCAGCCGCTTTCGAACGCCGAACCCGTGAGCCATGGGTCGACGAGTAGGCCGGTGTTCCCGCGAGTGAACAACAGTCCGGCGTGATTGACCATCTCGATGTCTAGATGTGGCGATTGCAAGGTTTCTCCCGGCAAAGCTGAGGGACGTATCCCTTCAGCCTGATAGATCGACAATTGTTGTTCAACAGGCAGATTTTCTGCGACTTCCACCATGGTGGCCGCAGTCTCGAGGTTCGCAGTCTGCCGCAGAGATAGTTGTCCAGCTCGCCGCTCAGACTGGTTGCGAGGTAAACCACGACGCCCCACCGATCTGAACTTTGGAGTCAAAGTGTGACGAGTGCTGGCTCACCGAGAGTCGGACGAAGTCGCCCACCACTTCGGCGGAAACAGCGACCGATCCGCACGTCACAACGGCATCTTCGATGTTGATCGTAGGAGCCCTGCCGGGTGCTGCAAGCCCCAAGACAATCGGGACGGACGACTCTGAAGTGGTCGCGAGAGCTGAAGTGGCTTGGACATCGGCGAGCGTACGACTGATTCGGGCTGGCTCTCGTCGAACGGCCTGCGAGGAAACGATCTCGAAATCGTTGAGTTCGAGTGCTTCATTGTTGGCTTCGAACGTGATGGTTGGATGAAGCGGGAGCCGGGCTGTTCGCCGCATTGGGGTTGCTGCACCAGCTCCGATCACGAAGTCGATAGAAACGACGTGATTGGGATGTGTGATCACCGCTCGGACCACGATGGGTTTGCCGGGGAGACGTCGATACGCGTCATGAGCGCCCCATGCGATGACGGTGTCTTCAGCAAGCGAAATTGGTGGGCCGATAGCGCCACCGGCGATAGTGCCGTAGCGGAAAGTCCGAGTCGGAACGAGCTGGTCGGTGTCATCGAGCTCGAGCGTTCCGTGGCTGGATGTTGCTCGGAAGTGATCTCGGGTCTCTGGGTCGCCGTTGTATGTTCCCGTTCCGGGATCAATAACGAGAGGGTTGCCTTCATGCATGACCACAATCGAACCGAGGTCTGCGTGTTGGTGTGACGGCGCAGATCCGAATCGCAGGAACGAGGTGAACGGTCCTCGCTGAGCGCGAGCTATGCCGCCCCCAACGTCGTGACCGTCTTGTTCAGCAGCGGCAGCCTCGACGGGCTTTCCGGCGCCGACGTAGTAGGCGCATTCGTCGAACTCTTCCCGCCAAGACTTGGTCGCTCCGGTTCCGCAGAGCGCAAGCCCCAGCGCTGTCGCACCGCGCAAATCGTGACGATCGCCGGTAGCAACAAGCATCCGCCCGCCATCCCAGTCGCCGATTTCAGGGATCAGTCCTTCAAACACACCGAGACGGCAAAGGAACTGGCTCGCATCGAGCAGCGCCTTGCGTGCACCCTCGTTGTCGGGGTCGAGAATCACGCGAACGGCGAGCATGTCGATCACGAATCGGTGGTAGCAGATCGAGCCCTCGATCATCGATCCATCTGGCCTGACTTGGCGCAGGGTCTGCTTGTCGAAGACCCTTTGAGCGGCAGTGAAGACCCTTCGAGGACGGGAGCGCCGTATTGAGGATTCAACCACGATCACCCCGAGTGCGTCACCGAGAAGGTGGTTGTTACGCATCGAGCTAACGGTGTAGGGCAAGTCGACGGTGAGGTGTTGCACAGCGTGTGCGCATCGTGCTTCGAGCCGGCTGACGATTGCGGTGTCGATGAGGTGTCCGGCAACGGCGATGACTTCGATCCATCGCACCATTCGGATGGCTATCTCCAGATTGGAGTACCAGTGAAAGCCGACCTCGTTGGGGTTGTCGTCAAGCCATGAACCGATGTGGGCTTCCAGTGTTTCAAGGGCCTTTGGGTCGCCCGCGGAGGCGCAGCGGGCGAGGATAACGATGTGCTCGACTCGGCCTAGTTCCCAGGTCCATTTGGGGTCGGTGGGGCTGTCGCCGGCCCGCACTTTCAGGTCCCACCAGGAAACGCGGGGCCACTCTTCATCTGACTCAATGCGGCTGTGCCAGTTGGGGGGGTTACCGACCGAGATCTTCTGCTCGAACAGTTCAACAGTGCCTGCGACAATTCGGTCGAGTACCTCCGATTGAGCAGCCTCGCGCCTAGGGGGAGGGCTCGCTGCGCCAAGGGGGGTCTGCTCGAGCGCATGGGGCGTGGACCGCAGACGGGTGAATACAGCGGCGTGCGCGCCGCTGAACTTCAGGCCTTCGTAGATCAGCCGTGCAGGAGCCCACTTCCCGAGGGCGCGCACGTCGCGGGTGACCGTGCGAGCGGTTGCGAGTGAGCGTTTCATGGTCGCTGCCTGGATTTTGCGAGCGCGCCGTCGAGTAGATCGACCAGAGGTTGGGCCATCACGAAGTACTGACGTCCGACCGTCGTGTCTTGCTTTTCGAGGTTGGGGTTGGTGGCGAGGTGGTCGACATCGGCGACGATCGCCTTGATCGAAGCAACGGTGGCGAGACCTCGGAGATGTTCGATGGACGCAGCTGGCTGCCCGTCGATCGGGTGCCGACGCACGATTGGACCGGTGTCTACGCCGCGTTCGACCAGGATGGTGGTGATTTCGGGAACTTGCCCTTTGAGAAGTGCCCACTCGCTGCTGTTCATGCCTCGAATGTCAGGCAACGGGCCGGCGTGTGCGTTGAGCGTGCCGATCTTCGGTATGTCCAACAGCGGTTGCCTGAGGATGCCGCCTCCCGCGTAGATGATGAGGTCGAGATCTTTGCCCCGGAGTGCTTCGAGGGAGTCATCTGCGTTGAGGTTGGAGGTGACGGTGATCGTTGCGCCAACGGCTTCGGCACAGTCGGTGACCGAGGAGCTGGTGATCTTGTTGGTCGCGCAGAAGTCGCTGACGGGGCGGACCTCGGCGGTGGCTGCAGACTTTTGGTAACGCTGTTGCAGCCGTGCTGCTGCCTTCTTCACACCAAGCTGGCGGACATAGCCACGTGCCCGTTTTGGGGTGAACGCTCGGACGACGTTGACAGCGACCACCTCGTGGCCTGCTCGTTCGAGCAACGTGATAACCGCACAGGCATGTTGGCTACGGCTGTATCCAGCGGTGACAGCGACTCTCATTGCGTTGCCTTTCCTGTTGTTGCCAAGGCTTGCGAGGCATCGTGGAGCTGCGCTTCTGCGTCGAGTAGTGCATCTGCGTAGAACTTCGTCGCCCAATTGGGCCGGCGAACGATTAGATACCGGCCGAAGAACGGGCTGGATCCGGCGATGGACCCGTGAGCTTGGCCGCTTGCCCTCGACATTGCCTGTGAGCGAATCGGTGTCTCGAGGACTTTGAGAGCAGTCGAGAGGAATCGAATGTCGCCGGTGTCGTCGGAGAGCTTCATCCAAGCGGTAGCGAGTTGGCAATTGCCAGTGAGGCAGACGTACCAGTCATCGCCGTTCCAGTCACGGTCGAACGCGCCTGCGACTTTGCCTTTGAGTTCTGCTTTCCGCATGAGTGGTTCCGATGCTGCGAATGCGGCGTTTAGATAGGGAGAATCTGCTGCTTCACCGATGAGTCTGGAGGATTCGATGAGCCCGCGAATCGTGTAGGCAATCGTGTGAGTGAATGCCTTCTTTCCCGGCTGGAAGCTCCAGCTTGGAATGGAGCCAGATTCCACTTGGTCGTTGAGGATCGCGTCGAGGGCTGAGACAGATGCAGAGCGGATGCGATCGTTCTGAGTTCTGGATGACACTTCAAGCATGGGCCAGGCGACGCGGGTGTAGTAAGCGGGGCTGTGACCGTCGACATAGGCATGGCGATCCCAACGGCCAGTCGCTGGGTTGAGTTCGGACGAGAGCCAAAGGGCCGCTCGTTCGGCGGATTGCAGAAAGCGTTCATCGCCGGTTCGGTCCGCAGCGGCGACGAGTCCCAGAATCATCTGACCAGTGTTGAACACCGACGGCTCATGAGTTTTGCCTGGGGTGTGGAGTCCGCCTGGCAGCGACCCGTCAGCGCCCTGGAGGCCGAGAACCCAATCAGCTTGGGTGTGGCCGAGCTCGACGAGCGTCGGATCGGCCAGCCGGTCACCGAGGCGGTAGAGCGTAGGGATCAGGTAGCCGGTGGTCTCGGGGTAAGCGGCTGACCATCCACGCTTGGGCTGATAAACACGCGAGAAGTACGCAGATGAGCCAGCTCCGTTGTTGATCTCGACGGAGCGGCGGAGGAACGCTGCAGCCGCTGACAGGCGCCGTTCGAGCTCGTTGGTTTTGCCGTTGGAAGTGAAGAGTGCAGTCATGTTCTTTCCGATTCTGAGGCAGTCATCTAGCCTGACCCATATGTCGGGCCATCGAGAACGAGTTCGCCCGCTGCGGTTGGCCCTGTTGGGTGCTGGCGGTCACGCCAGCGATGTGTTGAGTGTGTTCGAGTCGTTGTTGGTTGGCGAGTCGACTGTCGTGGTCTTCGGTGCCCAGAATGACGAAGCTTTCGCAAAGCGCTTTGCAGGCCGTGGTGTCTTGTACGGCGGTGAGGTAGATGCGTTCAGGTCGGCGGACTTTGATGGCTCTGTTCTGGCGGTTGGCTATCCGGCCACGAAACGCAAGATCTTGGCGGCTGCTGGTGGGAATCATGTGCCGCACACGCTCGTTGACGCTCGATCTAGTCTGAACCACGGGGTGCAGATGGGTATGGGAGTCGTCGTCATGGCAGCGACATCGATTTCGGCGAACGCTCGACTCGGCGACAACGTGTGCATTTCTTGGGGATCAGTGATCGGCCATGATGCCGAGATCGGCCATTTTTCGTCGATCATGCCAGCCGCAGTTCTGAGCGGGGATGTTGTGATCGGCGCAGACGTATTCGTAGGTACCAACTCGACGATCCTGGAAGGTGTGCGGGTGGGTGATGGAGCCACGATCGCTGCCGGGGCGGTTGTCACGCGAGATGTGGCGGCTGGCACAACGGTGGTGGGAATTCCTGCGCGACCGATCGGCGGCGTTGACTGAAGCTGGCTCATCAAGCGCTCGGCGTTTCGGCGGATGGGGGGCAGGCATCGGAGCCTTTGAAACGTTCCATCGTCACGTGGCCGTCGCCAGCGATTCCTTCTCTACGAAGCACCGCCAAGAACGTGTCGATCAAGATGGAGAAGTCTCCCCTGATCGTCCGATTCTCGACGTATCTGACATCGAGTTCGAGGCGCTCCTCCCATCCGAGCTGGTTGCGACCGCTGATCTGGGAGAGGCCAGTCAGTCCAGGCCGGACTTCGTGCCTGCGACCCTGTCTGGCACTGAACAGCCCGAGGTATTCCGGAAGCAGAGGTCGGGGGCCGACGAGGGACATGTCACCTCTGAGAATGTTCCAGAGTTGAGGGAGCTCGTCGAGTGAAAGCGAGCGGAGGCGGAGACCGAGAGGGGTGAGGCGTTCGTCGTCTGTCCCGTTTCCTTCACTCATGGTCCTGAACTTCCAGAGTTCAAACAGGACGCCCTTGCGGCCGGGCCGGTGTTGCCTGAACAGGATCGGCCGCCCGAGCCGGACTCGAATCAGAAGCGCCACGATGGCGATGATTGGCGCGAAAGCGATGAGCGCAACCAGGCTGACGACCACGTCGATGACCCGCTTGGCCGCAGCCTGGAACATCACAGATCGACAGCGATGCCCGTGCGGAGCGACCGGGCTGCGGCGAACATCAGCCGTGTTGTCTCAATGGCAGAATCGGAGTTCCAATCGCCGGCCTGGATACCGCGGCGGAAAGCGGTGAGGCCCTCAACATGGCCCTTGCCCGAATCGGTCTTGACTCTGCTGCCATCGACAGTGAGTTCGCGGTAGTTGTCGATGGTGATCGTGTGGCCTCGCCCGAGAATTTCGCACCGCTCTTTGGCGGTGGCAGGGAACGTCTCGGCGATGTAGTTGACGGTGGCGGTTGAACCGTTCTGGTAACTGATGAGAATCGAGACCGAGTCATCTTGCTCGGTCTGGAAGCCTCGACAGACAACCGAGACCGGCCGGCTACCGACGATGGCGTTCGCAGTGTCGACGAAGTGGCAGACCTCTCCAAGCAGGCGCCCTCCCTCGCGGCGATCGGCATACCAGTGACCGGGCCCTATCGGGCCAGCGCAGACTCGGTAGTCGACGACGATGGGCGATGTTCTTTGTCCGAGGGCCTTTCGGGCTTCGGTCACCATGGGTGAGTATCGGCGGTTGAAGCCGACGTAGAGGTGGCCAGCTGAGACTTCTTGCGCAATCAGCACCTGGTCGAGCTCGGATTCGGTCAGCGCCAGTGGTTTCTCGACGTACACGTGCTTGCCAGCGGCGAGCGCCAGAGCGGTGAGGTCTGCGTGAGCGGAGTGCGGAGCAGCGATTGCGACAACAGAGATGGCCGGGTCTTCGATGAGGTCATGCGGATCTGCGGACGACTTGGCGTTTCCGTTTTGCTCGGCGAGCCGAGCAGCCGAGAGGCCCGAGCGCGATGCAATGTGGCGAACTTGGCCGAAGCCAGCGGAGCGCAATGATGGGAGCACCATCGATCGGGCGAACAGTCCGGCGCCGAGCAGGCCGACGGACAGATCTCCCGGCGGAGCTTTCTGCGGTGGCTGCCCGGTTGCTCGATCCGTGGTGCTTTTCGGGATTGTCTGCAACGAGTCGCTGTACCGCAGCACGACGCCAACGCTGTCGACCGCTGGGTCCCCGGCGAGATCGTAGGCACCTGGGGCGTCAGTGATTTCGAAGCGGTGGGTGAGCAGGTCGTCGACGTGGAGACGACCGCTTGCGATGAGGTCGATGTATGCCTCGAGGTTGCGGCCTTCGGTCCAGCGCACGTAGCCGGCTGGATAGTCGACGCCCCACTCTTCGTAGGAGGGGTCGTAGCGGCCGGGGCCGTAGCTGCGAGCGAGTCGAAGCTCGAGTTCTTTGGCGAAGAAGTCAGCTCGATCGATGTCGAGCCCGACCACGCCGACGGCAACAACCACCGCTCGATCTCGACATCGAGCGGGGACAGCTTTGATGATCGAGGAGTCGCCACTGCCTGCAGTGATGATGACGGCGTCAGCTCCGCGACCGCGCGACCAGTCGAGGATGGCTTTGGTGGTGTCGCCGCCCTTGTCGGCAAGAGCCAGCACGCCTGATTCAGTAGCCCTGGCCACCGCACTCGGGCGGACATCGACACCGGCCACGTCGCAGCCAGCAGCCATGGCGAGACGTGCCGTGAGCTGGCCGATGAGGCCGAGGCCGACGACGAGTACCTTTGACCCGAACTCGATGTCTGCTTGCCGCACGCCGTGCATAGCAATAGCGGCAACCGTGGCGAGGGCCGCGGTCTCGGAATTGACGCTCTCGGGTATCTGGGCACAGAGGAGCATCGGAACAGCCTGGAACTCGGCATGGTTGGCACAACCTCCGCCCGCGGTGGCGACACGCATTCCCGGGCGAAGGTGAGTCACTGCATCGCCGACTTCAATGATTCGGCCGGCTCCGGAATAGCCCAACGGAAGGTCGCCCTCGAGACGAGTGCGGACCGAGGCGATTGTGGGGCCGATGCCGTCCGTCTTCGCCTTCTCAATGACCTTCTTGACCAGGTCTGGACGTGCTTTCGCTTTGCTCACGAGGCTTGCCTGCGCAAGTTTGGTGACGGCGAGCTCGGTGCCTGCAGAAATGATGGTCGCTTCGGTCTGTACCAAGACCTCGGTGGGCCCGATGATTGGCGTTGGTGCAGTAACGACCTCGATCGGACCGCCGCCTACTGGTTGTACGACTTGCCTCACGATGACGCCTTGGTCTCACTCTTGGACTTGGTAGAGAAGCGGGAAGAGGTCAGCACGCGCCCGGTTCGGGGAGGAAAGCCTTTGCCGTCTTCGTCGGTGCTGCCGTCTTCGTCGGCGCTGTCGTCATTGACGTGCTCGTCCTCGAGAACGAGCACCTCTTGGCCGGGAAGTGGTTTGTCGACGGCTTCGTCCGCGAGGTCTTCGGTTTCTTCCGACATTGCTTCGGTCGGGGATGCCGAATCGTTGCGGCGTCCGCGGGGCCTCCGGCCGAAGGCGCCCAGCTTTGCGGGTTGGGAGGCCTCAGTGCCGGCGATGATCGAGGGTCGTTTTTCGGCGGGAGAGCTGCGCACAGTGGCGACAGCGACCGCTGCGGTGGGGGTGTCGAGGGAGCTGTCTTTGCTGTCGCTCTTGTATCTGTAGTAGCCGTAGTTGGTGTTGGCGTCGTTCTTGGCGCCGACCAGGACGATGCCGAGAATCTTGCCACCGACGTTTTGGATATTGGCGACCGATCGCTTGAGCTGATCCTTGGTCGTCTTGTCTGCCATGGCGACGAGCAGCACACCATCGACGTTGCGGGCCAAAGACAAAGCATCTGATACGGGCAGGACCGGCGGAGCGTCGAGGATGACGAGGTCGGCATTGACGCCGAGGTCGCTGATGAGCCTTTCGAACGGCGGCGAGGCAACGAAGTCGGCCGGGTTCGGTGGGAGGTCGCCTGAGGGGAGAACCACGAAGTTCTCCTCGTGGCCGAGGATGCGCACGGCGGCGTGATCGAGAACTTCGTCCGACAGCAGTACGTTCGTGATGCCAGGCTTGGCCTCGCAGCCGTAGACGTCGTGAAGGCGGGGCCGTCGGAAGTCGACGTCGGCGAGGATCACACGGTGACCGATGGTCGAGAACGACCAGGCCAAATTGGCCGAAGTGGTGGTCTTGCCTTCGGACTGGTTGGCGCTGGTCACAAGCACGGTGTTGAGGCCACCTGAGACCCTGGCGAACTGCAGACCAGTGCGGATCTTGTTGTAGCTGTCGGCGATTGGACTGTGGGGGTCGGTCATGGTGGCCAGGGCATAGTCGGTCTTGCGATCGCCTCGAGCCGGATGGGGAACGGTGCCGAGCACGGGAAGCCCGGTGAGCTGGATGATGTCGTCACTGCTGGAGACGGTCTTGTCGAGGCTGTCCCGGAAGATAGCGACGGCGGCGCCGGCGATGAGGCCGAGCATCGTTCCGAGGATGAGGCTGAGCGCAGGCGATGAGTTGGCAGCAGTCAACGGGGGAGAGGCAACCTGAATGATCTCGGCCGTGCCGCTAGTGGCGAGGCGTCCGCTGACTTGCAGCTCGGTGACCTTGTTGGCCACGGCGGAGGTCTGAGCGTCGATGAGGTTGATTTCGGGAGCGAGATCTGATGTGAGGCGAGCGACTTGGACCTCGAGCCCCGCTTGCTGTTCCTCGCTGGCGTCGACAAGGTCGCCTTCGAGTTCGGTGAGTGGTTCGCGAACTTGCTGACGCTCCTCACGGAGTGAAACGAGTTCAGCTTGGAGGTCATCGACAGCGCTCGTGATGCTTTGTTGAGCTTGGGTTCGCTTCCGGTCGACGTAGGCCTGAGCCCATGTGTTTGCGGCCTCGGCGGCATCGTCAGGATCGTCGGCAATGGCGATGAAGCGAAGAACGTCGGCGCCGGTTGCCGAAGCAATGGTGATGTTCGGCAAGTCACCGAGCTGGTCTTCTACGTCGTCCTTGACAGCATCACTCTCTGCAAGATTGATCTCGTTCGAGAGCTCCCGGCTGAGGATGCCGGTGTTGGTAGCTCCCCGTTCGAGTGCGTCTTGTGCAGCACTGGTGCTGATCAGCACTTGTGCAGTGGCTCGGTAGCTGGGCTCTTGATTGGTCGAGATGAATCCGACCAGGCCAACGATGATGAGCAAGGTTCCCAACATCCACATCCAGCGACGCCGCAGCGTCGCCAGGTATCGCTGAATGTCGGTTGATTGTTCTTCCAGCATCTGCTCCGCCATCGGCACGAGGATAGGCGGCCATTCCGACAAGAGCAGGAGAACATATACCCGAGGGGGGAGTCAGACGGCTCCCGGCTCCGTTGGATCAGAGGGCGACCTTCCAAGTCGAGCCTTTGCCGTCTTCGAACAGTGTCGTCGAGCCGCTGTTGGCGTTGCTGTAAGGACCCACCCAATTGCGCACAGCGTTCGGCCCAGGGGCGAGGTCTGGTGCGGTCCATGGTTCTTCGATCAAGGCTCGGTGGTAGTCCCGGAACACGGTGTAGCCGGTGAAGGCGACGCCGAAGGGTTTCGCGTAGAAGCCAACCGCAGAGCGCCCGGCGTTGTCTGAGCGAGGGAAGGATGCATGATCGCCTTTGCCCAGGAACTCGCACGACTGAAACTCGACTTCGATCGCGAGCTGTTCGTTACCGTCGCTGAAGGTGTTGTTTGGGTCGCCGACCATCACATCGTGCATCGGTTTGTCGGCGTTGATGGTCAAACCGCCTGCTGCGATGCCGTCGAATCTCCCTTCCGCTCCGAATCGGCAGCGGATGAGCCGAATGCGAGAAGGTGATTCCCCGGCCGGGAGCTCATTGATCCACACGAACGCCTTGACGTCGTGGTCTCGGCTGACTGATTCGAAATTGCAACGCTCGAGCTCAACGTCTTGTGCTGTGAAGTTGCCGCCTGAAAGTGGCGCTTCGACGCGAATGGGGTAGTCGAAGGAGTAGAGAATGTTGCAGCTGCTCATGTGGGCGAAGACCGCTGTCGCGCTGGCGTACCGAACTGCCCCGGCACACATCCAGAACTCACAGTCGTAGATCTTTGGATAGACGACCCCGAAACCGCCCTGTTCGGTGCTGACGTCTTCGTAGCTGATGGCATAGCCGGAGGTACCGAAGAACTTGCAGTTGCGGTGGATGATCGTGCCACGGTTCGAGCCGAGGATTCGATGCCCGCCACCGTGAAACACCAAGCCGTCGATGACG
>Ga0114952_1002878_pt1 | contig 12681 bp, 9 predicted proteins | sample SidtaG_2_FD_87303 | JGI IMG/M metagenome (GOLD analysis project Ga0114952, IMG submission 87303) | Marine algal microbial communities from Sidmouth, United Kingdom - Sidmouth_Asex2 metaG | ecosystem: Host-associated > Algae > Red algae > Unclassified | place: Sidmouth, United Kingdom | collected... | reverse complement strand
GTGAATAGTATTGTCTGAGTGTTTCTTATATAAAACCTTTATCGTGAATATCAAGCTGTTTTCAATAAATTACAGCGCTAAAAAATTTTTCTAACTTTTCGTAAATATACACAACATCAGTTCTATACTTGATTTTCAACGCTTTCAATTGTCTGATCTGTTTTCAATTTTTTAGTAATTTGTTAAGAGCCATAATACGCCTACAAGTGTCATTTCGACTGGAGCTAAGCGAAATGGAGAAATCTATTAATATGTTTACTTAGATCTTTCGGCTCCTCTCAAGATAACTGCTCAGATGTTCAATGATTCAAAAAATGGTCTATTTTTTTGATTTTTTTGTCTTTTTTGAAGATTTTCTATTATTTTTTTTCTTTGATTTTTTTTGAACATCAAGACTATCGACATAATCTAACAGCTTGAGGTAATTGCTATACATAGCATCTATATCGTCTTCTTGGGTCAACGTAGTGGAAAGTTTTTTGTCTAGATATGTCCATACATCATGATGTGATACTCAGATGAGTTTTGCAAGTCAGATACCTAGACGATCATGCACTGACTTTCTCTCATATGCACCTATCGAGGTATTGTGTACTAGCTCTAGCTCTCTTCGATCTATGATCATCTGACGCAACAATAATTCTAGATGGCGTCTGAGATGACCATCATCAACTTTGATCTGATGCAACATATCTTCTCAATATACTAGATTGGCATTTGCTTGCATATGCACAAACTGTAGCGCAAATACATCGTGAGAGTCATGCACTTCATCTAGTGTGAGTATGATAATTCTTTTGAGGCCTTCTACCGGCATATTTTTTCGCTTCTTGTCGTTTTTTACTATCACGATAGGGACGTACTCATCCCCTAGGATATAGGTATAGACTGCTACTACTCATTTATGATTTTCTAGCTGGGTCAGTCTATTCATGATATGTATAATACAGTAAAGATGTTATGTTTGACAATTCTCTATCGTGAACCACTCGCTCATCATCCACCAAAACTTCAGCCACCAAATCAACTAAATCATCCTCCAAAGCTTCCGCCTCATCGTCATCCAGAAGAACTAAATCATCATCGTCATCACCTAGATCTAGAATTAGCTCGAGGTCAAGTATTTTTGTTATTTGTTTGTTGGGCAATCATGATCATAGGTCGTAGCACACTCATCAATCAAAATAATATCATCCCACTCACTAGAGATCCTCATATCAACATTCAAAATACTCAGGTGGTAAGTGGTCAGATATTTGCTGCCTTGGTCCTGAGCGCAAGATCTTGGTCAAATACTGCTCTCAAGATCACCGCAAGCACAAATGAAAGTATCCCAAGCATAAACAGCCATCAGATACGATCATCTAGAGCAGCTCACACATTGTCATCAGAAGATGTATCTGGAAATACACCTGAGAGTAGATCAGTAAATGCATCTATAAGTCTAGAAAGTCATCACGCATAGTCTCACTCACGAAAGGCTGGCACCAGTAGTGAATCACCCAGCTGATAAGCCAATATATCTGGTATATCTCACTCTACACCATATCATGTCTCTATCCTTCGTTGTCTCTCATCTATGGCTACTAGCACAATGATACCACTGTCTAGAGTATCTCTTCATACTTTCCAAGTATCTGCTACTTGTATTGCTACCTCCTCGATAGCATTATCATCTAGATCTGGGAGAGTGAGTATGGCCACCTCTACATTTTGCGTCTGAGCAAAATCTTCTAACTTTTGATTGAGCTCTGATTCTTGGATAGACGACAGTACATCTGCTGTATCAGTCACCCGTCACTCATATGCTGGCACATCAAAACCAAAGACTCATCACAGCCCAGCAAAAATTCATAGAAATAACAAAAATATTTTCTTCATCTACGGATAGAGTATCAAAGGGTAGTCTAAAATCAACTCTGCAATTCCAGCATCTTTGCATATTCTCCTCCACTCGCTACCAGTTCATCATGTGTTCATCTTTCTTTGACCTGTCCGTCTTCTAGGAGAATGATATCATCAGCTTGTTTGACAGTCTGAAGTCTATGAGCGATGATTATCACCGTACGATTCTCAAACAAGTTATGCATCGCTTCGGTAATTCATTCTTCGGAGAAGCTGTCTAGTGCTGAGGTTGGTTCATCCAAGATGATGATCTCTGGATCCTTGAGAAATATCTTGGCAATAGCGAGTCTCTGTCTCTGACCTCCACTGAGTCTGATGCCTCTCTCACCTATCTCTGTTTGTAGACCGTCTGCAAAATCATAGATAAATTTACACTTAGCATTTTTGACTGCTTGATCCAACAACTGCTGATCTACTTCTCCATCTATGGCATAGGTGAGATTTTCGATCACCGTACCATCAAACACACTCGGCTCTTGGGTGAGGTATCATATATGCTTGTAGTAGGACTTGAGTGATGTTTTGCTCAAGTCTTGTCCATCTATGACGATAGAGCCACTATCTGGTCTGAGATATCCTGCTATGAGCTTGACGAGGGTTGATTTGCCTGATCATGATATGCCCACAAGTGCCGTCTTCTTGCCTCACTGGATATTGAGTGAGAAGTTTGAGAAGACATTAGTTTCGTCGTATGCGTAAGTGATATCTTTTACATCTATCTTTCATTGTTTATAGGTAAATGTATTTCATTCTTTATATCATTTTATCACTGGAACCTCATCTATCAAGTCTCGCATTTTTTCAAGAGAGATGTATTTTGCTGTCAGATCTATATAAAATCTACCGATATCCCATGTGATATTATCCAACATTACCAAAATAGATATCAAAGCAACGAAAGCACCTAAGTCTATTTTTCAAAAAACAACACCAAATACTACTGACAGAATGGCAAGTATCCTTAATGCATCTATAAGAAAAACAGAGAAAGATTCAGAGATGAAGTGCATCGTTTGAGTTCACTTATTTGCTTCGTATCGATCATCAAAGTGTTGATTAAATTTTCAAAACTCAAGCTTTATTTTTCAGGATTGTAGTATCTCAAATTTAGACATTATGATCTTCACAAAATCACCCATATATGCTATGTAACTCTTCCTTCTTCTCCTTCTATAAACATTTGCTTTATGTTGAGCAATAACGTATACAAATACTACTAAAAAAACCAATGTCGTAAATCAAATTCAATAAGCAATATTCAAAGTAAATACATATATCAAGATAAATATAATCCTGGTAAGATTTCTAACAAAATCCTGAAAGAACATTCCAAATATCTCAACCCGACTAGTGATTCATTTTTCAAAAATTGCTATTAATTTTCAAGTGCCATACACTTCTATTTTATTGTTATTAAATTCGATATACTTGCTAAGATACTTTTTTGATAAAATATTTAATCATTTTGGTCGAATTTCAGGAAATCAAAAGTTTTTCAACAATCATCTTGCTGAGATCCATGTAAATGCGACCAAAGCTAATCAAAAAACGTATTGTTGAACAAGTTCTAGATTATTATTTTCTACTCAAGAAACTACCGATCTCATTATTTCCACTACTGCTATTGCACACATTGAAGAAATCAAAGGAAACCAAATAGAGCGAAACAACATTCGTTTCATCTCTTGTCGAGGCTCAAAAAACCTTCTCACTATCTGCCCAAAACTCCTTTCCACCTTTTCCATTATATGATACAATTCATCTAAAAACTTATCATATAGTATATCCCTATGCTTAATTTTTTGCAAGTTCATTGAATATTTATGATGATGTATTGCTATCAGCTATCGACTAACTTCTAACTACATTCTAACTTTCCAAACTCTACTTTCTCATTTCTTGCTTCTCACCCTTGTTTCTCTATACTATCAAACAACCAACCGATTTCTAATCTTTTTTGTTTTTATTGGCATCATGTACAAGCGTCTCAACTTTGATCAGCTCACTCAGATCAATACAGATTTTTTTAAGAATCTGCATAAGATGTATACAAGGAAGTGACATACCTTGTTCAAGTGATTTCTCAGGGAGGTGTTTGAAGATAGCAACTCTCACTATTTTTGGGATGGGACGAGACCATTGTTTAGGATGCAAAAGCTCGATACCCAGCAGTATCGTTTTGTGGACGAAAAAGACAAGATCGAATGTATACTAGATGATGATGGGATAAATAAAGTGCATAATCTCCTCAAAAATATGCGCCAGGTAGACAAGATCGCCAATGACAATCTCACCATCATCGAATGATTGTTTTCTAAATGTGTAAAATGAGATCTTCAATACATACAAGATAAGCCTTTTGTGACCTATGATATCGAGACGACCTATGATGGTGAGGGTATCTCGCATCAGTATTTTGAGATGGCATACTCGGTCTCTACTCACGATCTCTCCAAGGGACTTGTCTACAACTATATAGACAATACCAGTATGCAGAGGTATTGTGACTATCTCCTCGAGTACCCAGGCTGGATCGTGTGATACAATCAGATCTGGTTTGACAATCCTGTCCTCATCCACAACTGTGGCTATGGTCAAGCAGAGCTTGATATACTCAATATGAAATCTATAGATCCCTTTCTACTGCTGTATAAGTTACTCAGAAAAAGATTAAAACTCACAAAAGTAGCTGAATCTCTCGTAAGCATGGGCAAGACACTCGACTCTGGTGCAGAAGGTTCCAAATTGCTCAATGAGTACAAAAGAACAGGAGACAAAAAAGCGCTAAACAAGGTAAAAAAGTATTGTAAAAACGATGTACGTATCACACTCGGTATATTTTTGTACCTCTTAGAGCACAAGAAAGTGCATATAGAATGAGAATCCAAAGAATTTAGTATACAGCAGATGATAGAGCGATGAAACACAGCAAAAAATGATGAAACACAAGATGGGACTCAGTGATGATTTTTTCAAGCATAAGGTACAATGAATATACAAAACCAACTCAACGAATGTTATACAGCTCAAGCCTCGCATTTTCACCATACGAGATGATTTCACAAACGACCAGAGCTGGAGCACATAGCGCCACTACTACAACCATACAATAACTCATCTGCTACTCTGGTAGATCTCTGATGTGGATCTGGCAGGATATCAGAATGGATACAGAGTAAGTGATATGATATCACATACATATGAGTAGATCCAGCTCCATGAATGATCGATCTAGCAAACACTCAATACGCTGACACTCAATTTATAAACAATGACATGCTTTCTTTTCTTCAAGAAAGCAAACAACAATCTATTGATGTTATATTATGTCTAGCTTCTTTTCATCATCTGCAAGATCATCATACTAGACTCATCACGCTACAGAACATATACAGAACACTAAACTATGGATGAACAGCTATACTTGTCAATCGATCATACTCTGATCGATTTGTACAAAAATACAAAAAACAGTGTCTGCAGGCGATCGCGACATCAGTATTGACCTTGTGAAACAAAAAACGAAATGATGTGCATATACCACGAAAAGATACTCATCATCAAGAAAATCAAGAAGTGTACTATAGATACTATCACATGTTTACCTTGTCCGAGATCAAAAAACTGGTCAAGCTAACTGATTTTGGTCTTCAAGAGGTGTGCTATATAGCACAAGATGGAAGCAAAACACACAACCGAAAAAAAAGTAGAAATAGTTTTGTTATATTGAAAAAATAAGATTCTTTTATTGAGGAGCTACATCTACTGCCTGCCTAGGAAATAATCAATTTACCACTTTGGCAATTTCTTCTTCAGAGATTCTTGTGTCACTAGTATCCGGCAGCTGTACGTTTTCTAGAGCTACGGGTATATCATTATCTTCTACTTGAGCCTCTTGTGCTTCAGGTTCTGGTTCTGGAGCTGTATCGGGAGGTCATTGGAGGACTATGTCTCATTCTACATTGTTGCCACTCGTATCAGATACTTTATATGAGAGTGTTCACAATCATTGTGAGCTAAAATTTGCTATATTGCCCTCAAAAGAATGTATCTGCTCTCATCATAGTGATAGAGTCCCACTGTCAATACTCGATGCATCGTCTCCAAACAACAATACTATATCATATGATCCATCTTGATTTGTAGTCACTTTTATCTTGTCTTGTATAAGATATGGTGGTGTAGTGTCACTATTTGCATCTCACACTACTACTCTCACTGATCTAGAATCGCTATATCATTTTTCGTCATAGATGATAGCTTTGAGTACATATGCTCATGGAGCTATAGCATCTGGTATAGTGATATCTCTTATGTCTATCACTGGTGATGTTTGATCATACGTGATAGTTCCCAATTCTGTTTCTCCTAGAGTGAGTTTCATTTCAGTGATAGCAAATGGAGATTTGGTTTGATGCCAAAAAGAAAAGCTTTTGGTGATCTGCTGTCATTCTACAGGCTGCATCAGCTCCATAGTAATCTCTCATAGCTCTGCTATCGAAGCTCTTTCCTCACACTCAGTATTTGGTCATGGACTCAAACTAAACGTACCAGAACTAGAATATCTTTGAGTGCCGCCATTTCTCCATCGAGTGATAACATCATCTTGATCAAAATTTCCTGGCATAATTGTTTGGGGTCTGATATACCAAGCAGTGGCTAGATCTGTCTCAGGTGTGAGGTCTGTTGGTTTTCAATTGCATAGTGTGTCTACTTGGTAGCTTGATACTTGATTGTCATATTCTGTCGGGAGTGAGTGTATATATCACAAGGACTGCTTCATAAACACAGAAGGAGTAGAGACATTTGCAAGTTTTCAAGACAGTTTAGATATATTAATCTTTTTTACATCTACTTCTTGAGTTGTTTCGTTTACGATGTATTGCTGATTTTTCATTCTTGTGAGAAAAGTTTTTCGGGTAGGGCTATTGAGCCATCATCCATAAGCATTAAATGACATAGGTGTAGCATCTGTGTTTCATCACCACATCAACAACACCTTGGAAGGAGTATAGCTGGCCATCCAGCCATCTCTAGGAAGTTTTATGTCTCCGTTGACTACATTGGTGGTACCACTCTTGGTGGCTATAGTGATACCTGGTACAGTAAAGTTTGCTCTCCAGTCTTCAGGAAAGTTTTCTTTGTTGGACAATATATCCCACAACAAATACGCTACTCATCATGGTATGACTTGTTCCTGGAGTTGAGTTTCTTTTTGGTATAGGAGAGATCCATCTGCTCATCTTACTTCCATTACAGGGTTTATCTCAGCAGGTTTTCACATTGCACTTAGATGAGCGTAGGCATTTGCCATCTCTATCATAGGAGTCTCTGCAGCTCCCAATCACAAAGCATACCCATAGTAATCTCTATTCATGATCAAATCCTTAAATCAGATGTTTTGTAGAAAATTTTTGAAAATAACTTCACCTCATACACTCAAAAACATTTTGATAGCAGGTATATTTCTACTTGATGCTAGAGCTTGTTTTATGGTAGTGAGTCACAAAAATTCTCAGTCAGCATTTTGTGGCTCATTATTTCCTATCTTGAGCGGTATATCATAGATCGGACTATCTATAGCCAACTTCATATTCATAAATCATAATGAATATAACAATGGCTTGATAATGGATCCTGGCTGTCTTTTTGCTTGCACCATATCTACCTGTCCATCTATAGCATCATTATTATAATCTTTGGATCATACATATGCCAAGATGTCACCATTGTTGCTATCTAGATATATCATACCTGCATTGTCTGCATTATATTTATTGTAGGTTGCTGAGTTGTCAGTGATGCTTAATTCTGCCAACCTCTGTATATCATAATCCAAAGTCGTTTTGATGGTGAGTCATCAGGTGCGCAGCACCTCCTGATCGTATTCTTGTTCTAATTGATTGATAATCCAAAAAACAAAATGTGGAGCTTTTATCTCTTTTGGCTTGCGATTAAATTCTATATCTAAAGCATCTTTGAGACTTGTTTTTAGCTCATCCTCTGTGATATATCACATTTCGTACATTCTTGATAGTACTGCATCTTTTCTTCATATCTCATATACCACATCATAACTTCTACCTCCATCTTCTAGACTAAAATCTAGTAATCCCGAAACGAATGAAAGTAACCTACTATCATCTCTTTTGTTGCTCAAAGCTGCTGCAGATATTTTGTCTTTTATTTCGCCGATTGCTTGGTTCTTGATTCTTTCTGGTATAGCTACTGGATTTTCCAATTCTGATTCTTCTGCGTCTTGATCAGTTACTACTACTTCTCACAACAACAATCATCTATTGGTATATGGATCATATCTAGATGGAGCTTGGGGTATACCAGCAAGTATAGCTCACTCTAGCACAGAGAGATTTTTGGCTGATTTGCCAAAATACGTCTGAGATGCAATTTCAATACCATAAGAGTTATTTCATAAGAAAATATAATTTGCATACAGTTCCAATATATGCTCTTTTACCTTCTTATCGATTTCTTTTGCACTAAGATCCTTATAGTTTGCGCTTATATCATCTCTCACGTAGTTTACTAGTTTTACCGCCAATATTATTTCTTTCAATTTTCTGGTGATCTTTTTTTCTGGTGTCAAGAGAATGTTTTTGATGACTTGCTGAGTGATAGTAGATCATCACTGCGTCTTGCCATACCTGATATCAGTAATACCAGCTCTGATAATACCTTTTCGATCTACACCTGGATTTTCCCAAAATCTCTGATCTTCTGTAGCTACCAATGCATTTACAAAATTATCAGAAATTTCTCCATAGTCTATGTAGTCTCTATTTTCTTCATATAGTTTGTACAATTCTACACCATTTCTATCTGTGATCACAGTAGTTTGATTGAAGTCTGCATTTTCTATATCTGCTATATCAGGCAACTCACGTATGACATTGAGATAAAATCGTATACCTACCAATATGAGCGGCAAGATAATAAGCATACCTCACAATCGCATCCAAACCCAAAAACGAGAGTCATCTTTTTTTGTTTTTTTTGATGGTGAAAAGTGTCACTTCTTGCGAAGAGAGGATCATCAATATCCAGGAATTGTTCAAGAACCACGAGAAGATTTTTTTGCTCTCAAATTCTTTTTCCATCGTTTTTTAAATTGTTTGATATAGGATTGTGGCATAGCTAATAAGTCGATAATACTACAAATGAAAAGTTACGCATTTCAAGAATTATTTTTAGTCAAATTTAACTCATTTGCAACGTATTGTTTGGATAATTTTATTTTTGTCAAATACATGCAAAATCACCTCCGAATAGAGGTGATTTTTATAATTATCATTTATTTTTTTCTTGGATACACATAGCCAATCATTCATTTGCCATTGATTGGCATCCAGCGTTCTGTCACTATATATCTACCTGCATAGTTCATGTCTGATACTTTGATAGAATTGCTTGCTCGATCCACTGCAGTCACAACACCTACATGTCCATACGATGATCGCACTCCACTTCCACTGCTTCATACAAATATAGCTCATACCTCTGGAGTCTGACCAGTCTGTCGTCAAGCGGCACTTGCATTTCGATATCGTTGTCATCAGTTTCATCTCCAGTTGGTCATAATACCATAATGTTTCCATCGATATCGTCATGCATAATGTGTACAGTGTCATCCAGCTCGACCATTTGCATATCCATCATTGTATGGATTGAAATAGTATTGAGAGCTTGTAGATGATTTGACAGGTTCTGTACCTCTCGTAGCTGTCTGAGCATCATAGGTTGCTTGGTCTACGCAGCTTCTGTTGGTATCAACATATCAGTCATTGCATACCCAAGCATTGTCACCGTCTTCAGGTGCACAACTTGCATTTGCTGGCAATGATCGACATTTGTCATTGTGCAAACATTTATTAGATCAGCACTCTACGAGTTGCTTGATCTGCTGAGTAGTTTCTTCTGCCTTGATCACTACTTGTTCTACCTCAGGCTCAGGAGCTGGAGGAGTTTCTAGTTTTTCTGTAGTTTGCTCTGCAGTGATTACTTGTTGTTGTATAGCAGCCAATTTTTGTTCTTCTGCTTTCTTTATAATTTCAGCTTCCGCAGCCAATTTTTCTTCTAGCACCTTCTTCTCAGCTTCAAGTCTATCTTTTTCTATCTGATTTTGTTCTTCTTGTATAGCTTTTTCTAGATCTATTTTTTGTTGCTCAAGTTGGTTTGTGGTTTCTTCCGCAGAGATGATACGTTGTTGTGGTTCAGGTATATCTATAAGCTCTTCGATTTCTGTTCTAGTGACCGTAGTGTCAGGCTTGAGTATGTCTATAGTCTCACTCACATCGATCACGAGATCGTCTACTACTATAGGCTGGGATGGTTCATCATCTGCCATATCCATCATCTCCAATGGCAGCTCTTCAATCAATCATTCTGGCTTGGTGTATACCGGTTGCTGTCGTAGATCTTTGACTTCAGCTTCTTCTCTAGTGAGATCCAAGAACAATTGCTGACCAGGCTCCATCATCTCTTGCGGTGAACCAAAATAATTTAGTGTCATGAGATCATCTATTTCTAGATCATATTCATTTGCAAAATCAGCAACTGATGAACTTTGATTTACCTCATATATGATTTGCTCTTGATCAAAATCAATTTCAAGTTTTTGTCCTTTGATGAGTGTGTTTGCATTGGATATAGACATATTGTTTGATTCTCTTAGTGCTCTAGTGGTGAGTCAGAAATTTTTTGCTATATCCGAGAGTGTATCTCAAGCCCTCACAACATATATTATCTTACCTTCACTATTGTCTCATCATACCAACATCTCAAGCTGAAACTCTCAACCATTTTCATCAACATTGCCAGGTATATTTTGTGCAAATACAGCTCCAGCAGGTATGATTGTTTGTTGTTGGAGTTGAAACAAACTAGGCTGTACTATCAAAGATCACATCAACAACAAAGCTGTATAATTTCACACCTTGTTCCAAGAAAATTTGGATGAGAGCGAGCGAGAAGAGGTAAGTTTTCAAGATTGTGAGGTCTGTGAGATGCGTGTCATGAGTGGTTGTAGTATGTATGTAGATTTGTTTTTGAGATAAGAAAAAATGGACTGTATACCATATACAGCTGACAAATATCAATCTCTAAAAAATCTTATAATACGACGTTTTGAAAATAACTTCTTTAATCATCTTTTTGATGATTTGAGAGGAGAAAAATTAAATGAGGTCATATAATCAACAAAAATAAACTGCTTATCATCGACTGAGGGACACTCACGCAAATTTGACCTAAGATCAAATAACCAATCAACTGGTGTTCGATGTTGCAATACTCTTTTACTATATATGGACAATTTTTTTAACAAATTCGGAGAGAGAGGGATTCGAACCCTCGACACCCGTGAAGGTGTGTCAGTTTTCAAGACTGATGCATTCAACCGCTCTGCCATCTCTCCAGATGTGCAGATTTTTTGTACTCATGTATTTTGTATTTATTAACTAAGAATGATACATCGCATGTATTCCTCTCTACATATCGCTTTGCTCTTTGGAGAGTAATCAGCTCTGCCATCTCTCCGTATTGGAGTTTTGTGTTGTGACCACAAGGTTGTTTATACTATTTTCTTTTTGTTGTTACCATCGCATGTATTCCTCTCTACACATCGCTTCGCTCTTTGGAGAGTAATCAGCTCTGCCATCTCTCCGTATTGGAGTTTTGTGGTGTGACCACAAGGTTGTTTTGTTTACATACGTTTTAGTTGTTACCATCGCTTGGCTTTCGTCTACAGATTAGATTATCGCATTTGCTCTATCTAATATGTGACTCTAGCATCTCTGCCATCTCTCCGTATTGGAGTTTTGTGGTGTGACCACAAGGTTGTTTATACTATTTTCTTTTTGTTGTTACCATCGCATTATTTTTGCTGGGTAAGCGAGAATATAGAAATAATATCCAGTGATGCAAGTCTAATTTTGGTGTTAGGTGATAAGGATAGGTTGGCACAAAAATCTCTATAATTGCAAGGAGAATTCTCTATAAAAGAGATATGAAATTATTTAAGAAAAAAGCACTACAAAAGAAGTATCCACTCATTACCTGAAAAGATGTTCCCATACTCAGGACGGTTTGTGATGAAGTCAAACATCTCACTCCAGAGATCAAAAAATTTGCAGCTGAACTCCAACAGCTCATGCGAGACTATGAATGAGTCGGTCTCGCTGCCCCACAGATAGGCCAAAACCACCGTATGGCAGCAGTCACTCAGCGAGATATGAGCAACAGAGATGAAGATGGTCGTGTCATATGGAATCTACTAGAAGAATTTGTGATCATAAATCCAAAAATACTGGCTGCGTCAGACAATCTCAAGACTGACAATGAGGCCTGTCTCTCACTCCCCTGAATCAACGGTGATGTAGCTAGACCACATCAGATCACTATACAATACCTCTGAGTAGATGGTAAGACACATGTACACAAAGCTAAGGGATTCAACGCTAGAGTCATCCTACATGAGATGGATCATCTAGATGGAGTGTTATTTATCGATAAGCTAGCATAGATGCAAAAGAAAAACACATATAGTGCAAGTAGCACAAAAGAATATAATATAGCATACATCGATGCGCAAAATCTCCATCTAGGGACCAATTCTGTCGGACGACAGATTGATTTTCACAAATTTAGAGTGTATCTAAAAGATAAATTCAAAGTACAGGAAGCATATTATTTCTTGTGATTTTTGGATGAAGAAGAACAAAAACTCTATACTGCTCTCCAAAAAGCTTGATATATTCT
>Ga0114952_1002875_pt1 | contig 12691 bp, 10 predicted proteins | sample SidtaG_2_FD_87303 | JGI IMG/M metagenome (GOLD analysis project Ga0114952, IMG submission 87303) | Marine algal microbial communities from Sidmouth, United Kingdom - Sidmouth_Asex2 metaG | ecosystem: Host-associated > Algae > Red algae > Unclassified | place: Sidmouth, United Kingdom | collected... | reverse complement strand
CCAAAGGTCAACAATCGACAATGCTGAATGAGCCAAAAAGTAAATCTATTTTTCTATAAAACTAATGAAAGGATGTGCTGGTCGCTTCTAATCTTTTATCTGGTTAAACACCATTTCGTTAGCTTGATGTGCTAAATGTAAATAAAATATTTGGTTAAATATTCATATGGCGAAATATTTAACAATTGAGTCCACACCGAAAACTGACGAATTGAACAAAATGGAATATTTTGGATGAGGTTTTTGGTTTTCGAAATTCAGTAATGCTTGTGCGACAACTCGTTGGCGTGCCTGAGTATCAGGTAATTTAGGAAATAAAAAATATCGCTAAAAGAATTTTTTTTGGTTTTCGAGTTGACCCACTGATGCAAATATATAATAACAATCCGCGTGGCGAAAGCCTAAGCTCGTAATGGACAAGAGGTGGTAGCGGTATCGCGAAAATTTTCTTTCGCGGTAGTAGCGGACGACTCGGTGCCGACGCCGATAGGCACGGTATGGCCCCAAATAAATAGAGAATATTATCTAGTAATTACTCCACTTTTCCTGCCCCAATCTATCAATCCAAAAATAGAAACTCCAAAATAAATGACTGCTTGGAAGGCGTACATCTTGAGTCCGCGATCGTAATATAGCCAGATGGAAATACCGTTGATAGCCACCCAAAATATCCAGCTGGAAAATATTTTATGCGCCTCCAAGTATGAAGCGAGAAAGCTGAAAATCGTGGTAGTGGAGTCGATGTAGCTGCGCGCTGCATCCGTCTGTGTCTTGAAAAAGAGACCAAGTAAAAAGCTTAAGATCGAACCGATAACGATCAGTGGGATGTGCTTCACCCATGACCAAGCTGTGACCAGAAGTGGCGATTGGTCTCGACTATTCCAGACATACCATCCGTAGAATCCGATCAACACATAATAGATAAATAGCACTGCCTCGGAGTACAACTTGAACTCATAAAAAACATAGATACTGAGAAGAGAAGAGATGATGCCAAATGGCCAACACCATTTATTTTCCCTAATTAAAAGTACAAGAAAAGTAAGGCTTAATAGTACCGAAGTCAATTCTAAACCTTCCAATAAAGTCATGTAGTATTAATATGGCTAATTAATTGCTTTCTATCAGATCTGCTCTGTGCGCTCTGCGTGGTCAAAGTAAAAGTAGTCTCTGCGTTCTTCGCGAGAACCTCTTTCAGTCCTAACTTACTTCTTAAAAGCCTTCTTCAAAATCTCCTCTTGCTGCGCCTCATGCACCTTCTTGAATCCAGTAGCAGGGGAAGCAGAAGCCTTACGAGAGATCACTTTCAAATCAGGATACTGCATAAAGATAAACTGCCATGCACCCATATTTTCTGGCTCCTCCTGTACCCAATACTGTTCTGCATTCTTGTACTTTTTCATGATCTTATCGATCATCTTTTTAGGGAAAGGATACAGTTGTTCAACCCGCACGATCGCTGTTGTCTTATTGTCTAACTTCTGCTTGCGCTCAAGCAAGTCGTAGTATATCTTACCAGTACATAAAATCAAACGTGTAACGTTTTTTGCCGTCCTGCTAGTGAAGTCTGGGTCATCGTAGTACTCGTGGAAAGAGTTCTCCTTAATGTCCTCGAATGCCTCTATTGGCGACACACAAAGAGGATGTCTAAGCAATGACTTTGGCGCCATATTGATTAATGGCTTACGGTAATTGAAAGCCAATTGTCTGCGCATCGCGTGAAAAAAGTTGGCAGGCGTAGATATATTAGTCACGATAATATTGAAGTCTGCAGTGAGCTGTAACCAACGTTCAAACCTGGCACTAGAGTGCTCAGGTCCTTGCCCTTCGTATCCATGCGGAAGCAACATTACAAGCCCACTCATTCTGCGCCATTTACTTTCGCCAGCAGAGATGAACTGATCCACCATCGATTGTGCCCCATTATAGAAGTCTCCAAACTGCGCTTCCCAGATAACTAATGAATTGGGAGAGGCTAATGAATATCCATACTCAAAACCAAGTACCGCGAACTCCGATAGCAGGGAATTGAAAATTCTGTATTTTCCTTGCTTTTTTTGGATATCGTTTATTCTATTGTATTCCGCGCCAGTCTCAGGATTGGAAAATACAGCATGTCTATGCGAAAATGTTCCCCGCTTGACATCCTGCCCACTCATCCGTACATCTTTATTATCAAGTAGTATAGAAGCGTAGGCAGACAGTTCTGCCAGTGACCAATCCATCAATCCTTGATCTAATAATTTTTGTGATCCCTTGAGTAAACGCTGGACTTTACCAATTGTCTTGACCTCTTCTGGTATAGTCATAAGGTGCTTTATTATTTTATTGATGCGACTTCTTTTTATACCAGTGGGAGGGGAGATCGTATATGCTTTCGAGCTATCTACAAATTCGAGTTTTTTCCATTCTAGCTCAGGATCTTGATAAGTGTAGGGTAGTGGCTTTTCTTTTACCTTATCTAATTTCTTCTGTAAATCATTCCAGAAGCTATCCTCCATTTCTTTTGCCTCTGCTTCAGTAATGTCTCCACGTTCCAGCATCTTACGCAAGTATATTTCTCGTGGATTAGGATGATTTTTTATTTTCTGGTACATCATTGGCTGGGTGAATTTTGGGTCATCGCCCTCATTGTGCCCGTGCTTTCGATAGCAAACCATATCTATGAAAACATCATTGTTAAATTTTTGTCTGTACTTTGTAGCCAACTCTACCGCCCATACTACCGCCTCTGCATCATCTCCGTTCACATGAAATACGGGTGCCTGTACCAAACTAGCCGCTGCCGTACAATATGTGCTAGATCGAGCATCGTCAAAGCTGGTAGTAAAACCAATTTGATTATTGATTACAAAATGCATGGTACCACCTGTATAGTATCCTTCTAATTGAGACATCTGCACAGTTTCATATACCACACCTTGACCAGCTACGGCTGCATCTCCATGTATCAAGATAGGTAGAATTTGGTCGTAGTCTGATTTATAAAGTAAATCTGCTTTTGCACGAGCAAATCCTTCTACTACTGGATCGACAGCCTCCAAGTGAGATGGATTAGGTGCAAGCTTAAGGTGAACATTTTTCTTCGTTGGTGTCTTGATCTGTGACGAGTAACCTAGATGGTACTTTACATCACCATCGCCATAACTATGATCAGGTATAGCAGTCCCTTCAAATTCATTGAAGATGTGCTCATATGTTTTCTGCATAATATTAGCAAGGACATTTAGTCGCCCACGATGCGCCATGCCGATGATAACCTCTTTTACGCCTTGCTCTGCACCTGTATTGATAATGGTATCTAATGCTGCGATAGCTGTCTCCCCACCTTCTAAAGAGAACCGCTTCTGACCTACATATTTTTTATCAAGGAAGTTTTCAAAACCAACAGCTCCATTCAGCTTCTCTAAGATTCTTTTTTTCTGATCAAGGGAATAACCGTAATCACTTCCCTTTCGCTTTTCTATTTGCTCTCGCAGCCATTTTCGCTTTTCATTATTTTCTATATGTGAATATTCAAATCCAATATTGCCAGCATATATATCAGTGAGCTTATCCAGTATCTGCTGGAGCGTAGCATTTTTCAATCCTATTTCTTGGCCAGCATTAAAAGTTTTAGATAGATCATTTTCGCTCAGATTGTAATCCGAAAGTTCAAGATGTGCTTTACGATCTTTTCTTTGTTGGATGGGATTAGTAGTGCTGAGCAAATGTCCTCTATCACGGTATCCATGTATGATAGACATGACACCAAATTCTTTTTCCAGATCACCAGTGGCTCCTGTACTGACTGAACCGTTTCCGTTAGAAGGAGCAGCATATTCAAATCCTTTAAAAAAAGAGGCCCAAGATCCATCAACTGATGTTGGATCTTGCTTATACTTTTCGTACATCGTCTCTATAAAACTTGGGTGCGCATTGGCGATAAAAGAGAAATCACTCATAATAGTATTGGATTAGTATGATTTATACGTTATTGGAGTATCATTGTTTGGGCGAAAATAGCCTAAAGTTGAAGTAATATATAGAAGAATAGCCACTTTTTAAACGATAATTACAATATCCATTAATTCTACGCGCTAGGCAGTACCACTTTTGATAAAAAAGCCTTATATTTGCGTTCCAAAATAAAAAAATACTCAAAATTAACTGTTCGTTATGGCACAACATAAATCTTCTAAAAAGAGAATCAGACAAGACGCTAAGATAAGAATGCGTAACCGTTATTATAAAAAAGCGGCACGTACAGCTATAGCTAAGCTACGTGAGATGACTGATAAGACGGAGGCTGCAAAGTATCTTCCTAAGGTTGTTTCCATGGTTGATCGCTTGGCTAAGAAAAATACATGGCACGATAATAAAGCTTCTAATATTAAAAGCAAGTTGACTATTTTTGTCAATAAGTTAGCCTAAGAATAAAACAATCTACACGTACCTAAAAGACGCGTTGTGCATTAGCATTACGCGTCTTTTTTGTTGGGGGTATATCATAACCTGTTTTCACAGTATTTGTTTGCTTCTGTTATAATGATAAAATTGAAGAAAGAGTATGAAAGCGCTTTAGTTAACATCGGTGTCTGTCAAGGAATATCTTCAGCATGAGATCGATACAGATACCAAGTACGAGTTTCATGATGGAAAATGTATGGGCTGGCTGGTACTAAAGGCAAGTTTGCAATTGGTTTTTCGCATTTTGTCTCTTTAACCAACCAGCTAACTAGCCAACCCACCAACCCACCAACCACCAACCCACCAACCACCAACCACCGACCCACCAACCCGCCGACCTGCCAACCACCCAATTAGCAAAAAATAACTATCTTTACTACGAACAAGCATTCGTATAAAAATGGCACCAAAATTTAATATTCTTAAGATAAAGGAAGTAAGGCAAGAAACAGAAGACTGCGTGTCAATCGCATTCGATGTTCCAGAGGCATTGTGGCCTGATTATCAATTTGTTCAAGGGCAATACTTAACTTTACGAGAGACCATTAATGGGGAAGACATTCGTCGTTCTTATTCTATTTGCTCTGGTGTGCAGGAGAAAGATCTGCGGGTTGCCATCAAGAAAGTTTACGAAGGAAAGTTTTCAACTTACGCCAATGACATATTAAAAGCTGGAGATCAGATGCAAGTAATGACTCCTAGTGGAAAGTTTCATACTAAGCTGGATCCGAACCAAGCTAAAAATTATGTGTTATTTGCTGCGGGCTCAGGCATCACGCCCATCTTGTCAATCATGAAAACCGTTCTAGCGACCGAGCCAAAGAGTGAGATTACACTATTCTACGGGAACAAGACCACAGATAGTGTTATCTTCAAGGAAGAAATAGAAGCCCTTAAAAACAAGAATTTTACACGACTTAAAGTACACTATATAATGAGTCGTGAGAAGCTACAAAGCGATCTCTTTTGCGGTAGAATAGACAAACCTAAAACTGATCAACTGCTCAATCTATTGGTACAAAAAGATAAAGTTGATGAGTATTTCATCTGCGGACCCTACCAAATGATTCAAGATGTAAATGCAAGTCTTAAAGAGGCTGATATCGATGAAAAGAAAATTCACTTTGAATTGTTTTCTACTGGACCAGTTGCCACTGCACAAGCTCCAAAGAAAAAAGCACCAGCTGAAAAGATCAACGCCAAGGTGCAGGTCATCTTGGATGGAGATAGATATGATTTCAATATTTATAATTCGGATGAGACCATTTTAGATACTGCGCTTAACAATGGTGCAGACTTGCCATTCGCTTGTAAGGGTGGAGTATGTGCTACCTGCAAAGCTAAGGTAGAGGAAGGTGAAGTTGATATGATTGTTAACTATGGTCTAGAGCCAGACGAAGTGAAAGCGGGCTTTGTATTGACCTGTCAAGCTACTCCTAAGACGGATAAAGTAGTGATAAACTTCGACGCCTAACCATGGCTAGTATCCAGAAAAAGGAGGCGATCTTAGTAGCTGCTGCCAAGCTGTTTCGAGATCGTGGGTATCAAGCTACTTCTATGCGAGACCTTGCAGAGGCTGTCGATCTAAAGGCTTCGAGTCTGTACAACCACATCGGTTCCAAAGAAGAAATTCTCAGTGATATATGTATGCAAAATGCAGATAGATTTTCTGCAGAAATGGGTATTATCGTACAAACTACAAATTCGCCAATAGATAAGATCAAAGCGCTAATCAACTTGCATATAGAAATGGCAATTACTGATTACACTTCTATAACCTCCTTCAATGATGAATGGCGACACCTTAGTGAACCGAGTCTTAGCGAATTTACCAGTAAGAGAAAATTATACGAACAACAATTCTTAGAAATAATAGAAGAAGGTATCAGTCAAGATCAGCTTAAATATATGGACCCGCAGATTTGCTTGAATACTATACTAAGTAGCACACGATGGGTATATGACTACAAACCAAAGGCAGAAATGGGTGAAGCGGCAAATACAATAGTAAATATGCTGCTACACGGCATAAGTAAATAAAATTCACGAATTTTATCCGCCAAAGCAGACCCTACCAAAGAAATAGTACAAATTAACCATAGCAAATCTAACACTAACACTAACACTAACACTAACTGTAGCGAATCACCCTCTACTCAATTCAATCAAAAACATATACCGATCCATTTTCTGAATACCACTAAATCTAAACTGAGCAGCTGACTTATCCAATGAAATTATCTTCCCACCTAGAACATCATCGTCCCCTAAAATTTTCTTGATTCCCTTCCAGTCTTTAGCATGATATGCATCTAATAAGATTTGATAATCCTGTCTCACTACCGACTCTATCTCGACGACACTTTTTTCTGAGTCTACCTCAAGTAAGAATACCAACATATTTTTATCATCTTTGGCTAACCTTTCAAATTTGAAATCTCTTAATCTTATCAAACTATCCAGCACAAAGTACTCCGCAAGCAATGGCTTAGTTAATACCTCTCCTTCAATGTAATCATAAACTAAAAGTAGCAACTCATCATTTTTTGTGGAAAAACGACTCATATCCTCACTTAAATTGTTTGCCATTATTTGAAGCGAATAGGAAAGCCCATTTTTATCATTCTTTGTTACTGTAACCTGCTCCGTTGTTCTCTTTTGACTTTTGCAACCAATACAAATGAGTGTAGTAGCAAGAAAAACTATACGTAGGAAATTCATAAAGTATCTGTTGTATTTACGGAGGCTTATGGACACATCTATTAACTAGATATTTGACTGATCAGAAAATAAAAAAATCTTAAGCGAATAGAGGTGCCTTAAAGATAAAGAATATTTGTTGTTTAAATTTGGACTTAAATCGTGAGCGGAAAGAACAGTCTTCTTGCTATTTTATGCAATATTATATGATACTTTTGCCAGCAGAGATATGAATAAAACTTTAACAAAAATGCTGCCTATAGTTATCGGTAAATACTTCAATGCACAGTCGTATGTATTTCCTAAGTTTACTGCTGCACAAGCTATTAGACTATTTTGTTCGCCTAGGTCTGGGCGTATTCGTCCAAAGGATGCAGCTTTTTTAAATAAAGCGGAGCATCAAGACTCCTTTGCCACTACTTATGGACGGATCCAATATTATCAATGGAATCCATCAGAAAAAAAACGGTGTTGCTTCTACATGGTTGGGAGTCTAATGCAGCTCGCTGGCGCAATGTCATAAATATTTTAGTAGCAGAAGGATATCATGCAGTTGCCATTGATGCACCAGCGCATGGCTCTTCCGCAAATCGTCAGTTTGATATGATACAATATATAGAGGCGATTAATGCAGCAGTTAAGAAGTTCTCACCACAAGCACTTGTGGGTCACTCTGTGGGAGGTGCCTCTATAGGGTTCTATCTATCAGAATTTGAATACCCGCCCTTTGAAAAATTAATCCTATTAGGAACGCCCACCGAATTGACACAAATGGTCAATACCTACACTAGCACCTTAGGTTTGTCTGTCCGTATGATTAGATTGATGAATGAACAATTTGATGCTACATTTTCAAGAACTATCGATTCCATTTCGGCGAGTAAAATGGTAGCCAACATTGAAATCCCAACACTCATTATACATGATAAAGATGATCCAGTAATAAGTGTGAAAGATGCAGCTGAATACCACGCATTGTTGCCAAACTCAGAATTGTTTATCACCCAGAAGTTTGGACATGGCCTTCAGCATAAGAGCGTATTTCAAAAAGTTATATCCTTTTTAAAGCAAAATCACAATTAATATAAGCAGTGTAATAGAGGCTTATCCAGTTTTTCTTTTTCGGCATTGCAGTTTTCACGTTATTCTTCACCTAAGACTAGTCTATAAAGAAATAAGCTTTTAAATTCTTCAAATCTTAACATAGCCATAACAAACTATAGCCCTAATCGTTAGTCTTATGTCTGATACATCATTAGATAAACTCAACAAGAAGTATTAACTTGGTTGAATAAAAAAAAGAGAAATGAAAAAATTTATGTTATTGTCGATGTTATTAATGGGAACATTTATAATATTTGGTCAGTCAGGAAAAAAGGCTTCGAAAATGGACTATAAGTTAATTAAACTTACGGAGACCTTAGAGCTTACTGCGGATCAACAAACTAAAGTAAAAGCGCTTTATCAAGAAAACAGACCAGATACTAAGCGTAATCGAAAGGCATTTGTGGAAATGACTCCAGAGGAGCAGGAGGTACGTATGGCAGAAGTAGAGAATAACAGAGTTGCTGTCCAGTCTGGTATGAAAGAAATTCTTACGGAAGCACAGTTAGCTAAGTATATGGAAATGCCTAGTTCGAATAGAGGAGGTGCAAATAGAGGAGGTGCTAATGCTAACCATAGGCTTGAAAAGATGTCCGAAGAATTAAATCTACGACCAGATCAAAAAGCTCAAGTGGCTACATGGATAAAAGAAAGTAGAATGAAAAAACCAGAAGATAGAAGCAGTATTTCGGAAGCAGAAAAGAAGGTCATTAGAGAACAGCATAAGGAAAAGAAAGAAATATTTAAGCAGAGATTGCTAAGCATTCTCGATGAAGATCAAATCGCAACATTTAAGCAGCTTGAAGAAGAGAGAAAAGGTAAGAGAGGTGAAAAGCGACTAAAACGCGGATAAATTCTGAAGAATAGTTATTGCAGAAAATGGCATCATACAGCTTTGTGTGGTGCCATTTTATATTTCTACTATAAGCTTACACCAGAAGTTTTTACTACCCAATCTTTCTCTGCCAGATGAGCAGCATTTTCAATTCGTTTCCTTATCTGCATTCTTGATTTAGCAGATAACGGAAATTTTTTCATCATTAGCCGAGTAATTTTCACTAAATTAAGATTAGCGGCTTTGTGGTATCCAATGTTTTTTTGCCGCATGGTAAAAGACTGAAAACTATCTAAGTGAGAGTCAAGTGCGGACCATTCCTCCATCTCGTAATATATTCTCAATAGCATTCTTCTAGAGTCCAGATTATTATACACATCCTTGAATTTTACTTCTCTCAATAGTTGCATGGCCTCTTCGTAGTCTTTCTTTTGAAAATGGAAGTGGGCTAAGTTGTAAGTAAAGGTATTTTCTGCATCCTCCTTTGGCAGCCATTCTTTGAACTCATGCAGAAAGGATTCCGTCCATTCGTAAGCCTTTTGAGTCAAGCCTAATCGAAGTATATTTTTATAGTTGTGGATTGAAAGGTAGCCATCTTTTAAAAATACCTTAGATGAAAGACCTGATTTGTAAAGATCAAAAGCATGCTTCATATAGTCTCTATTTCCAGTATTGATTCTAGCTATGCAGAAGTTGATTCCAAGTAAGTAGATATCTTCTACTTCTTTTATTGGTAACAATTTAGCGTTTGTTTCCAGCCAGTCTGAAACTTTAAAATAATATGTATCATTATTATTTAGCAACATTTGGTAGGCATAAAAATAGATAATCACATTTGGGCTATCAGTAAAGTTTCCTGCGGATATTTGAGCTACTATTAACTGCAGCAAAGCATCACTTTTCTCGTTTTTCATATCTGATCCTGGACCTATCTGTAGACATGCGAGTTTCAGCCTTTCCGATATAAAGTGGGTAGAGAGTTGATGGGTGGCTTCTACTAAGTGTTTATATTCCTTTCTCGATTTGATGGTTAATTGTTCCTGTGCTTCGAAGTAGTACTTATATTTTGTGTGCGGACTTATTAGACTACTAGAGCTAGTATCGTGGAAATTGCTTGATAATTTCGCCCACTCCTTATTATGCAGTCTGTCTAAATCAAGTTTTGCCAGCAGCTGAGTCAAACTTAAATCCTTCTCGATTGCAGTTCGTTCATCGAATTCAATGAGCAGAAATTCCTTGAGCAAAGTATTCAGATCGGATAAAATATACCTTACCTTACTATCATCAAAAATCATCTTTGGAAATAGCCTTTCAGAAAGACACTCCTTGTCTAGTTGCTGTTGCCCGTCAGCATCTATCACTTTTAAGGCCTCTAATAGATTGGTGTTTTTATTAAAATAGGGCGATTCTACAAAGCTTAAAAATCGAGATTTGACTTTTTTGTCTAATTTTCTCCAAGAATCAACAAAAATAGGCAGCTTCATTTAAATAATTTCAGCGACAAAAAAAATTATAAACAATTGATATACAATAAAATAAGAGCAAATATAATTAAAAAAACAATGACAAATGCCAATTAATTTACTTTTTATAAGACGGATTCATGTGCATATTTGAAGTATGAACAATAAAACTAAATGGATATGAAAAATGTAATACTAGTTATTTTATTATTGCTCTTAGCAGAAACAACCTTTGCTCAAGGATTTTTAAGAAAAATAGATACTCTTGACAATACAAATCTAAGTCTTAGTATAAATGAACTATCGAACAATGACTTAATATTTGGTTCAGGGGACTTCTTAAATGGAATTTCTGAAGTAAATCGACTAAGCGCAGATGGAGAGATGCTCTTTGAGTTAGACCCGCTTTCATTAATTTCTCAGTATGTCTATGTGCATGAGGACGATTCTTTTATAGTTACAGGTGCATTTAGAAATCCTAATGATACTACTTCACAAATTTTTGCGAAACGTTTCACGCCGTCGGGAGAACTATTGTGGAGTAATGAATATACAGATGTGTCGACAGCACTATTCGAGAACAGATTAAGTGGTGTTTTTGCTTTATCGGACGGTCTATTGATGTATGGATCTCGTCAAGTTTTACCTATTCCAGGGGCAAGTTTAGACGAAACAAAGCCTTACATGTTTAAGATAGATTGGGATGGGAATAAGATTTGGGACTTGGAAATGGATCACTCTGGTTATTTCATTAGTCGAGCTAAATATGATATAAGTTTTTCATCTGACCGTGATGATGAACTAGCTATTGAAACATTAGATAATCAATCGAACCCGATTACATTTATCGCGGGCAATAGAGAATACGAAATTGATACTAGTGGAAATATATTATCTGATAAACAATTAAATCGTTATGAATATTTTGATGAAAGCATTCTACCAGTAGCAGCTGATTATATTTTTGAGATAAAATTCTCCAAAATTATCGTTGACGAGGAGGAAATTATATTATCTGTGGTAGAAGCATTTAGCACTTATTATGATCCCATACAAGATAAGGAGGTAGAGGAGTTTACGGACATTACCTATTTAAGCAAGTTTGATAAAAACCGTGATCGTGTATGGTCAACGGAGCTTAATTTGAGTTTTACTGGTTTATCTGGAGATATTGGGCACATTAAATTACTTCCCAACGGAAATATATTGCATATTTCTAGTGCATTTAACTCCACTGCATTAAAAGCGGTTGAAGTTGATGAGAATAGCGGTCAGATAGTTAATAATGTCCAAATCAATGGAGGAGAATTTGGGCTAAACCTGCTAAATTTATTTGACACCAACGAATATATTATGTGCGCTGGAAGTAGTGGTTTGGGCAGTCAAAAAGATAAGATTATATTCTTCAAATTGGACTACGATTTAAACGCATACGATTTTGAAAAAACCATAGTTCCTCCGAGCGATTACTTCAATCTAAAAAAAGTGAAAGCTATTTCCAATAATCAATACGCTGGGATTGCTTATCTAAGAAAATCTTTTACAAACTATGAACTATTAGCTTTTCGCACAGACACTGACGGTGTTATATTTTCAAATCAAATTAATGGCAATGTCTTTGGAGATTTGTCCAATGATTGCCAATCGGATGCGAGTGACCTTGCCCTTAGTAATTGGGATATTATTGCTGACGGAAATCAAAAATTTTATACTTCATCAGATGCAGATGGGAACTACACCATGCAAATTGATACTGGAGAGTATAAGTTATCAATCGTCCCAAAAAATGATTATTGGCTTAATTGTGATACCACAAACATTGAATTTACAAACTTTTTCGATACGCTTACAAATCTAGACCTTATTACCAGCGCTATTACCCCGTGTTCCTTCATAGAAGTAGACGTCGGATTTGGATTCTTAAGAAGATGCTTTAGCAATAGAGTCGTGGTGCAGTATTGCAACCAAGGTACTTTTGCGGAGGACAGCACTATGATAGAGTTACATATTGACTCCTTTCTAGATGTGGATGCGACCTCCATTCCAATAGCAAGTCAAGTAGATACTACCTTATTTTTTGATATTGGAGAAGTAGGAATAGGAGAGTGCGGTAAGTTTAATATTTGGGTGACAACTAATT
>Ga0114952_1002874_pt1 | contig 12694 bp, 9 predicted proteins | sample SidtaG_2_FD_87303 | JGI IMG/M metagenome (GOLD analysis project Ga0114952, IMG submission 87303) | Marine algal microbial communities from Sidmouth, United Kingdom - Sidmouth_Asex2 metaG | ecosystem: Host-associated > Algae > Red algae > Unclassified | place: Sidmouth, United Kingdom | collected... | reverse complement strand
GGCGCCGAGCCGTCGATGACGACCCAGCGTTCCGGCTCGGCTGCGGCCAACTCGCGAAAGGTCGAGTGAATGCGATCGTGGAACTCATCAGCCTCGGCTTCGAGGCGGTCGAGCGCCCGCTCGAGCCGTCCAGCGACAGCTTCCGGCGAACAATCGAGCAAGACGACGAGGTCTGGCCACAGGCCGTCGAGCGCCCAATCGTTGACCGCCCGAACCTTGTCGACGCCGAGGCTGCGGCCTCCACCCTGATACGCCAGGGAGGAATACGCCGTGCGGTCAGAGATGACGTGCTGGCCCCGTTCGAGCGCCGGGCGAACCACTTCCTTCATGTGCTGCGCTCGATCGGCCGCCATCATCAACGTCTCGGCCCGGGGCCCGAGCGGCGCTTGGTCAACGCCGAGGAGCAAGGCCCGAAGCTGCTGGCCGAGCGGAGTTGCCCCTGGCTCGTGGGTGACGACTGGACTGACTCCGTCGAGCTCGATCAAGCGCTTCGAGAGCAATCGGACCTGTGTGCTCTTGCCCGAGCCCTCACCACCCTCGAATGCGATGTAGAGCGCCACCGCAGGACTAGAACGCGTCGTCGTCGCTCGAGCTGACTGAGTCGATGGCAGCAGACACCGAACCCTTCGGCTCGACGGCGTTCTCGGGTGCGGCCTTCATACTCGCTGATTTCTTGGCGGCCTTCTTCGTTGCCTTCTTAACGGCCTTCTTCGTTGCCGTTTTCTTCGTTGCCTTTTTCTTCGTTGCTTTCTTCTTGGTCGCCTTCTTCTTCTTGGCGGCCTTCTTCTTCTTTTTCGCCGGACCCTTGGCTCGACGGTCAGCAAGCAACTCCGACGCTCGCTCGTCGGTCAGAGTCTCGATGTCGTCGCCCTTGCGCAAACTGGCGTTGGTCTCGCCGTCGGTGACATAGGGACCGAACCGGCCTTCTTTGAGCACCATCGGCTTTTCGCTGGCTGGGTCGATGCCCATTTCCTTCAGCGGAGGTTTCGCCACACCCTGGCCTCGTCGACGTTTCGGCTGCGCCATGACCTCGACCGCTTTGGCGATGTCGATGGTCAGGAGTTCCTCTTCGGCTTCGAGGCTGCGGCTGTCGTTCTTGAAGGTGCCATCTTCTTGGGGGATGGCCTTCTGGATGTACGGGCCGTAGCGACCATTGAATGCAGTGATTTCTCCGCCATCAGCGGGATCGGCACCGATGAGCCTTGGAAGGGTCAGCAACATCACGGCCTGCTCGAGGGTGACGTCGGCCGGTTCCATGGTCTTGAACAGCGAGGCTGTTTGAGGCTTTTCGTCGGCTTCGTCGTCGTGCACACCCATCTGGACGTACGGACCGAAGCGCCCAGCCTTGACCTCGACGTCGATGCCGGTGTCAGGATGCTGACCGAGGACACGGTTGTCCTTTGGCGCCTTGATGAGTTCGAGAGCCTTCTCGATGGTGAGGTCGGCGGGCGGGAGGTCCTCGGGGATCGAGGCTCGGTCTTCGCCGTGCTCGAGGTAGGGGCCGTAACGGCCGACGCGAGCCACGATGGCGACGCCATCTTCGTCAGCACCGATCGGGATGGAGTTGACGGCCCTGGCATCGATGTCCCCGAGACGGTCATTGACCTTGTCGTGCAGGCCTGGCTCTTCACCGACGCCGAAGTAGAAGTCCTTGAGGTACGGAATGGACTCGCCCTTGCCGTCGGCGATGTTCTCGAGATCGTCTTCCATACGGGCGGTGAAGGCGTAGTCGACGAGGTCGGGGAAGTGCTCTTCCAGCAACGTGATGACGGCGAACGCCTTGAAACTCGGCACGAGTGCCGTGCCCTTCTTCCACACGTACTCACGGGCCTGGATGGTGCCCATGATCGAGGCGTAGGTCGACGGACGACCAACGCGCAGCTCTTCGAGCTTCGCGACCAGCGAGGCTTCGTTGTAGCGAGACGGCGGCGAGGTGTCGTGACCAGCAGCTTCGATCGAGTTCAGCTGGGCACCATCTCCCTCTTCGAGGGGCGGCAACAGCTGCTCTTTCGCGTCGTCTTCGTCGTCGGCGTCTTCGTCCTTGGACTCGGAATAGACGCTCAGGAAGCCCTGGTGCTTGATGACGGTTCCCGAGGTCGAGAACACGGTCTCGCGCTCATCGGTGGCAGTGACACCGAGGCGCAGCGTGACGGTCTCGCCCGTTGCGTCGGTCATCTGTGAAGCAACCGTGCGCTGCCAGATCAGTTCGTAGACCTGCCGGTCCTGCGTGCTGAGTTCGCCGGCAACCTCTTCGGGTGTACGGAAGGTGTCACCAGCGGGCCGGATGGCCTCGTGAGCCTCCTGGGCACCCTTGTCGCGGCTCTTGTAGGTACGGGGCTCGTCGGGAACGAAGTCGTTGCCGTAGCGCTCGGCGATCTGTGTACGGGCGGCATTGATGGCGGTCTCGGACAGCGTGGTGCTGTCGGTACGCATGTAGGTGATGAAGCCACGTTCGTACAGGCCCTGGGCCACACGCATGGACTGCGCTGACGAGAGCCGCAGCTTGCGGGACGCTTCTTGCTGATAGCTCGACGTGATGAAGGGAGCAGCCGGACGACGGCGGTATGGCTTCGCTTCGCGCGAGAGCACCTTGGCGGCACGACCCTCGACGGCCTTGCTCAGTGCAGCAGCTGCCGCTTCGTCGAGGTGGACGCTCTCGGCCCGGGTGAGCACACCCTGCTGAGAGAAGTCTCGACCGGAGGCGACGCGCTTTCCATCAACCTCTTGGAGCATCGCGGTGAAGGGCTTGTCGGCCGAATCGGCACCGAACGTGCCCTTGAGATCCCAGTAATTGGCGGAGCGGAACGCCATGCGCTCACGCTCTCGCTCGACGACGATGCGGGTGGCGACGCTCTGCACGCGGCCAGCGGAGAGGCCCTGCATGACCTTCTTCCACAGCACCGGTGAGACTTCGTAACCAAAGAGGCGGTCGAGAAGCCGACGGGTCTCCTGGGCATCGACCATCGGGCGGTTGAGCTCGCCCGGAGCATCAATGGCGCGCTGGATGGCTTCGGGCGTGATCTCGGTGAAGACGATGCGCTTGACCGGAACCTGCGGGTTCAGCACCTCGAGCAGATGCCAGGCAATGGCTTCTCCCTCGCGATCCTTATCAGTCGCGAGCACGAGCTCGCTCGCTTCCTTCATCATCTTCTTGAGCTTCCGGACTTGGTCCTTCTTCTCCGCCGTGACGATGTAGAGCGGCTTGAAGTCGTTGTCGACGTCGATACCGAGACGCGCCCACTTCTCGCCCTTGTGCGTCGCCGGTACGTCGGCGGCATTTCGGGGCAGATCTCGGACGTGCCCAATCGAGGATTCGACCATGTACTCGTCGCCAAGATACTCAGCCAGTTTGGTCGCTTTCGCCGGGCTCTCGACGATCACCAGAGGTTGTGCCACGTCGAGAGCGTAGGAACTTCGTAGCCAAATCAGCGAGAAGATCGCGAAACAGAGCGGTTTGGATCAGGCTGACAAGCCGCTCTGACCCCGGGAATCGGGGACCATCAGTCGAGGATCACTCAGGCCTTGACGTCTTCCAGGTCAGGCATCGGAGCCGGAGCGGGGCTTCGTCGAAGGATCAAGAAACCGACAAACGTGGCCAGGACCGACGCAACGAGAACACCCATCGTGGCCTGCTCACCGACCGCCGGATCCTCGAAAGCCAATGCTCCGATGAAGAGCGCCACAGTGAAGCCGATACCAGCAACAGCACCAGCGCCCAGCACGTGGAAGCCGGTCAGCCCTTTGGGCAATTCGACCGAGGTGTACCGAGTAGCGAGCATGGTCGTCACCCAGATGCCCAACGGCTTGCCAATGACCAGTCCAGCAATCACACCGAGGGTGATTCGAGAAGACGCTGCTGTCGAAACGGCCTCACCCGACAACGTGACGCCAGCGTTGGCCAATGCGAAGATCGGGATGATGAAAAAGCTGGTCCACGGGCTGAGCAGTCCGATCAGACGACCAGTGACGGGAACCGACTCTCGAATCTTCCAGGACACATTGCGGAGCTCGTGTGAGCTCGTGGCGTCACCAGAAAACATGTCTTCGATGCGTTCGAACGTCCGTGATCCCAGCAACGGACGAGCTGGAGCCAACAGGCCGAGCGCCACACCGGCAATCGTGGCATGAACACCCGATCGGAACGTGGCGTACCAGATGAAGATGCCGACCACGGCGTAGACCGGCGTGAACCAGACCCGAGATCGCTGCATGGCGACAACCAGCACGAGTCCGGCAAACGCTGATGCGAGCCAGCCGAACTGCAAGCCCTCGCTGTAGAAGACCGCAATCACGACAATGGCACCGATGTCGTCGGCGATGGCCAGAGCCAGCAGGAACAACTTGAGCCGACTGGGGATGCGTGGACCCAGCAGTGCGAGAACGCCCACAGCGAACGCAATGTCGGTGGCCATCGGGACTCCCCAACCCGAGATGCCGTCCCCTCCCAGATTGATCAGGGCATAGATACCCGCTGGCACAGCCATGCCACCGATCGCCGCCAAGGCAGGCAGAGCCGCCTCTTTGGGCGACGACAGATCGCCCGTCACCAGCTCGGTCTTGATCTCGAGCCCGACAACGAAGAAGAACAAGACCATCAAGATGTCGTTGACGACGAGCTCAAAGGTCAACGAGTGCCCGTCGAGCAGCAACGGCATCCACGAACCAACCGAGAGTTCGACCTCGGTCTCCCAGAAGTGGTGGTAACCCTCGCTATAGGGCGAGTTGGCCCAGATCAGTGCCGCAGCGGTCGCAACGAGAAGCAACACACCCGAAGCTGCCTCCTGAGCGAGAAACCGAACCATGGGCCGGGCCACTCGCCGGGCAAGCCTCGTGTCGCCTCCGCTCCAGGCTTCTGTTCGGACCGGAAGTCCGCCATCACTCGACAAGGGAAAGCTCCTGTCATTCTCCTGGCAACTCGCTGACCTTAGCGGTGGAGCTCCAGAGCGACCGTTGTGCCCTCTGACGTCGAGCTGAACTGCACATCGCCAGAACTCAGGTGTTGCATCAACGGGACACCAAAGCCACCCTCGATCAAGAGGCGATCGGGGTGGTCGATGTCTGGCACGTCAACGATCTCTGGCAGCCCCCCGCCTTGGTCGACGACGGTGAGATACACCCGATCCGATGCAATCCGCAGGGTCACTCGGACCCTCCCGTTGGTCGACACTCGTTGGTCGGCTTCGATCGCGTTCGTCACTGCCTCGGAGGTGACCCAGCGCAAGTCGTCGAGGCGATCCCCGTCGAAGACTTCTGCAGCGGTTGCCGCCGCAGCAACAACCATGCGGACGACCGTGACGAGGTCAGTGCGAGCGGGAATGTCGATCTCGATGACATTCGTTGCGTCAACGGCAGAGTTCGGCCCGCCGGCTGGAGTGCTCATCGAAAGATCAAGTTAGCCCACGTGTGACCCGTTGTCTGATAGGTGCACCCCAGGCGACGCTGGGCTATTACATTGCTCCCGTGGACTCGGTATGGGAACAATGGGATCTCGTGTGCGCCGACCCCGGCGGCTGCGACACGCTCGATCAACTCATGCGTGCGATCGTGTGGGCGTACGTGCTGGTCGCGTGGATGATCTTCTTCGCCGCACTTCATTCGTGGACCACCAGCCTGCCGAAGCCGGCCGGTGTCGCCCTCGCTGCCATCGGCTCTGCATTGATCGTTTGGATCTCGATCGGCATCGTCGGTTCGAGCGGCAGCCTCCGCACCGCAGTCATCATCACCGGACTCGGCCTGGCTGCTGTTTGGATCGGACGACCTGCGTTCACCCAACGCAAGCAAACTGACGACGAGATCAGCGGGGACGCTTCACCGACTTCTTCCACGCGCTGAAGCTCGACACGCTGCCTGCAGACGGGCGCATCAGCCAAGGCCAGGGATGAACGACCGCTGGAGCAATCGTTGCTGAACGCTTGGCGAACCCGGGCACGGGGGCGAACGTCACCGCAACCGAGCGATCAGCCAAGACGTCGGCGGGGCGACCGAGGTGCACCTCGAGTTCGCGTTCTGCACCTATCTCGGCAAGCGCCTCGGTGAGGAACACCAGACGCTTGGCCGACAGCTGCAGCGATGCCAACAAGGGTTCGTCGAAGACGAAGACGACGGGCAGCTCTGGGTGCTCGTTCAGTGCCGGATCGCTCGAGCCGAGCGATTCAGCCGTGAGCCACACTGCAGCGGGCTCGCCAACCGCTTCGGGTTTCACCGGCCCAGCAAAGGACAGGTCAGACGCTGAGGAGATCTCGACTGGCTGACTGGTCGAGGAGAAGGCCGGGTCGTCTGGCCATTCCTCGATCGGGCATTCCAGCACCAGGTCGCATGAGGCGCACAGGTTCTTCGCTCGCTTCTCGACCTGCCAACGGCTGAACCCGTAGGACTTGTTCGAGCCAACGCCAACGGTCCACTGCCAGCCAAGTCGATTGGCGGCTCGGGAGCCGTCGAGCAGATGACGGAAGAAATAGTCCTCGCCCTCCTGCCACTGCGCGCCGCGCCGGACCGACCATTCGCTCGACAGCCACATGCGCGTTTGATTGACGAGCCAGCCGTCTTCTTCGAGTTCGTCGAGCGGCAACTCGATGCACGCCATGTTGCGATCCCAGCCCTCCACGCCGACGGGACCGTGCAGTTCCTGGCGAACACCCTTCGCCGTCCTCGTGCCGAGGCGGGCGTACCAGTGGCGAGAGAACTCCTGCCACATCAGTTCGTCTCGGTACTTCTGGACATCTCGCGACGGGCCGCCACCAACGTGGTCCCACACCTCTCGCAGCGTGAGCAGCCCGTGACGGATGTAGGGAGAGAGACCAGATGCTCCGCGGCGTGGTTGCGGGTACACCTCGTTGCGCTTCGCTGCGTACCCGCTGACATCGAACGCAGCCAAGGCGGCATCAGCGTTCGACTGTCCGCCGGAGAACCGCAGGGAGGCCGTGACCTCATCGTCGACGACGTGGCCGAGATGATCTGCGACGTAGGCAACGGCCTGGTCTGGTTGTGGGAGTGGGAGTGCGGTCAAGAGTCCTCGAAGCGACGAATGCGGATCGGCCCTTTGAAAATCGACGGGTCGACAGGCTGACCTTTCTGGGTGATGTGTACCAAGTCTCGGGCGACCAAACGCCGCGCCGCCCTTCGAGTTGGTTCCATCAAGGACCTCCAGCTGTCGGGATCCACCACCCGTGCGGCCTCAGATGGGCAGATCGTTGCTCCCCTTGGCCGCTGGTCGAGCAGGTCGAGAATGGCCGCCTCCAAGGCGCGATCTGTGCTGGAGACTCCCTCTCGACGACATGCCGTCGAGCAGTGACGAACCTCCGCCCAGTCACGCTCCCACTTCTTCCTCCACTCGATTCGACGGCCGCAAGCCACACAGATCTTGTCTGCCCGCTCGCCGGTCTGGTCGGTGCGGCTTCGTTGCTGACGTGCCATCAGAGTGTTCCGGCGTCGAGCCGGCGTCGAACGTCAACAGCCCGCTCTCTGACGGCGCTGAGGTCAGACAACTTGCGCATACCGCCCATCTGACGACCCAGCCGATGGTTGCCCTTCAGCGCCTCTTCATTGCGAGCCAAGAAGTCCCAGTAGAGCGTGGTGTACGGACATGCGTCGTCGCCGGTCCGCTTCTTCGGGTCGAATCGGCAACCCTTGCAGTGGTTACTCATTCGGTTCATGTAGGCGCCGCCGGCCGCGTACGGCTTGGTCGCCATGCGTCCACCGTCGGCGTAGAGCGCCATACCAATGACGTTCGGCAACATCACCCATTCAGCGCCGTCGACAAAGGTCGCCCACATCCAATCGGTCATCGCTGCAGGGTCGACGCCCGAGGTGAGTGCGAGGTTGCCGAGCACCATCAAGCGTTCGATGTGATGGGCGTAGCCGTGATCGTGCACGTGCCGCATCACACTGGCGACACAGGCCATCTCGGTTTCGGCCTCACCGGTCAAGGCCGGGGGAACCGGCCGATCAGCGTCCAGCTCGTTCATGGTTCGATACTCGGGCATCCACAACCAGTAGAGACCCCAGACGTACTCGCGCCAGCCAATGACCTGACGGATGAACCCCTCGACGCTGTTGATCGGGGCGCTGCCCTCTCGATACGCGGCTTCGGCTGCGAGCACTATCTCCTCGGGATGAAGCAATCCCAGATTCATCGATGAGCTCAACACCGAGTGAGCCAGCTTCCACTCGGCATCGATCATGGCGTCTTCGTGCGGACCGAACGGGGCGAGCGCGGTGGTCACGAACTCATCGAGACGAATCAGCGCTTGCTCTCTGGTGACCGGCCAGGTGCCGTCGGGCATCGCACCCCACACCTCGGGAAGAGCTTCCAGCACCTGGTGGTCGACGTCGTCGAGATCGAAGGAGGCGATCTCGGGCCAGGGTCGCCCGTCTTTCGGCGGCGGCTCGCGATTGTCAGCGTCGAAGTTCCAAGCGCCGCCCGCCGGCCCATCGGCGTCCATCAAGAGATCGAGGCGTTGCCGCTGCCATCGATAGAAGTCCTCCATCTTGAACTTCTTCTTCGAGGCAGACCACTCGGCGAAGTCGTCGTAGTGGCAGAGAAACTGGTTGTTGCGCACGGTTTCGACGCCCAACCGTTCGAGCATCGCTCGACCATCCCAGCTCATGGGCTCCATCGCCATGACGGACTCGACCTGGTGTTCATCGACGTGGGCCCGCAGCCCTGCTGGCAGCGATGCAGCGGACCGGTAGTCGACTGTGAACCCCTCTACTTCGAGCTCAGCAGCGAAGTGGCGCATGGCCGACACCACGAGATGCAGGCGTTGAACATGCCAGCGCTTTGATTCCCATTTCGTCTGACTCTCGACGAAGAGGATCCGGCAATCTCCAGGCGACCGACCATCGAGCGATGCGATGTCGCGATTCAGCTGATCTCCGAAGATCCAGATGGTTGGAGCGTTGGCGGCGAGAGTCGTTGGCACGCCACATGATTTACCGATCGACGGGCCGGTATCGAACCCGGAGGCAAAGAAGTCGCTCCGTTCGCAGAGCCAGTGGTCAGAGCCGGCCGCCGGCTGCAGCTGAGCTCGGCGCATTCTGGGCCATGTGCCGACCCAGCTCGACCCACGACGTCATGGACGGCGAGGCGAGCAGTGAGAAGGGCCAATCAGCGAAGACCCCGTCGAGACGGCGGTGCAGCATCAGGGCGAGGTCAGCCTCACCGAGCAGGACCAGGGCCACCGCAAATGCGGTCATGGCCTTTACCGCTGGCACAGAGCTCGGACCGTCGAAGTCTGGATGGAAGACCGATTGCCCGGCCGCCATCATGATCGACGAACTGAGGCCGAGGTCGTTCAGGTATTCAAGGTGGTCCGCTGGCTGCTCAGCCAAGATTCCCTCGATCGCAGCGAGCGGGACCATGGCCCGCAGTGGTGAGCCAGTAGGCACCATTTCGTCGACACCACGAGCGAAGGCCACCGCAGCATCGAGATCGCCGCTGCTGTTCGGCCCGAGGGCCCTGAGGAAATGAACATGAGGTTCGTACAGCGAGTCAATGGCAAGCATCGCGCCGAGCGACGCCTCCACGTCACCGATCCCGCAGGACGTCCGGCTGACGACTGCCAAGCCGTGCACCAGCGGATTGTTCTGCTCGATCGCATCAACAAGAGCCAGATCAGCCGATGCGTCGCGCCCATTGAACGCGTGGAGCGAGGCGCGCATCAACAACGGGACCGGGTGATCTGGCCAACCACCGACCCACGCTTCGATCAGGGACGCATCAATCGGATGACCGGTTCCTTCGACGTTGTGACGGGCGACGTGTTCGAGGCAGAACCATCGGTCCTCCCACGTCTCTGCAGAGAAGTAGGCCTGGAAGCAAGCAGCAACGTCACCAGCCACGAGCGCTGAGGCGCACGCATGCGCGTCGCGATGCCCCATGGCGGGCGGGCGACTCTGACGCAGAGCTTCCTCCGCTTGCACCGAAGAGAACGAGTTCATGGAGTTCCGTCGGCTCGCAGCTCTACGTCTTGAGTTCAGGCTGTTCGACCAAGCGCACCGGCTGGGACCCACCGCAGGGTCTGCGCGCCGAACACTCGTTCGACAACGCCGATGCCAGTACCCTGGTCGAAGTGACGATCATCGCCACACCCCCCTCGATCGCTGACTTCGTTCAACGGCTCGACGACGCGGGCCGCCTCGTGCATCGCGAAACGCTGCCCGCACGAGACGCTCGCCATGCCGAGCTCAGCACTCCCCTTGCCCCTGAACTCGACCACCTGCGCCCGGCGACAGGCTTCTGGTCGCACCAAGCCGAAGGCATCGACCTCGCTCGCTCAGGTCAATCCGTGGTGGTCGCCACCGGCACGGCTTCGGGCAAGAGCAAAGTGTTCCAAGTGCCCATTGCCGAAGCCGTCCACAGCGGGCTCCAATCGGGAACATCGCTGCTGCTCTACCCAACCAAGGCGCTCGCCCAGGATCAGCTGCGGGCATTCGGCGACATGGGGGTCGATCGTATGCGAGCGGTCACCTACGACGGCGACACCCCTCGCGATCAGCGGACGTGGGCAAGACACAACGCCAATGTGGTGCTGACCAATCCAGAAATGCTTCACTACGGGCTCCTTCCCCATCACGCCAAGTGGGCCACGTTCTTGAAGCGGCTCGAGTACGTCGTGATCGACGAGCTCCACGTGTTGCGCGGCATCTTCGGCACCCATGTGGCTCACGTGCTTCGCCGGCTGCGGCGAGCGTGCGCTCTGTACGGGGCAGACCCCACCTTCGTCTTCTGCTCGGCCACGATCGGCAGCCCGGAACGTCTGGCCGAGGAGCTCTGCGGCACGTCGGTCACGTCAATCACGAACGACGGCTCGCCTTGCGCACAACGCCACGTTGCGCTTGTTCAGCCCGCTGTTGTCGACGTCGAACGAGGCATCCGGCAGTCACCAGCCACCGAGGCAATCAAGATGGTGGCTGATCTCGTCACAGACGACCGTCGGGTGATTGCCTTCTGCGCCAGCCGGTCGTTGACCGAACGAGTGGCGGCCGGTGTTGCTCGCGCTCTCCCACCCGAGCTGAGCGACACCGTCGCGTCCTACCGATCTGGCTACCTGGCCGCCGAGCGGCGTGAAATCGAGGACGACCTCGCCGAGGGTCGCATCCGAGCCGTCGCCGCCACCAGCGCTCTCGAACTCGGCGTCGACATCGGTGGCCTCGATGCCACGGTGCTCTGCGGCTTCCCGAGCACCATTGCGTCGTTCTGGCAACAGATCGGTCGAGCCGGACGCAGCGGACAAGAGTCCCTTGCGGTGCTGGTCGCTGGCGACGACCAGCTCGATCAGTGGTTCGCCACACACCCGAAAGACTTGTTCGAACGGCCACCAGAGCCAGCGGTGATCAACGTCGACAACCCGAACATCATGGATCCGCACCTGATGTGTGCCGCCTACGAGCAGCCGTTGCGCCACGCCGATGACACGTGGTGGACCGAACTCGACGAGGGTGTGCGCCGTCTCGTTCTCGACGACGAATTGAAGCTGCGCCCCGATCGCCGCAACGTGCCAAGGGCCTATTGGACCGGACGCGGGGTTCCGTTCAGCAGCATCAGCCTGCGCTCCGCTTCGGGCGGCGAGGTCCGCATCGTCGATCAGGCGGGACATCTCATCGGCACCGTCGACGGAAGCCGCGCCGCCAACATCGTCCACCCGGGTGCGGTCTATCTCCATCGGGGTCAGCCGTGGAAGGTCATCGAGCTCGATCTGCACCTGCGACAGGCCACCGTTGTTCGCCACAACGGCAACACCTGGACCCAGGCGTCGACGTCGATCCGAATCGACGTCACCGACGACGGCATCACCAAGCCGGTCGGAGCATCAACCCTGCACCTCGGCATGGTGAAGGTCACCACGCAGGTCACCGGCTACCAGGTGAAAGAGATTGGTCGCCGTGAAGCCAAAGAATCTCACGATCTCGACCTTCCTCCGCAAGAACTCGACACCACCGCCATCTGGTACGAGTGGCAGCAATCGGTGATCGACCGGGCTGGCGTTGTCGATTTCAACCTGCCGGGAGCGCTGCACGCGGCAGAGCACGCCGCCATCGGCATCCTGCCGTTGTTCACGATCTGTGACCGATGGGATGTTGGCGGTGTGTCGATTGCGGCCGCGCCGCAGTCAGGCTTGCCGACGGTGTTCATCTACGACGGTTACCCCGGCGGTGCTGGCGTGGCCGACCTCGCCTACGCTGCGGCCGACCGCCACCTGGCGTCGACTGCTGACCTGCTCGAGGCGTGTCCCTGCAGCACCGGATGTCCGTCATGTGTGCAGTCACCAAAATGCGGCAACGGCAACGAACCGTTGCACAAACATGGTGCGCTGGCGTTGCTACGTACCACGCTCGGTCCGGCCGACCCCTTCTGACTCAACATCTCAGATGAGCACTCGGCCGGACAGAGCAGATTTCAGCGAGCGACGTCGCCGATGACCATCTCGGGAGCGACGTTGGTGTAGTTGGGCACGTCGCCCATGATCTTGCCGCCGTGCTCCTTCATGCCAGCGTTGAACGCATCCATGCTGGTGACGGTGGCCCAGCCAATCGCGGCCCAAGGGCCCGACTTGACCGTGCTTGCGCCCCATGCGGTGCAGGCATCACCAAGCGCATCAGCCAGCATCGGCATGTGCGTCGAGGTGTAGTAGTCCATGTCGAAGGTCGACTCGTCGGTTTTTGGATACATGATGTGTACAGAGATCATGGGAGC
>Ga0114952_1002868_pt1 | contig 12708 bp, 10 predicted proteins | sample SidtaG_2_FD_87303 | JGI IMG/M metagenome (GOLD analysis project Ga0114952, IMG submission 87303) | Marine algal microbial communities from Sidmouth, United Kingdom - Sidmouth_Asex2 metaG | ecosystem: Host-associated > Algae > Red algae > Unclassified | place: Sidmouth, United Kingdom | collected... | reverse complement strand
GTCGACTCGGCGCAGCGCCGCGTCCTCCACTTCGGCAACGGTCCCGAGGAGCCAGTCGGAGATCCGGCGTGCGGCCCCGGACTGCATCGTCGCCTCGCGCCGGTAGAGGCTGTAACCCTCGTCGGTTCGATCGACGAAATCGTCGATGCGCACCAGTCGGCCCATCTCCTGGTCCACGCGGCTCTGCGACTCGCGCAACATCACCAGGCCCTGGCCGGCCAGGGCCGCGGCGCGCGTGACGATCGACGAATCGCAGATCACCCGAGCGGCGCCGCACGGACGGTCGGCATGGTGCGCGGCCCACCGTCGCCACGCCGCCTCCTGTCCGATGCGGGTCAACCAGGCAACGGACTCCGGGCAATCGTCGAAGGCACGGGCGAGACGTGGGGAGGCGACCACGCATGCCCTCTCGCGCGTGAGCTCGACGCGTTCCATGCCCGGCAGCTCGCCGGCACCGCTCAGCACGTACAGGTCCGCATCGACGGTCGCGCTCGTCTCCGGCCAGACGAAGGTCGAGATCTGCAGCCGGATGTGCGGGTGCGCCGTGTAAAAGGCGAGCAAGCGTCGGCTCAGCACCGCCTCGGCCCAACTGATGTCGCAGCGCAGGTGCACCATCGGCTCGCCGCTGGCCTCGGCGCTCGCTTCGGCGCTCGCCGCCTCGAGCAGCGAAAACGCCTGACGGACCCGTGGCAGCATCGATTCGGCCAGCGGGGTCGGCGTGACGCCGCGCGCGTGGCGCTCGAACAGCGCAGCTCCGAGTCGGTGCTCGAGCAGACGCACGTGCCGGCTGACGGCCGCCTGCGTCACGTGCATCCTCTGGGCGGCCTCGCTGAAGCTGCCGGCCTGCACGACCGCGAGGAAAGTTCTCAACCATTGGGCCGGCGGCAGCCCGCCGACGCCGATCGCCGGGTGCTCACTCATGGGCAAGTTCATCGGTTCCGTTGCCGCACCCAGTCGATTTTCTCACAACTCCCCGAACGCGCCGAGCGCGATACTGGCTCCTCGACGGCGCGGCACCCGACGAGCCCGCGACGGCAGGTACGCAGCGCCCGAAGCACACGCCATGGCGCGCACTGGGAGGGGTCACCGAACATGTTGAGTCGATACCAGCTCGAACGGTTCGAGAACGACGGCTTTCTGTGCATCGAGGACGTGCTCCCGGCCGCCGAGCGGGCACCGATCGAGGCCGAGTACGCGGCCCTGGTCGCACGGGTGGCGCACGAGCGCGGTCGGAGCGACGCCGAATGGGAGACCTTCGACTTCGAGCGGCGGGTCGCGCGTCTGATCGGAGAGGATCCCGACGCCTACGAGTGGCTCGACATCACCCTGCCGCTGCGTGCCGGCCTCCGGCACGATGCCGGCTTCCATGCCGGTCCTGCCGTGTTCGAGCTGTTGCGCCACCCGGCGCTGCTGGGCATCGTCGAGGCCGTGATCGGCCCGGAGATCTATTCCAATCCCGTGCAGCACGTGCGCATCAAGCCGCCGGAGTCGGAGCTCGGCGCCGCCGCGCTCGGCAACTCGAACATCGCCCGTACCCTCTGGCATCAGGATGCGGCGGTGGTGCTCGAGGAGGCCGATGCGACGCCGATGCTGACGGTCTGGGTGGCGATGAGCGACGCGACCATCGAGCGCGGCTGCATGCGGGCGATCCGGGGCAGTCATCGCTGGTCGGCGCTCGGTCCGCACTGCCCGGGCAAGACTGGCCTCGGCGAGATCTTCATCCCCCCTTCCCTCGCCGAGGCGCACGAGCGCGTACCGCTCGAGGTCCGAGCCGGGGGCGTGGTGTTGCTCCACCGTAAGACCTGGCACGGCGCCGGGCCGAACCTCAGCGACGCGCTGCGCTGGAGCTTCGACCTGCGCTACCAACCACCCGGGCTGCCCACCGGCCGGGACTGCTTTCCCGGATTCCTTGCCCGATCGGCCGCCCGACCCGAGGCCGTGCTCGGCGACGCCCGCCTGTGGCGCGACTCGTGGCGGCAGGCGCGCGAGGCGATCGCCTGTGGCCGCCGCGAACCCCGCTTCAACGAGCGCTGGGAGCGGTTGCGGGACGATTCGCTCTGCGCCTGAGATACTTCACCCTTCGCCGACGGCACAGGAGCCCCCGATGGAGAGCGTCTCCTTCACCCGCATGATCGACGGCACGCCCGAGGAGTACGCGTTTCTCGACGAGCTCGAGAAACGCTACGCGCAAGGCCTCCCGGGGCGTATCGAACGGACTCTCGAGCGGCTCGAGGACACGCTGAGCGGATACCGCGTCAGCCGCCTCGAGCACTCGCTGCAGTCGGCCACCCGCGCGCATCGCGACGGCCGGTCCGTGAACTACGTGGTGGCGGCGCTGGTGCACGACATCGGCGACGAGCTCGCCCCGTACACCCACAGCGAGCTCGCCGCGGCGATCCTGCGTCCCTACGTCGAGGAGAGGCTGTACTGGATCATCAAGACCCACGGCCTGTTCCAGCTGTACTACTACGGCGAGCAACTGGGGCTCGAGCGTGACGCTCGCGATCGCTTCCGGGATCACCGCTGGTTCGGCGACGCGGTGGAGTTCTGCGAGCGCTACGATCAGAACTGCTTCGATCCGGACTACGACAGCGAGCCTCTGAGCTACTTCCGCCCGATGCTCGAGGAGGTGTTCCTCCGAGAGCCGCGGTTCGGCGAGCTGGGCGGCTGATCGCCGACGAGCGGCGCCCGATCAGAACAGCTGCTCGACCTCCTTGACCCGCTCGCGCACGGTCTTGGCCACCGATGCCGCATTGCCGCCGCCCTGCCCGCCGGCTGCGACCGGCCGCTCACCCGTCACCTGCGGCAGGTTGTCGTCCATAAAGATCTCCAGCATCGTGCCGTCGCCGGAGGCCGGCTCGCCGGTCTTCGCGTCGATGCGCACGGTCTCGATTCCGGGGGGCTCGGTCGGTGCCGTCTCCGCCACCCCCTCGAGCGCCTTCTCCATGAACGCGGTCCACATCGGCAGGGCGGCCACCCCGCCGGCCTCCCCGCGCCCGAGCGGATCGAGCCCGTCGGAGCCGACCCAGGCGGAGGCGACGACACGATCGTTGTAGCCCGCGAACCAGGCATCGAGCTGGTTGTTCGTGGTGCCGGTCTTGCCGGCGAGGTCACCGCGCTCGAGCGCCTCGCCCGCCCGACGCGCGGTACCGCGCCGCACGACCTCCCGCATCATGCTGTTCATGATCCAGGTGTTGCGGGCGTCGAGCACGCGAGGCGCGTCGACGGTGTCCGGCGGTAGCAGGCTCGGGTCGGGCTCCGCCGCTCCGTCGCCTTCCTCGGCAGTACCTCCCTCGGCGAGAGTCCCGTCGTCGGTCGGCGCGTCCGGTGGCGGCGCCTGCGCCTCGGCCTCCATCTCCGACTGCAGCGGGCTCGTCGCCTCGCTGTCGCAGTCGTCGCAGAGGATCACCTTCGGGGTGGCGTAGACCACGTTACCGCGCGGATCCTCGATTCGCCCGATGAAGTGCGGTTGCACGCGGTAGCCGCCGTTGGCGAAGACGGCGAAGGCGGTGGTCAGCTCCATCGGCGTCACGGCCGCGCTGCCCAGCGCCAGAGACAGGTCGGCGGGCATGTTCCGTTCGGCGAAGCCGAAGCGCCGGGCGTGCTCGATCGCGTGGGGGATACCGATCTCGCGGAGCAGGCGTATCGAGACGAGGTTGCGTGACTTGACCAGCGCCTCGCGCAGACGCGTCGGGCCGAAGAATCGTCCGCTGTAGTTCGAGGGGCGCCACTCGCCCTCGAGCGCCTCGTCGTGGAAGACCACCGGCGCATCGTTGTAGATCGTCGCCGGCGTATCCCCGGCGGCGAGCGCGGCCGAGTAGATGAACGGCTTGAAGGTCGAGCCAGGCTGTCGCCGCGCTTGGGTCACGCGGTTGAACTTGCTCCGGTAATAGTCGAAGCCGCCGACGAGGGCGGTGATCTCGCCGGTGGCGGGCTCCATGGCGACGAAGGCGGCCTCGACACCCGGCTCCTGGACGAAACGCGCCGGAGCACCGTCGCGGAGCCGCAGTCGAATCACATCCCCGACCGCCAGTACCTCCTCGAGCGACTCGATCTCCGGGCCGAGTCGATCCACGTCGATGCGTTCGCGCGCCCAGGCGACATCCTCCAGAGCGAGCGCGTGCTCGGTCCCCTCGGCATCGATCAGCGACGCCGAGCCCGCCTCGATCGAGACGACGGCCGCGGCGACGAGGCCGCCGGGAGTGGAGAACGACCCGAGAGCGTCGCGCAGCGCCTCGGGATCGGCCAGCGTCGGCGCCTCGAGGGTCGAGACCGGTCCACGGTAGCCGTGACGGGCCTCGTAGTCGTAGAGCGTATCGCGAACGGCGCGGTTCGCCGCCCGCTGGTCGGCCGAGCGGATCGAAGTGAACACGCGGTAGCCGGCATTGGCCCAGTCCTCCCCGAACAGCTGCTGCACGCGGGCGCGCGCCATCTCGCCGACGTAGGCCGCCTCGACCTCGGGTCGAGAGTGGTGCAGCGTCGCGGTGACCGGCTCCGCACTCGCCTGGCGATAGCTCGCCTCGTCGATCATGTCGAGCGCCCGCATGCGCCCGAGCACGTAGTCGCGGCGGATCAGCGCGCGCTCGGGATTGACGATCGGGTTATAGCGCGAGGGCGCCTTCGGCAGCCCGGCGAGCATCGCCGCCTCGGTCAGCTCGAGCTCGCCGATCTTCTTGCCGTAGTAGACCCGCGAGGCGGCGGCGTAGCCGTAGGAGCGGTTGCCGAGGTAGATCTTGTTGACGTAGAGCTCGAGGATCTGGTCCTTGGCGAGCAGGCGCTCGATCTTCAGCGCGGTGAAGATCTCGCGGATCTTCCTCTGGTAGGTGCGCTCGTTGGTCAGAAAGAAGTTGCGCGCCACCTGCATCGTGATGGTGCTCCCGCCCGGCCCGATGCGCCCGGTGCGAGCGAGGTAGATGGCCGCGCGGGCGAGCCCTTGCCAGTCGACGCCCGGGTGCTCGTAGAAGCGCTTGTCCTCGGCCGCCACGATCGCGTCGACGAGGCTCTGCGGTACCTCGGATATCTGCACCGGCTCCCGCCGCTTCTCCCCGTACTCGGCGATCAGATCGCCCTCGGCGGTGTGGATACGGAGCGGCATCTGCAGCCGCACCTCGCGCAGCGACTCGACATCGGGCAGCTCGGAGGCGAAGCGCGAGTAGAGGAGCCCGATACCGATCGCCCCGAGGACAGCGAGCGTCGCCCCCGAGATGAACAGCCACTTGGCCAGCGCCCGCAGCGGGGAGCGCCGCCGTCCGTCGGCGGAGGCGGTGTCCTGGCGAGGCCGATTGCGGCGGGGCCGGTTGCGGCGGGGAGGAGATACGGGCATGGACCTGCCGTGGTGCGCTCGAGGAGCGCCGAATTATACCGACTGGACGCCGGGTAATCGGCCGAAACCGCGCGCGCTTGCCCGATGGACACTCCGAACACCGATCCCGTCACGCCTCGCCCGCTCCGGCCCGCGCTGACCCACGCTTGAAAAAAAGCACTGATCGGACCTCAAGGAACACCGCCGCTCGGGCGCTAAACCCGACATGGCGCTCAAATTCTTCAGAAACACCGGGCTCGTCGGCCTAGACATCACCGCCACGTCGGTGAAGCTCCTCGAGCTCAAGCCGACGAAGAAGGGCCACAAGGTGGTCAGCTACACCGTCGAGCCGCTGCCCGCCAATGCCGTCACGGAGAAGAACCTCCAGGACGTCGAGGCGGTGGGAGAGGCGATTCGACGAGCCGTCAAGCGCTCGGGAACCCGTACCAAGAGCTGTGCGGTCGCCGTGCCGAGCGCGATGGTGATCACCAAGGTCATCCAGATGCCCGACGGCCTCAAGCCCCACGAGATGGACGCGCAGATCCAGCTCGAGGCCGATCAGTACATCCCCTACGCGATCGAGGAGGTCAACCTCGACTTCCACGTCATCGGAGCCTCGGAGGAGCAAGAGGGGATGGTCGATGTCCTCCTCGCCGCCTCGCGCAGCGAGAACGTCGAGGATCGGACGGCCGCGGCCGAGATCGGCGGGCTCGACGTGAGAATCGTCGACGTGGAGCCCTACACGATGGAGGCGGCCTCTCAGCTGATCAAGCATCAGTTGGCCGACGAGGGCGTGGGCCGAACGGTCGCGATCCTCGATGTCGGGGCGAGCATGACGAGCCTCTGCGTGCTCCGCGACCAGGCGCTGATCTACACCCGCGAGCAGCCCTTCGGCGGCAAGCAGCTGACCGAGGAGATCATGCGCCGCTACGGGCTTTCCTACGAGGACGCGGGGCGCGTCAAGCGTGTCGGCGGTTTGCCGGAGAACTACGAGCCCGAGGTGCTCAGCCCGTTTCGGGACCTGATGGTCCAGCAGGCCAACCGATTCCTGCAATTCTTCTTCTCCGCCGACGAGAACGACTACGTCGATCAGATCGTGCTCGCCGGCGGCTCGACCGGCGTGCCGGGCGTGGCCGAGCTGATCGAGCAGCGCATCGGCACCCCGACGATCATCGCCGACCCCTTCGCCGAGATGAGCGTCGGCTCGGACATTCCCGCCCAACGGCTCAAGGACGACGGACCGGCGATGATGATCGCCTGCGGCCTCGCGCTCAGGGGTACCGAGCGATGACGCGCATCAACCTCCTGCCCTGGCGCGAGACGCACCGGCGCGAGAAGAACAACGAGTTCTACATCGTGCTCGGTCTGTGCATGGCGCTCGCCGCCGGCGTCGGCTACGGAGGCTACCGCTTCGCCGCCGGCGAGGTCGACTTCCAAGAGCGGCGCAATGCTCGCCTCGAGCGCGAGATCGCGCTCCTGCAGGCCGAGCTCCAGGAGATCGAAGCGCTGGAGGAGACCAAGAACGACCTGCTCTCGCGCATGGAGATCATCCAGCAGCTCCAGGGTCGACGACCGCAGGTCGTGCACACTCTTCACGAGATCGCCCGGCGACTGCCGAACGGGATCTACCTGACCTCGATGAAGCAGTCCGGGGAGGACCGCATCGTGCTCGAGGGCCGAGCCGAGTCGAACGCCCGCGTCTCGGCTCTGATGCGCCGGCTCGACCGGAGCGACTACTTCTCCCGACCCGATCTCGATGTGATCAGGACGGACCAGGAGGACCGCATCGGCCGCTTTCGCCTGACGCTCGTCCTGACCCGTCCCGACAAAACCGATGCAGCGGAGCCCGCCGATGGCGATCAGTGACACCCTCGCCGAGTTCACGCAGATCGACGGCGAGGACTTCAAGCGCGTCGGCACCGCCCCGATCGCGCTCCGGCTGCTGCTCATCGCGCTCGCCTGCGCGGCCGTCGTCGGCGCGATGTACTGGTACGTCGTGCTGCCGCAGTTCGAGGCCTTCGAGCGGGCCGAGGCGAAAGAGCTGACGCTTCGCCGCACGTTCGATCGGGAACAGTCGAAAGCGGCCAACCGTAGCGCCTACGCCGAGCAGCTCGAGGAGATGAAGAAGACGTTCAACGTCATGCTCCGCCAGCTCCCGAACCAGACCGACATCGAGAGTCTGCTCGTCGACCTGTCGCAGACCTCGGTCGCCGCGGGTCTGGAGGTGGAGTTCTTCAAACCCGAGAGCGAGGTGGAGCGCGAGTTCTACGCCGAGTATCCGATCCGGATCAGCGTGAGCGGCCGGTATCACGAGTTCGGGCAGTTCGTCAGCGGCCTCGCCGCGCTGCCGCGGATCGTGACCCTCAGCGACATCGACATCGCCGCTCCGGAGCGCAGAGGCGATGCGGACGATGCCCGCCGGGGCGCCAGGCTTCTGAAGATGGATCTGATGGCCACCACGTACCGCTACCTCGAGGAGGACGAGTAAGCCATGGGACGCCACAGACTCCTGCCGCCGCTCGCCCTCGCGGGACTACTCGCCTCCTGCGGCGGCGACATGTCCGATCTCGAGCGCTTCATCGACGAGACCAAACGCCGCCACCACGGCCAGGTCGAGCCGCTGCCGGAATTCGCGCCCCATCAGAGCTTCACCTACACCTCGCTCGGCATGCGCGATCCGTTCCGTCCACGCACCGACCCCACCTCCTCACCGGTCGCGGCCGAGAGCGAGTACAGCGGCCCCCGGCCCGAACCGACGCGTCGGCGCGAACCGCTCGAGCGCTACCCGGTGGATTCGCTGAAGATGGTGGGTCTACTGCAGCAGCGCTCCCAGACATGGGGCCTGGTACGCGACCCCGAGGGCACGATCCATCGCGTGCAGCCGGGCAATTTCGCCGGACAGAACCATGGGCAGATCGTGGCCGTTTCGGACAACCGTATAGACATCGTCGAGCTGGTGCCCGACGGACTGAGCGGCTGGATCAACCGCGATGCGCAGCTCGCGATGGGCGACGACTAGATGAACAGGGAGACGACGGTGAGAATGCAAGCCCGTACGACGACGCACCCGGCCGCACGAGACTCGAGTCGTCGCCGGGTGGAACGCCGGGCGATTCGCCCGATGAGCGGGCTCTTGCTCGCCGGCGCCGCCCTTCTGTGCTCCTCGTTCGAGGCGGGAGCCAACGAGCTGACGGACATCAGCCACGTGACGCTGACGGGCGACAGGCAGCAGATCGCGCTGACGATGAGCGGACCGGCGGCGCTGCCGAAGTCCTTCACCATCGACAACCCGGCGCGCATCGCCCTCGATCTGGCCGATACGAGCAACGCTCTCGAGGAGCGGAGTGTACGGATCGGCACGGGACTGCTCGAGAACATCACCGCGATCGAGGCCGGCGGACGCACGCGCGTGGTGCTCAACCTCGCCGCCCTCGCCCCCTATCGCACCTCCGTGCACGGTAATCAGCTGATCGTCACTCTCGGTGCCGATGGCGCCTCGGCGGAGGCGGCGGCACCGCTCCTCGGCGCCGCCGGCCCGGCCGGTGCCACGCGCGGCGTCGCACGGAGCGACACCGATCCGATCGAGGAGCGCCAACACTCGATAGAGGGAATCGACTTCCGCCGCGGTTCGATGGGCGAGGGGCGGGTGATCTTCGAGCTCTCCTCCTCCGGCATGGTCACCGACATGCGTCGGGAGGGCGGCCGCCTCGTCGTCGACTTCCCCGACACCGAGCTCGCCGCGTCGCTGCAGCGACGCCTCGACGTGATGGATTTCGGCACCCCCGTGCAGTTCGTCGACGCCATCGCCAACCGGCGCGGTACCCGGGTCGTCATCCAGCCGGCGACGCAGGACTTCGAGCAGCTCGCCTATCAGACCGACGACACGTTCACCATCGAGCTCAAGCCGATGAGCCGCGAGGAGATCGAGGAGAGCCGCAAGGAGAAGTTCGGCTATACGGGGGAGAAGCTGTCGCTGAACTTCCAGGACATCGAGGTACGCTCGGTGCTGCAGCTCCTGGCCGATTTCACCGATCTCAACATCGTCGTCGCGGACTCGGTACAGGGGCAGCTGACCTTGCGCCTGAAGGATGTGCCCTGGGATCAGGCGCTCGACATCATCCTGCAGAGCAAGGCGCTCGGCAAGCGCCGCTCGGGCAACGTCATCATGATCGCCCCGGCCGAGGAGATCGCCGATCGCGAGCGCATCGAGCTCGAGGGCATGAAACAGAAGAGCGAGCTCGCCCCGCTACGGACCGAGTACTTCCAGGCCAACTACGCCAAGGCCGCCGAGCTCGCCCTGCTGCTCCAGTCGGAGACCGGCGGCATGCTCTCCGAGCGCGGCAGCGTCACGGTCGACGAGCGCACCAACACGCTGCTGATCAACGACACCGTCGAGCAGCTGACTCGCATCCGCGCGCTCGTCCACCGCCTCGACGTGCCGATCCGTCAGGTGCTGATCGAATCCCGCATCGTCATCGCCTCGGACGATTTCAACAAGGACATCGGAGTGCGCTGGGGGCTCAACCGCAACACGGCCAGCCCCGGTGGGCAGGGAGACGAGGGCTTCATCGTCAGCGGCAACGGCAACGGCGTGTCCAACCTCCTCAACAACGCGCCGCTCGACAACAGCCGCTTCAACGTCAACCTACCCGGCAACAACGCCGCCGGCTCCATCGGGCTCGCGCTCGCCAAGCTCCCCTTCGGCACGCTGCTCGAGCTCGAGCTCTCGGCGATGCAGGCCGAGGGCACCGGCGAGGTGGTCTCGAGCCCGCGCGTCATCACCGCCAACCAGCACGAGGCCTACATCGAGCAGGGCGTGGAGATTCCCTACCTCGAGGCCTCCTCCTCCGGCGCGACATCGGTCTCGTTCCGGAAGGCCGTCCTCGGACTGACCGTCACCCCGCAGATCACCCCCGACGACCGCATCGTCATGGATCTGAAGGTCAACAAGGACACCGTCGGGCAGATCTTCGGCGCCGGCGCTCTGCAGGTACCGAGCATCGATACCCGCGAGGTCAGCACCCAGGTGCTGGTCGACAACGGCGAGACCGTCGTACTCGGCGGCGTCTACGAGCAGACGCTCCTGAACAAGGTCGATAAGGTGCCCTTCTTCGGCAACCTCCCGTTGATCGGGCGGCTGTTCCGCCACACCACCGACAAGGACGAGAAGTCGGAGCTGCTCGTCTTCGTCACCCCGAAGATCGTCAAGGAGAACGCCTCGCTCACGTACTGAGCGCGCACTTGCGCCGCACCCGCGCCGAGGGGCCTCGCGCTTCGGTATCATGCGCCCGAGCCGCAACGCCCGAGCGTCATGACCAGCATCTTCCTCATCGGCCCGATGGGCGCGGGCAAGAGCAGCGTCGGCCGGGCGCTGGCGCGCCGCATCGGGTTCCGCTTCGTCGACAGCGACAAAGAGATCGTCGAGCGCTGCGGTGTCGACATCCCCACCATATTCGACTACGAGGGGGAGGCGGGATTTCGGGCGCGCGAGGCGAGGGTGATCGACGAGCTGACGGCCCTCCCCGATGTCGTGCTCGCCACCGGCGGCGGGGCGGTGCTGCGGGAGGACAATCGCGCTCGGCTCGCCGCTCGCGGGCACGTCGTGCTGCTCTCGGTCGATCTCGCCGAACAGCTCCGTCGCGTGGCCTTCGACACCAACCGCCCGCTGCTCCGAAGCGCGGATCCCGAGGGGCGACTCCGCGCCCTGATGGAGGAACGCACGCCGATCTACCGCGCGCTCGCCGACGTCGAGATTTCCACCGACTCGCGTCGCATGTACCATGTCGTCTCGCGCATCCTGCGCCATCTGAAACGGCACGAGCTCGTCGGCGACACGACCGGCTGAGCGATCCCGCCCGCCCCCAACCGCTCCCGCTCCGATACGCGCCCCGCCGCCCCCGCGAGCTCCGGACGCCCCGAAACGCCGCATGCACACCGTCTCGATCGATCTCGGCGCCCGGAGCTACCCGATCCACGTCGGGGCGGGTCTGCTCGGGAATCGGCGGATGCTCCGTGCGCACGTCCCGCGGCGCGCGATGGTGGTGACCGACGAGCGTGTCGCCCCGCTCTACCTCGAGCGCACCCTCGCCGCCCTCGGCGACACGCCCACCGCCCACGTGATCCTGCCGGAGGGCGAGGCGCACAAGCACATCACCACGCTCGAGCGGGTCTACGAAGCGCTGCTCCGCGAGAGGTTCGATCGCGGCACCACCATCGTCGCGCTCGGCGGCGGCGTCGTCGGCGACATCGCCGGCTTCGCCGCGGCGAGCTACCAGCGGGGGGTCGATTTCGTGCAGGTGCCCACCACCCTCCTCGCCCAGGTCGACTCCTCCGTCGGAGGCAAGACCGGCGTCAACCACGCGCTCGGCAAGAACATGATCGGCGCCTTCCACCAGCCGGTGGCGGTCATCGCCGACACCGACACCCTCGACACCCTCGCCGATCGGGAGCTCTCGGCAGGTCTCGCGGAGGTGATCAAGTACGGGCTCATCGTCGACGCGGCGTTCCTGCAGTGGCTCGAAGGGCACGTCGGAGCGCTCCTCGATCGGGAGCCCGGCGCCCTCGCCCACGCGATCCGCCGCTCCTGCGAGATCAAGGCCGGCTTGGTCGAGGAGGACGAGCGCGAACGCGGGCGGCGCGCGTTGTTGAACCTCGGTCACACTTTCGGACACGCGATCGAGGCGGCGACCGGCTACGGCACCTGGCTGCACGGCGAGGCGGTGGCCGCCGGTACCGTCATGGCGCTCGATCTCTCGGTGCGGCTCGGGCTGGTGGACGATGCGCTCGCCGAGCGCGCGATCGCCCTGCTCGAACGGGCCGGCCTGCCCGTCGCCCCGCCGCCGGAGCTCGATCCCGAGACCTTCCTCGACTACATGCGGCGCGACAAGAAGGTCAGCGACGGCGAGCTACGACTGGTGCTCGTCGACGGCGTCGGCAGCGCGCGCGTCACCGCCGACATCGCCCCGACCGCGCTGCAGGCCACGTTCGAGCGTTTTCACGCCCCTCACTCTCCCGTGGCGCCGGCACGGCCGCTATAGTAGCGGCGGTTCCCAACCCCGCGAGCGTACGTCCCGATGCCGTCATCCGAGGCCCCCGAAACCGGGCGAGACGCCTGGCTGTCCGACACCGCGCTGTCGGCACTCGGGCTCCGGGAGCAGCCGTTCGCACCGGGCGAGCCCGACGCCGCCCCGGGGGGCAGCCCGAGCGGTGCGGCGAGCGGTGAGACGAGCGGCGAGACCTTCACCGACGACATCACGGCCGAGCAGCTGGCCGACATCCGCCAGGCGCTGGTCACCGGAGACGATCTCCTGCTCGTGCTCGGCGAGGACGGGGCGGGCAAGTCGACACTGCTCGCCCAGCTCGCCGCCAACAGCGGGCTGCGCATCCAGTGCTTCTCGGTCGTCGGC
>Ga0114952_1002865_pt1 | contig 12711 bp, 11 predicted proteins | sample SidtaG_2_FD_87303 | JGI IMG/M metagenome (GOLD analysis project Ga0114952, IMG submission 87303) | Marine algal microbial communities from Sidmouth, United Kingdom - Sidmouth_Asex2 metaG | ecosystem: Host-associated > Algae > Red algae > Unclassified | place: Sidmouth, United Kingdom | collected... | reverse complement strand
GGACGTCTGCAGCGCGCGCGGGAGTTCCGCGCCGATCTCTTCGTCTCGATTCACGCGGATGCCTTTCCGCGTCGCGAGGCGAAGGGCAGCTCCGTCTACACGCTCTCGCTCGACGGGGCGAGCTCGGAGGCGGCCGCCTGGCTCGCGCGCAGCGAGCACGAGACGGCGGCGCTCTACGGCGACGTGACGCTCGACGGGCTCGAGCAGCGTCTGCGCCGGACGCTCCTCGATCTCGCCCAGAGCAGCACCCTCGAGGCGAGCCTCGACATGGGGGCCTCCGTGCTCGCCGAACTCGGGCGGATCGGTGACGTGCACAGCGAGACGGTCGAGCAGGCGAACTTCGCGGTGCTCAAATCGCCCGACATCCCTTCGGTATTGGTCGAGACGGCGTTCATCTCGAACCCCGCGGAGGAGCGAAAGCTCAACGACCCACGCTACCAGGACGCGCTCGCCGGGGCCATCCACCGTGGCATCTCGGGCTACCTCGCCCGTCGCGCCCCGCCCGGCACCCACCTGCACGCCGAGCGCGCGGCGCGCGGCTGACGAAGGGTCGCCGGCTCGATCGGGTCGGCGCGGAATGGACGCTCGCCGCTCGAAAAGGCCCGATAATGGCCGCTCGAGCCAACCTCACCCCCGCCGACCGTGCCGATCCAGCCACTCCCCGACCACCTGATCAACCAGATCGCCGCCGGCGAGGTCGTCGAGCGCCCGGCCTCGATCGTCAAGGAGCTGGTGGAGAACGGTCTCGATGCCGGGGCGACGCGCATCGAGGTGCTGCTCGAGGGCGGCGGGCTCGAGCGCATCCGGGTGCGCGACGACGGGCACGGTATTCCCCCCGAGGAGCTCGGGCTGGCGCTCGGGCGCCACGCGACGAGCAAGCTGCGCACTCTCGACGATCTCCAGCATGTGCGCACGATGGGCTTTCGCGGCGAAGCGCTCGCCAGCATCGCCTCGGTCTCGCGGCTCTCGCTGACCTCGCGCGCGGCCGGTACCGAGCGTGGAGCGACCATCCGCCACCGCCATGACGGGCGGGCCGAGAGCGCCCCGGCCCCGCACCCGCGCGGCACCACGGTCGATGTCGAGGCGCTGTTCGGGGAGGTGCCGGCGCGGCGCAAGTTCATGCGCACGCCACGCACCGAGCACGCTCGTGCCGAGGCCGTCGTCCGTACCCTGGCCATGGCGCACCCTGGCTGCGCGTTCAGCGTCGTACACGATGGGCGCGAGAGCTTCGCCTGCGCCGCGGCGAGCGACGGGCCGGGACGCGACGCTCGTATCACGCGCATTCTCGGCAAGGCGTTCGGGGCCGCCGCCCGGGCGATCACGCTGGAGGGGGACGCGCTCGGGCTCTCCGGCTGGATCGCCGATCCGAGCTTCTCGAGAAGCCAGGCGGACATGCAGCACTTCTTCGTCAACCGCCGCAGCATCCGCGACAAGACTCTCGCCCACGCCGTGCGTCAGGCTTATCGGGACCTCGTCTACCACGCCCGCCATCCGGCGTTCGTGCTCTTTCTCGACATCCCTCCCGAGAGCGTCGACGTGAATGTCCATCCGGGTAAGCAGGAGGTGCGCTTCCGCGACGGGCAACTCGTGCACGGTTTCGTGCGGCGCACGCTCGAGCAGTTCCTCGCAGCGGTCCGCCCCGGGGACGAGGCGGCCGTCGCGATCGGCACCGAGCCGGCGCTCGGATCGTCCGGCAGAGACGGCGGGCACGCCTCGAGTGGCGTCACCGAGAGAGCCGGTGTACGGGGCGGGGTGGAGGGGGACGGCGAGAGCGGCAAGAGTCCGCACGGGGCGACCGCGCGGCAGATGAGCGGGCGAGGTGGGGTCGGACCCGCGCCCGCACAGCGGACGATGGCGCTCGAGCCGCGCGTGCAGTTCGACGCGATGAGCCGCCTCGCCGCCGCACCGCCCAGTTCCCGGCCAGGCACGAGCGGCCGGGCACCGGTGCCGCTCGACCCCTACGCTCGGGAGCCGGGGTATCCGATCGGATCGGGCGAGGAGGAGGGGGCGGATGCGGTGGGGGACGGTGCGGCCCCCCCGCTCGGCTACGCGCTCGCCCACCTGCACGGAGTCTACGTGCTCGCCCAGAACGCCGAGGGATTGGTCCTCGTCGACGCGCACGCGGCGCACGAGCGCATCACCTACGAGCGACTGAAGGCGGCGCATCGTGCGCGCGAGGTGCGCGCTCAGGCGTTGCTCGTACCGGTCACGCTCGATGTCGCCGAGAGCGAAGCCGACTGCGCCGAGGCGGCCACCGACTGGCTCGGCGAGCTCGGGCTCGGGATCGTCCGGCAGGGACCGGGGAAGCTCTGCGTTCGCGAGGTGCCGGTTCTGCTCGGGCGTGCCGATCCGGCGGCGCTCTTGCGCGACGTGCTCAGCGATCTGGCCGAGCACGGTTCGAGCGAGCGGGTGCAGGCGGCGCTCGAGGCGGTGCTCTCGTCGATGGCCTGTCACGGCTCGGTACGTGCCAACCGCGCGCTGACGGTGCCGGAGATGAACGCGCTGCTCAGACAGATGGAGAGCACCCCGAACAGCGGCCAGTGCAACCATGGGCGCCCGACCTGGACGACGCTGTCGATGAGCGCACTCGATGGGCTCTTCCTGCGCGGGCGCTGAGCCGAGTACCGGGCGCGTCCTCGGCCGTGGCCCCGCGCCGTCGGCGGGGCCGGGCGCCGCGTTGCGACCGGCCTGCCCGATGCGATGATGATCGAAAGGGCTCGGTAGGTTGTCGATGGAGGAGAGAGCGGTATCGTCGGGTTCGAGCGTCGTTCTGCTGAGCGGTCCGACGGCGAGCGGCAAGACCGCGCTGGCCGTGGCGCTCGCCCGTGTGCTCGACGCCGAGATCGTCAGCGTCGACTCCGCGCTCGTCTACCGCGGGCTCGATATCGGGACGGCCAAGCCGACGGAGCTCGAGCGCGCGGGCGTACCGCACCATCTGATCGACATCCGTGAGCCCTGGGAGGCGTACTCGGCCGCCGCCTTCGTCGACGACGCGCTGAGCGCGATCGCGGAGATTCGCTCGCGTGGCCGACTGCCGCTGCTCGCCGGCGGCACGCTGCTCTACGTCCGGGCGCTCGAGCGCGGGCTCGCGCCGTTGCCGCCGGCCGATGCCGGCGTTCGCGAGGCGCTCGCGGCCGAGGCCGCCAGCCGCGGCTGGCCCGCGTTGCACGCCGAGCTCGCTCGGGTCGACCCCTCCTCGGCGGCACGCATCCACCCTAACGACCCTCAGCGCTTGCAGCGGGCACTCGAGGTTCACCGCCTGACCGGCACCGCACTCGGCGAGCTTCAGCGGCGCACCGTCTCCAGTCTCGACGGGCCGCTCGTCAAGCTTGCCCTCGTCCCCGACTCGCGCGCCTGGTTGCACGCGCGTATCGCCCGGCGGCTCGAGGCGATGCTGGCGGCCGGCTTTCTCGAGGAGGTCCGAGCGTTGCGGGCGCACCGGCGCGTGAGCGCGGCACTGCCGGCGATGCGTAGCGTCGGCTACCGGCAGGCCTGGGAACATCTCGAGCGGACCGAAGGCCCGGTCGGTGCGACCGGGCGCGAGACGGAGTCCGTGCCGACGGTGCTCGAGAGGGCGTGGGTGGAACGCGCGTGCGCCGCCACGCGGCAGCTGGCCAAGCGGCAGCTCACCTGGCTTCGCGGCATGGACGGGCTCGCCACCGTCTCCTGCGATACCCTGAGCCTCGACGCACAGGCCGCCGCCTGTCTCGAGCACCTGCAGACCTTCGGAATCCGCCCACCATGACCCCTTCGACGACCGCAGCGTCACCGCCCGCCCCGCCGACAACCGCTCCGGTCGCGTCGTTCCCGGCCGTACCGTCGCTGATCGAGCAGGTAGGAGGAACGCGATTGGTACCGATCACTCGGATCGCCGACGGGGAGCGGGGCAATCGCGTGTTCGGCAAGCTCGAAGGCGACAATCCCGCCGGTTCGGTCAAGGACCGCCCGGCGGCGAACATGATCCGTCGCGCCGAGGAGCGTGGCACGATCCGTCCGGGGGATCTGCTGATCGAGGCGACCAGCGGCAACACCGGCATCGCGCTCGCGATGGTGGCGGCGGCGATGGGTTACCGCATGCGCTTGCTGATGCCCGACAACATGACCGAGGAGCGCAAGGCGTCGATGCGGGCCTACGGCGCGGAGCTCGTGCTCGTGACCGAGGAGGAGGGAATGGAGTTCGCCCGCGACGAGGCGGCGGCGATGGCCGAGCGCGGCGAAGGGCTGGTGCTCGATCAGTTCGCCAATCCCGACAACTGGGACGCCCACTACCGCAGCACCGGCCCCGAGCTCTGGGAGGCGACCGAGGGACGTATCACGCACTTCGTCAGCTCGATGGGCACCACCGGCACGATCATGGGAGTGTCGCGCTATTTGAAGGAGCGCAACCCCGACATCACCATCGTCGGCGTGCAACCCGAGGACGGCTCGAGCATCCCGGGCATCCGACGCTGGCCCGAGGCGTACCTTCCCAGGATCTACGAGCCCGAGCGGGTGGATCGGATCATCGACGTGAGCGCCGGGGAGAGCGAGGAGATGGCGAGGCGGCTCGCGCGCGAGGAAGGGATACTCGCGGGCGTCTCCTCGGGCGGTGCCCTGTGCGCGGCACTGAGGCTGTCGGCGGAGCTCGAGAACGCCGTGATCGTGACGATCGTCTGCGATCGTGGTGACCGCTATCTCTCGAGCGGGCTGTTCCCGAGCGACTGAGCAGGGCGCGGGCCGGAGCTGCTCGCTCGGGGGGAAACGCTCAGGAGAGCATGAACTCCACGTCGATGCCCGCCACGTTCAGCTCGTCACCGCTGTGCAGCAGCACCGGCTCGTCGCCGATGCTGTCGCGGTTGAGCGTGGGACGCTCGATGCTGTCGTCGCTCTCGATGTGCATGAGGAAGTAGCCGTCGGGCTTGCGCATGATCGCGGCGATCTGGATACCCGGTCGGCCGAGCGTCGTGACCGGTTTGTCTATCGGTAGAATCTGCCCCGACTTGGCGCCGTTCTTGATCTCGATGACGGCACCGTGCGAGCTCGGGCGTCCACCCTCGAGCTCGTGCGTCGGTTGCTTGGACAGCTCGCCGTCGAGCTCGTCGAACGGGTGCGGGGCGGCGTGCAGAGGGGCGACCGGGCGTGGCAAGGGCGTGGCGTCGGGCGAGCGTCCACCGGGGGCGTTCTCGCCCGCGCCTTCCGCCACCGGCCGCGGCGGGATGACGCTATGCAGGCGTGGCTGGGCCGCCGGCTCACCGAGCGTCGGCGTGCCCGAGGCCGTCTCGGGCGTGGCCATACGCTCGACCGTCGCGCTCGGGGAGACGCTCCGGACGAACCGCACCCGGACGCGACCGAGGATGATCTCCTCGTCCTCTTCGAGCCGCTGACGCGAGACCGCTCGACCGTCGACGTAGGTGCCGTTGGTGCTGCCGAGATCCTCGATCCACGCACCCTCCTCGTCGAGGGTGATGCGTGCGTGGAGGGCGCTGACCGAGCGGTCGGCGATGCACACCGAGTTGGTCGAGCGCCGGCCGATCCCGATGACGCGGGTCTCGGCTCCGAAGTCGAGCTCGTCGGTCTCGCCGTCCTCCTGCGTCACGATGATCGTCGTCATTCGAGATACTCTGTGGGTGCGAGGCGTACGGATCGGGACGATTATCGAGGGGGGCGTTCGATCGCGTCAACCGGTGCGGCGGACCGCTCAGGTGTCCGACGGCGGACCGCGCACTCGCAAGGTTTCGCCGACGCGGATCAGGTCCGCCCGAAGAGGGCGTCCGTGGCGATCGGTGATGTCCTCGATCGTGACACCGTGTTGCCGGGCGATCGCCGAGAGCGTGTCCCCGTGGACGACGACGTGCTCGAGGCTCGGGCGGTCGTCGGCGGGGAGCGTGTCGCGCAGCCTCAGCCGTTGCCCGACGCGGATCAGCGAGCCCTCGAGATCGTTGAGCGTCTTCAGTCGCGTCTCGGAGAGGCCGTGTTCGAGCGCGATTTCGCCGAGCGTGTCGCCGGCGAGCACCACGTGCACGTTCGCTCGCGCGGGCCTCCGGTCGGGTACCGTCACCGTGGCGCCGAGGCGCCCGAGAAATGCCTCCTCGGTGCCGCGCGGCACGTACAGCTCGTGAGGCCCTGCCGGTGGGGTCACGCCGCGCGTCAGTCCGGCGTTGAGCCGCCGCAGCTCGCGTTCGGGAAGCCCGCCGATCGCGGCGGCCTGCTCGAGACTGATGCGACGACCCACGTCGACCTTGACGAAGGCCGGCTCGAGCGGTACCCAAGGCACGTCGAAGCCACCGTCGCCCTCGCGCAGCAGGGCGAGCAGACCGAGCAGCTTCGGCACGTAGGCGCGCGTCTCGGCCGGGAGCTCTAGCGACCAGAAGTCTTCGGCGCGCCCCGCGGCGCGGTTGCGGCCGATCGCCTGTCGTACTCGCCCGGGGCCGGCGTTGTAGGCGGCGAGCGTCAGCTCCCAGTCGCCGTGGAACTCGGCGTTGAGATAGCTCAGGTAGTCGAGCGCGGCACGCGTCGAGGCGACGATGTCGATGCGCCCATCGTACCAGTCGCTCCACTCCACACCGATCTCGCGCGCGGTGAGCGGCACGATCTGCCAAAGTCCCACCGCCGCGTCGACGCTTCGCGCGTGCGGACGAAAGCCGCTCTCGATAGCCGGCAGGAGCGCGAGCTCGGGGGGCAGAAAGCGCGCCTCGAGCGCCGTGACGATGTGCGCCACGAAGGGCGTGCCGCGGTAGAGGGTCTTGCTCATCCACGGCGCCTCGTCGCGCAGAGCGCGCACCCGTGCCCGTACGCTCTCGTTGTTCGGGATCTGCAGGCGACCGGCCGTGCTCACGCGCGTCCAGACATCCTCGGGCAGCGGCGCGGCGGGGAGCGGGGCGAGGCCGTCCTCGAGTCCGTGAACGTGCTCGTCCCCGATCTCACGGAGCAGTGGCAGATCGTCCTCGGCGGTATTGCCGAGCGCCGGCAGCACGAGCAACGGCTCGCCGGGCTCGGCTCGATCCGGCGTCGCGCCCGTGTCCCCGTTCGCCGTGCCGAAGACGCCGAACACCAGCGCGAACGAGCGCAGCGCGGACGCTATACTCGGGCCGGTGGCGGACCGGTCCGCCGGGGGGCGATGACGATGCACGTTCGGCTGTGGATGATCGGTGGCGGAACCGGTGGCGGAACCGGTGGCGGGACCGGTGGCGGGACCGGTGGCGGGACCGGTGGCGGGACCGGTGGCGGGACCGGTGGCGGAATTGGTGGCCGGGTCGATGATGTGGTCGATGACGGGGGGCGATCGTGAGCGGAAGCGCCCGCACGCGTCGCTCGCCGGTCTGGCTCGACGCTCAGCAGCCGCTCGCGCGATGGTACGCAACCGGTCTGGGCGAGTCCATTCTGACCCAGCTCGAGGACGCGCTCGCCGCCCGTCTCGGCGACGTGTTCGGCTATCAGGGGCTGCAGGTCGGCAACCTCGCCGGGGGACGCGACCTGCTCGCGAGCGCCGGTCTGCACCGGCGGCTGATGCTGGACTCGCCCGGCAACGCGCCGATCATTTGGCCCCCGGGCGACTCTTCGGCGGAACGGCGCACGGCCGAGAGCTCGGCGGCGGGCACCCACGCCGCGGATGCCTCCGCGGCGGATGGTCGTGCCGTGGCCGTCCCCGCGGTGGACGGCCGTGCCGCGGACATCCATGCGGCGAGCTGCCATGCCGCGGACGCCTCCGCGGCGAGCTGCCATGTCACGGACGCCTCCGCGGCGGACGGCCATGCCGCGGACGCCTCCGCGGCGAAAGGTCATCCCGCGGACATCCGTACCGCGGATATCCATGCCGATGTCACCGCCCTGCCGATCGCCAGCGGGTCGATGAAGGCGGTGTTGTTCTTTCACACGCTCGATTTCTGCGCGCATCCCCACCAGGCGCTACGCGAGGCCGATCGCGTGCTGACCGACGACGGCCAGCTCGTCATCATCGGGTTCAACCCGTTCAGCGCCTTCGGAATCCGACATTTCCTGAGCGGCTGGCGGGGGCGCGAGCCGTGGAACGGGCGTTTCTATTCCCGCGGACGCGTGGGGGACTGGCTGTCGGTGCTCGATTACCGCGTGCTCGACAGTCATGCGATGTTCATCCGCCCGCCCTTCAACAGCGAGCGACTGTTGCGCCGTCTCGGCGGGCTCGAGCGCCTCGAGCCGTGGTTCGGTGCCCTCGGCGGGCTCTACATCGTCCGTGCCAGAAAGCAGAGGATGCCGATGACGCTGGTGCGGCGTCAGTGGCGGAGTCGTCGCGCGGGCATCGCCGCCGCCGGGCTCGCCCGTTCGGGTGAGGACAAGCCCGTCTCGAACGTCGCTCGCGTGGACTTTCGCAAGCGCTAGTGGCCCCTCGCATCGCTGTTCTCGGCCTCGCTGTCGAGGGGAAAGATCACTAGTGGCGCGCGTGGAACTCTTCACCGCCGGGGCCTGCCGCGGCAATCCGGGGCCGGGGGGATGGGGGGCGCTGTTGCGCTGCGGGGCGCACGAACGCGAGCTGTGGGGTGGTGAGCGGGAGACGACGAACAACCGCATGGAGATGACGGCGGTGCGCGAGGCTCTGCGCGCACTCAAGCGACCGAGCGAGGTGGTGCTGACGACCGATTCCCAGTACGTCAGGAAGGGCATCACCGAGTGGATCGGCGGCTGGAAGCGGCGTGGGTGGAAGACCGCCGGTGGCCAGCCGGTCAAGAACGCGGAGCTATGGCGCGAGATCGATGCCGAGGCGGCCCGTCACGATGTCCAGTGGCTGTGGGTGAAGGGACACAGCGGGCATCCCGAGAACGAACGGGTCGACACGCTCGCCAACCGGGGTATCGACGAGCTCGCCGAGCGGCGTAGCGCCGAAGCGCGTGCGGGGAGTCATCGGTGAGCCGCCAGATCGTTCTCGACACGGAAACCACCGGGCTCGACCCGCAGGCCGGGCATCGCGTCATCGAGATCGGCTGCGTCGAGATGCGTGAGCGACGCCTCACGGGCAACAACCTCCACCTCTACCTCCAGCCCGATCGTGAAGTCGACCCCGGCGCGATGGCCGTGCACGGGATCACGGACGAGTTCCTGGCCGACAAGCCGCGCTTCGCCGATGTCGCCGCCGAGCTCCGCGACTACCTCGTGGGGGCCGAGCTCCTGATTCACAACGCCGATTTCGACGTGGGATTTCTCGAGCACGAGTTCGCGCTGCTCGGCGAGCCGCTCGTGCTGGGGTCGGTCTGCACCGTCACCGATACGCTGGCGATGGCACGCAGACGCTATCCGGGCCAGCGCAACAGCCTCGATGCGCTGTGTAAGCGTCTCGGCGTCAGCAACAGCCACCGCACGCTGCACGGGGCACTGCTCGACTCCGAGATTCTCGCCGACGTCTACCTGGCGATAACCGGTGGGCAGGCCGCGCTCGTGCTCGAGGAGGGCACGGATGGCCGGTGGGGAGACGGTCCGGGTCTCGCCAGCATCGACGTGAGCCGGCTTCGTCTGGTGCCCGCGACCGAGCCGGAGCTCGCGGCGCATCGGTTATGGCTCGAACGGCTCGAGGCGGAATCCTCGGAGGGCTGCGTCTGGCTCCGCCGCGCTGCGGGCGAGTCTTCCGGCCTCTCTCCCGAGGAGGACGTGGCGGGTACGAGCGGCGCGCAGAACCCGGTCGGCGCCGCCACCCACTGATCGATGGCGGCACGGCCGGTGAAGGTGAGCGAGCGGCCCGTGGACGGGCGCCAGAGCGAGGGCCGGGCCGGGTCCTCGAGCGGGACGGCGGGGCAGGGTCAGTGCGCGCGCACGACGCGCGCCTTGTCACGCTGCCAATCACGGTCCTTGATGCTCGCCCGCTTGTCGTACTCTCTCTTGCCCTTGCCGATACCGATCTCGAGCTTGACCCGCCCACCTTTCCAGTACATCGATATCGCCACGATCGTGTAGCCCTTTCTCTCGACCGCCCCGACCAGACGGGCCAGCTCGCGACGGTTGAGCAGGAGCTTGCGTCGGCGCTGCGCCTCGGCGACGCGATGCGTGGAGGCGTTGACGAGTGGGGTGATCGAGCAACCGTAGAGCCACGCTTCCATGCGCACCATCTGAACGTAGCCATCGACCAGTTGAACGCGGCCGGCACGCAGGCTCTTGACCTCCCAGCCCTCGAGCATCAGCCCCGCCTCGAAGCGCTCGTCGATCGCGAAGTCGAACGTCGCCCGCTTGTTGCGCGCGATCAGGGCGCCGGGGGGGGCCGCCGTACGGCCGGCGTTTTTCTTCTTCTTGGCCATGATCGTGCATTATACGGGTCTCTTCGGCCCGACCCGCTCACCCTATGCCCCGCATCGCTCGATCCGCGCGCGTACCGCATACCGCGGAGCAGATGTACCGCCTCGTGAGCGACATCGAGTCCTATCCCGAGTTCCTCCCCTGGTGCAACGACGCTCGTGTGCGGGAGGCGAGCGAGACTCACCAGGTGGCGACGATCGTGTTCGCCAAGAGCCTCCGACAGACGCACTTCACGACGCGCAACCGGCTCGAGCCCGAGCGTGCCATCCATGTCTCGTTGGTCGAGGGACCGTTTCGTCGGCTCGAGGGCTCGTGGCGGTTCACCGACATCGAGGGCAGTGGTTGTCGCTGCGACCTCGAGGTGGAGTTCACCTTCGCGGGTCGTCTGCTCGCGACGCTGATGGGGCCGGCGTTCAACCGTGTCTGCGACGCGCTGGTCGGTGCCTTCCTGCGCCGCGCCGACGCGCTGTACGGATCGGTGGGCAAGGCCGCGCCCTCCTGAGCGTGATCGCCGTCGAGGTGGTGCTCGCGACGCCCGAGCGCCAGCAGCTGATCGCTCTGCGCGTGCCGCCCGGGTGCACGGCACGCGAGTCGGTCCATCGCGCACGTGCGGCGGGACTCGACACGGGGGCGGCCGACGTGGACCCCGAGCGCGGCCCGCTCGGGATCTGGGGCGAGCGCGTCACCGACGAGCGAGTGCTCCGCTCGGGGGATCGCGTCGAGCTCTACCGCCCGCTCCGACAGAATCCGCGCGAGCGACGCCGCCGGCGCGCCGCCATCGAGCGCGATCAGTCGGGCGGTACCTCGCCGGGCAGGGGGGCTCGGCGCGGAGCCCCGAACTCGTCGTCGAGATCGTCGCCGCGGCCGTCGTCGATGACGCGGGAGTCGTCGAGCTGACCGTCCTCGAGCGATTCGTCGTCGATGTCGCTCTCGCCGCGCCGTAGCGACGAAGGAGCGGACTCTTCCCGGCGACTGGCGAACTCCCACCAGCGAGGCTCGTTGAAGACCTCGCCGCTCACCTCGTCCCGATTGCTCTCGAGTCCGGTGACGACATCGCCGTCGAAGAGCACCGAGACACGGCGCGCGGGAATCGCCGTACCGGCAGGACCGCGGGTGTAGAGATAGTCCCAGCGATCGGTATGGAACGGCGTCGCGGCCACCGGGGAGCCGATCAGCGCCCGCACCGCCTCGCGCCGCATGCCGGGCTCGATCCGTTCGAGATCCGCCTCCTCGAGCAGGTTTCCCTGCTGGATGGTGATCTGGTGCGCGCGCGGCAACCAGAACGGATCGCCCCCACAGCCGCCGAGTGCGAGCGGGAGAGCGAGAAGCAGGAACGGGGGTAGGCGCACGGGAGAGCGAGGTTTCGGGACCGGGCGCCATTCTACCCGGCGGCTTCCCCGGCTGCCGATCCCGCCCGATCGATCGCCTCCGATCGAGCACGCCTCCCGGGTTCCGCTCGGTCGACCGCTCGCCGCTAGTCGGCCGCGTCGAGCATTTCCTGCGCGTGCTGTCGGCTGCGCTTGGTCAGGCGAGCTCCGCCGAGCATGCGCGCGATCTCGTCGCGCGTGGCCTCCCCGGCGAGCGTCTCGACCGCGGTGCGGGTCAGGCCATCGGCGACCGTCTTGGTCACTCTGAGGTGATGGTGGGCCTGAGCGGCGACCTGCGGGAGATGGGTGACGCAGAGTACCTGTGCCTCCTCGCCCACGCGACGCAGGAGTTGTCCGACGGTCTCGGCCACCGCGCCGCCGATGCCCGCGTCGACCTCGTCGAAGATCAGCGTCGGGACATCGCGCGAGCCGCTCGTGGCGAGCTGCAGGCAAAGCCCGACGCGCGAGAGCTCGCCGCCCGAGGCGATGCGCCCGAGCGGCGCGGGGGCGATACCGGGGTTCGGGCTGACGAGGAAGGTGACGCTGTCGATGCCGCTCGGGGTGCGCGCCTCGGGATCGCCGGTCACCTCGACGACGAAGCGCCCGCCCTCCATCGCGAGGCTCTGCATCGCGTCGGTGACGAGCTTGGCGAGCTTCTTCGCGTCGCGTCGGCGGCGCGCACCGAGCTTGACGGCGAGCGCCGTGTAGTCGGCGAGCCGCGCGTCGCGCTCGCGCTCGAGAGCCTCTTCGGTCGCGCCCGGTCCGGTGAGCTCGTCGAGCTCGTCGCGGAGCGTCTGTTCCCGTTCGGCGAGTTCGACGCTCTCGCAGCGGTGCTTCTTGGCGAGCGCGTACAGTCGTGCGAGCTTGGCGTCGAGCCAGGCGAGGCGAGCGTCGTCGTGCTCGAGCGCGCTGGCCTCGCCGCGCACGAGCCTCGCCGCCTCCGTGGTCTGAATGCTCGCCGACTCGATCAGATCGAGCGCTTCGCGCAGTCGCTCGTCGATGGCGGCGAGCTCGCGAAGCGGCTTGAGCGCTCGCGCGAGCGCCTCTCCCGCGCCGCCCTCGAGCGCCTCCAGCGCCGCGTCGCCGAGCGTGCGCAGGCGCTCGACGTTGG
>Ga0114952_1002857_pt1 | contig 12738 bp, 9 predicted proteins | sample SidtaG_2_FD_87303 | JGI IMG/M metagenome (GOLD analysis project Ga0114952, IMG submission 87303) | Marine algal microbial communities from Sidmouth, United Kingdom - Sidmouth_Asex2 metaG | ecosystem: Host-associated > Algae > Red algae > Unclassified | place: Sidmouth, United Kingdom | collected... | reverse complement strand
TTAATAGAAAAGGAACAAATTTCGGTCTGGTATTCCGTACCGTTAGCCTTGGTACAAATTCTACAACGTGGCGCACTAGAACGACGAAATATGCACCATCTTCGCTGGGTGATTTTTGCGGGTGAATTGTTTCCGACTAAGCATCTAAAAGCATTGATGCAGATTTGGAAAAATGCGCGATTTAGCAATGCCTATGGACCGACTGAGACGAATGTTTGTACTTACTACAATGTTCCCAAAAACTTAGCATCTGATGCCCCAATTTCTATAGGAAAACCTTGGGGAAATACGGAAATACTGATAGTAAATAAAGATGAAAACCCTGTAAATAAAGGGGAGGTTGGTGAATTACTCATCAGGGCAGCAACATTGATGGAAAGCTATTGGGGACGACCTGATTTGACCCGAAAGGTATTTTTAAAAATAAAAATTGAGGATGGTAGAGAACTTATTTTTTATAAAACAGGTGACTTGGTTAAGGAAGAAATCGACGGTAATTTTACCTTTTTAGGACGCAAAGATAGACAGGTGAAAACGCGTGGTTTTAGGGTGGAATTAGATGAGGTTTCCACTTTTTTATTGCAAAATGAAGCAGTTGAAGAGGCGGCAGTTTATACGATTGTAAATGAAGAACAGGAGGTGTTAATTGAAGCTGCCGTTATTTTAAAAAATGGTATCGCAACGACGAGTGATGAATTGCTTTTACATTTAAAACAATGTTTGCCTTCCTATGCTTTACCGCATAAAATTAAGGTCGTAACGGAATTTCCGAGGACGGCTACGGGTAAAGTGGATTTGAAAATAATGAGTAGTAGCGACTATATTGGTCAGGCTGCATAAAATAAGCCATCGGATGATAAACCCAAAGGGAGTTTGAGGGTAAAAACGGGTTGCAAAAACCGTTTTTACCCTCAAGACCCATTTGCGCATTGCCGCAGGCAATGCGTGGGGTTACTTTCTGGAGGGAGAAAATTTTAATTTTCTCCCTCCTCAAATATAAGATTCACTAAGTACATGCACATGCAAAAAATAATCATTGACTACATCCAAAACGACCTCCTCAGCGGACAAGGCGACTTACAACTAACCGCCGACGAAGATTTATTGACCACGGGCTTAATTGACTCTCTTGGCATCATGAAATTATTGGCATTTTTGGAGGAACAATTCAACGTAAAAGTGCCTGCGGAAGACATGACAATCGAAAATTTTATGACGGTAGAATTGATGGAAAACTATATGAGAACCTTGCAGGGCTAAAGTAGAGAATATGACACCGAATACAATAACAATTCAACAAACACAAGCATTGTCGCAAAGTCAAATGTTGCTTTGGACTGGTCAAAAATTACATCCTGATTCACCGATGTACAATATGGTAATGCGGTTTGACTTGGCAGGAACGATTGATGTGAAGGCATTTCAAATGGCATTTCAACAATTGATTCAAGGGAGTGATGTCATGCGAACGATTATTGTTGAAAAGGACAATGTTCCTTTTCAGTTGGTACAGGAATTAGTGAATTTTGAGTTGGCTTATTTAGATTTATCAACAGATTTTATTAAAGAAACAACGTTTAAAAATTGGCTTAAAAAACGCAGCGAACAAGTTTTTGATTTAAAAAATAAGACTTTTGATTCGGCATTGATTAAATTTTCCAACACCCATTTTATTTGGTATTTTAACCAGCATCATTTGGTAACAGATGGTTGGTCATTGACGGTTTTGTATCAAAAAATGGTAGAATTGTATCAATTAGCCTTAACCGATTCTTTGGAAAATGCAATCAATTTGCCTGCTTTTGAAAGCTATTTAACTTACGAAAAAAGTGTTCGAGAACAACCGAAAAAAGAGGCAGTTGCTAAATATTGGAAGGAAAAATTAGCTAACTTATCAACGCCTCCGCGCTTGTATGGGGAAAGTGGAAAAAAAGGGTCGAGTCGGTCAGAACGTGTGTTGGTTGATTTGGGATTGGAGCGTTCCGAAAAATTAAGAAACTTAGCGAAAGAACGGGATTTACGAGCGTTTACGTTGCACATGTCTATGTTCAATATTTTTTCAACCTTACTTTTTGTCTATTTAAATAGAGTTAGTGGACAGCAAAATTTGGCGGTAGGTGCACCCTCGCACAATCGTCCGACGCTGAATTTTAAGCAAACGCCAGGCATGTTTATTGAGATTTTTCCGATGCAAGCTGAGGTTAATTCTGGCGATACTTTTATGGATTTATTTCAGCGAGTGCGGACGGAAGCGAGTCAGTATTTACGGAATGCGCAGTTGGGCATGAGTTCGCCCGATTTGAGTCGGGGTTTCAATGTGTTGTTGAATTATATTTCGGGTAGTTTCGGCAATTTTGGCAATATTCCTATGCAATCTGAATGGATTTTACCAGGACATACCGACCCTGAACATCATCTGCGTTTGCAAATTCACGACTTCGACAATACGGGTAATATTCAGTTGCACTTCGATATGAATACAGAAGTTTTTGATAAAAAATTACAGCAACGTGCACCTCAGCATTTTCTTAAAATTTTAGACCATTTTTTAGAAAATAGACATCAGTCGTTGTCGGATTTTGATATTTTAGAAAAAGAGGAAAAAGCGCATATTTTAAAAGGTCTAAATGATACTAAAAAGTTGTTCTTTTCAGAGAATCAGCACCTATTAACCTTATTTGAAAAGCAAGTTGAAAAGACACCGAACGCGACGGCAATTATTTTTGAAAATGAGCAACTGACTTATCAGCAATTTAATGAAAAAGCCAATCAAATAGGACATTTTATTCAAAAATTGGGCATTGGAACAGATGATGTTGTAGCAGTTTGTTTGGAACGGTCAATGGAAATGCCGCTGGCGATTTATGGTATTTTAAAAGCTGGTGCGGCATTCTTACCAATTGACCCGCATCATCCAAAAGAGCGATTGGATTTTATTTTAAAGGATGCAAATGTGAAGCTGGTTTTGACGCAAAAACAGTTTAAAAATAGCTTAGAAAATGGCGTATCGGATATCTTAGCATTAGATACAGATTGGTCAAAAATGACCCTTGAAAACAAGCAGAATCTGAACAAAAATATTGCGCCGAATGGTTTGGCGTATGTGATTTATACCTCTGGTTCGACCGGAAAACCTAAAGGTGTGATGGTTGAACATCGAAGTATTTGCAATCGCTTAAATTGGATAAATGAGGTCGTCCAAATTGACAAATCAGATGTATATTTACAAAAAACGCCCTACACTTTTGATGTTTCTGTACCCGAGTTTTTCTGGACGTTACAGATGGGAGCAAAACTCGTTATCGCACGCCCCGAAGGACATAAAAATCCATCTTATTTAATAGAAACTATTCAAGAATATGGCATTACGACCATTCATTTTGTACCGTCGATGTTGAGTGTGTTTTTGGAAGAAAAAGAACTGGAAAAATGTGCGACTTTACGACGTGTTTTCACAAGTGGCGAAGCAATTTCGATGACGTTGCAAAACCGATTTTTTGAGTATTTTGACGTTGATTTATATAATTTATATGGACCAACAGAAGCAGCGGTGGAAGTGACTCAATGGCGGTGTCGACCCAATGATGACGGGCAGATAGTACCAATTGGTATGCCTGTTGCCAATACGCATATTTACATTTTAGATAAAAAATTGCAGCCTGTTCCAATCGGTGTGCCTGGCGAATTATACATTGCTGGCATTCAAGTAGCACGAGGTTATTTAAATCGTCCAAAATTGACAGCAGAACGGTTTGTCAATGACCCATTTAGTGAAATTTCGGGTGCAAAAATGTATCGTTCGGGAGACTTAGCACGACATCGAAAAGATGGAGCCATTGAATATTTAGGACGAGTAGATTTTCAGATAAAATTACGTGGTTTTCGGATAGAATTAGGCGAAATTGAAGCAAGACTGGAAGGGTATGAAGCTGTTACTCAGGCAGTCGTCATTTTATACAAAGGGGAAAATGGCGAGCGGCAGCTAATCGCTTATTATACAGGAGAAAAAATAGATTTTGACAGTACATTTATTAACTATTTAGCGATTCATTTGCCAGCATACATGATTCCTGCACAGTTTATTTATTTAAAGAAATTTCCGTTAGGTTCAAGTGGGAAGGTGGACAGAAAACGGTTGCCAAAAGTGGATGTGAAAGCGCGAATTTCGGCGAAAGCGGAATATGTCGCGCCGAGAAATGAAATAGAAGAATTATTGGTAGAAATTTGGTCAGAAATTTTACAAATTGAGCGCATTGGCGTGTTCGATAATTTCTTTGAAATGGGTGGCCATTCGTTGACGGCAATTCGGTTAGTGTCGCGAGTGATTGAGGCGTTTGAATTGACCTTACCGATTAATTTAGTCTTTGAAAAACCGACAATTGCAGCTTACTCCGAACACATTGAAGCGACGATTTTACAATTGATGGAAGAGATGGATTTAGAAGAAAACGAAATGGCAGAATAATGGCACGCATCGTCTGCATAACGAGTGGATTAACGGGAATTTTGTACGCCAGTTTTGAATTGGTGGCGAGATTGGAAGCGGCAGGGCATGAAGTGATTTATGCGTGTCCGAAGGAAGTGGGGGAGAAGGTGCAGGCGCAAGGATTTGAGTACGTACAGTTGCCAGTAGTAAATTATTTTCCAGAGCCAGAATTACCCGTTTTTAAAGGTAATTTGCAGAAATTCAGGCGCTTATGTTATAAATGGCGCAATAAAAAAAGCCGTCAGAAAATGGCAATAGCGTCATTGAGAATGGACGAATTTGAGTCAGTTATTGAAAATTTAAATCCTGATTTATGGATTTTGGATGTCGAATTGCACGAGCACATCATGACGTTGGTGGCAAAAAAGAAACAAATTTTGTTGCTGAGTCAATGGTTTTCTTTGTGGCATCGAAAAGGATTGCCGCCGCTGTTAGAGGATACAATTCCTGATGAAAAATGGGCTGGAAGTTCAATGGGATTAGCGTGGACTTGGTGGAAAATTAAGTGCCAACGTTGGTGGATTTTTTGGAAGAAAAAAATCAGAAGTGGAAGAACAAATCGACGGTCAGTTTTACAGAAATATGCGCAAAAAATTGGTTTCCCCAAGCGATATATTTTAGAAAATTTTTGGCCTGGCCCGTTTGTTTATGGAGAATTACCTGTGATGAATATGACAGCTTTGGAATTAGAATTTCCGCACGATATTCGTCCAAATTCTTTCTATGTCGGCTCAATGGTTTTTGAAAATCGAGTTGATATTCAGACAAATGTAGTCGTTGAAAAACGCTTGAATGCCATTTTTAAAATAAAAAAAGAGACGGGAAAATCGTTGATTTATTGCTCTGTTTCTACCTATCGAAAAGGCGATAAGGCGTTTTTAAAAAAAATAACGGAAGCGGTACAAAATCGCAAAGATTGGTTGTTAATTTTAGGCTTAGGCGGTATGCTGGGAACTGATTTTTTACAGCCTTTGCCCAAAAATGTGCATGCCTTTGGCTGGATTCCTCAGTTGAAAGTGTTGTCAGAGGCGGATTTGAGTATCAACCACGGCGGCATTCATACGATTAACGAATGTGTGCATTTTGGGGTAACAATGTTGGTCTATTCAGGTAAAAAATCTGACCAAAATGGTTGTGCAGCGCGCATTCATTTTCATAAAATTGGGTTGATGGCGGATAAGGATTTGGATGATGCAGGGACGATTGAAAAAAAAATAGATTTAGTGTTATCGAACGAAACTTATCGAGAAAATGTGGAAGAAATGCAAGCGGTTTTTAAAAATTATAAAAAAGAGAATCAATTAATTGAAATTGTCAATCAATTTTTGAATGATTGATTTTGATAGTTGAGGAGAGAGAAAATTATAAATTTTCGACCTCCAAAAAATACCACCACGCATTGCCATAGGCAATGCGCACTGGGGTCTTGAGGGTGAAAACGGTTTGCAAAAGCCGTTTTTACCCTCAAACTCCCATCAGATTTATCAGGTAGTTATTGTTGAATAATGAAGCATACCATTTTATTAGAAAAGGAAGTTGATGTTTTGATTGTATCTGCGGGAGGTGTAGGGACGACTTTTCTATTGAAAGCAATTGGGCAATACAAAAAGACCAATCATGTGTCTAATGACGATGGCTTTAAACATATAACAATACCACCAATTACTAGCAATCGTAACTTAAAAGTGATTTATGTTTTCGGGAATCCAATTACGGCTACGATGTCCCTTTTTCGGCGAAATTTTCACCACACGCAGTCCTACAAAATGCAGCAATATTTGCCGAAAGGTTATCGAGTGAAGATGGAAACGAGTTTGGAGGAATATGCAGCGAAAGGCGAGGATGGTTTCTATTTTTGGCGGCATTTTAATAATTGGTGGGCGCAATATTTGGTTTATCCAACGTTGTTTTTACGATATGAAACATTGTTTGAACACGTTAACCAGATTGCGAATTTTTTAGAATTACCAGAGTCGTTTGTCAATGATTTTCCAGCAAAAAAAATACGAAATTCACAAGTTGGAAATTTGGATAAGGCAACACTGAATAATTTGGAAAAAATTTACGGTGGTTTGCAGGCTGATTTTGATAGATTGCCTGATTTTTTCATAAAAGAAGGAATTGATTTGAAGTCTTATTCTGTTTTATTAGCAAGACCTTATTATATAGGTGTGAAAAAGTTGTTTTGGAAAAAAATGCCTTTCTTGCGGCGATTAAAAAATCGGGCTGAGTCTCTTGGTACTTAGATTTATGGGGATTTAGAAATTAACCCCGTTTTTAAAATAGCTCGAATCTTCCGGTGTGTAGACTTTAGTCTACGCTACAACACGTCATAACGTAGACTAAAGTCTACACACCGGAGAATCCAAGTTCACGAAAAAATATGGGTATTATTTTCTGAATTTCAATTGGTCAACACGTTACTTATAACATAGACTAAAAACAGAATTTTAATAAAATAGATTAGCGATAAATCAATGATTAAAACGCAATTAGCGAGAGCTAAAAAATATATATTAAAAATAGCGTATTTTTCTTATGATAAGTTGATGGGCACGGAGATGTACACTACTTTTAAGTTATTTCAAAGTGGCTATCACAACCCTGATTATCGTTTTGAAAAAGACCAAATTGCGTTGATTCACATTCCAAAAACAGCGGGAACGTCGCTGGCAAAATTGCTATCCAATGACCCACAAAATCGGTTTGTTTTATTAGATATTCATAAGCCCGTTTCGTTACATTGTTCGCCAGAGGAATTTCAGTATATAACGATTTTGCGCGACCCAATAGCCCGAGTTTGGTCGCATTATCAGATGGTTTTGCGTTATCCTAAAGGTTATCCTTATCAAAAATATGCGGTGCAAGGTTTAGAAGTATTTTTAAAAAAAACGTGGGAAACGCGGAATATGATGTGTCGTTATTTAGCAGGGAATACGCAGCAAGAGCCTGATAGTCAGACTTTTGAGAAAGCAATTAAAAATATTTCAACCTTTTATAAAGTGCTTTTTTTTGAAAATTTTGCGAAAGAAACAAGTGATTTTTTAACCCAACAGGATATTCCTTTTGAAAAAATTCCCAATGAACGAAAATCAAAATATGCACAGCCGACAGAGGAAGAAAAAGCGTTGATTGCTCAATACAACCAATGGGATTTGACAATTTTTCAGCGTTGTAAAAACGAGTCAACGAATCACTAATAATGAATCACAAAAATGGTCATAATCAGACTAAAAGGCGGGATGGGCAATCAAATGTTTCAGTATGCATTTGGGTTGGGAGCGGCACGGGCACTGGGCACAGAGTTGCAGGTGGACTTGTCGTTGCTACTTGACCGTGCGCGGGGAGATGACCACGTTTATCGAAATTATGACTTGACGATTTTTAACATTTCTCCTCAGTTTTTGGTTTCGCCGTCAATTTTGAGGACGTTATACGCGACCAAAAGTTCTAAAATTTGCAAGGCGACAAGGAAATGGCTTTCAAAAGGTCGAAATTATGTGCGCGAGCCGCATTTTGAAGTGTCAGAAACCATTTTGACACAACCAAAAAACAATACAATTTATGAAGGTTGGTGGCAAAGCGAGCGGTATTTTGCAGATATTTCTACGGAAGTGCGCAAGATTTTTACCTTTGTTCAACCCATTTTAAAATCATCCGAAACACTTTTTTCAAGTATAAAAAGTAGCAATGCGGTTTGTCTCAATGTGCGCCGAACGGATTTTTTGAAAGTGGATGATTTGAATACGACCAACAAGGATTATTTTCTAAATGCTGCTACACAAATGGCAACTTTGGTGAAAAATCCTCACTTTTTCATTTTTTCGGATGATGTGGAATGGTGTGCAGAAAGTTTGAATTTAGACCATCCGACGACTTTGGTTGACCACTCGCATAAGGGTGAAAAATTTGGCAATTATTTGCAATTGATGAAGGCGTGTAAGCACTTTATCATTCCAAATAGTTCGTTTGCTTGGTGGGCAGTTTGGTTGAATGAAAATGCGGAAAAAAACGTGATTGCACCGAAAAACTGGTTCAATAGCACGGAATATGATACGTCGGATTTAGTGTCGAAGGAGTGGATTAGAATGTAGGTAATGACGAACTATGAATGATGAATTTTGTCAAGCGTTTTAGTATTCATCATTTATAATTTAACATTCATCATTAAAATACTTATCGTAAATGCGTCTGAGACATTTCGGAGGCGAAGCCATGCAAAAAATGAAGGAATTTATGAAAAATAGACTATGGGTAATGTTGTTTTTACTACCATTCTTTTGCACCAGCTGCATTAAATATAAAGACATTATTAGTTATGAAAACGCACCTGGGATTCCAACGACTCCGCAACAAATTACCAATTTCAAACCAGTGGTTGTACAGCCTAATGATATTTTACAAATTCAAGTAAGTAGTTTATCGGAGTTGGCAGCAGCACCTTTCAACTCGGGGGGTGATGAAGGTGGCGGTTATTTAGTGGATGCGAATGGTAACATAGAATTACCAACTTTGGGAACGATGCAGTTGAAAAATTTGACGATTGAAGAGGTAAAGGAAAAGCTAAAAAAGGCATTAGCACCCTACTTTTCTGACCCGCCGATTGTGAATGTTCGATTGGCAAATTTCAAAATAAATGTCAATGGTGAAATAGGAAAACCTGGTATTTTCAATGTCCCCAACGGACGCATGACGATGATTGAAGCGATTACGTTGGCGGGCGATTTTACCTCCTATTCGCGGCGAGACAGCATTTTGGTAGTGCGAGAGTTCGACAATGAACGGACGTTCGGGTATGTTGATTTTAATTCGGCAGAAGTTTTCGAATCGCCTTATTTTTATTTGCAGCAAAATGACGTAATTTATGTTAAACCAAGCAAATACAAGACGACAACTATTCGTGACCCTGCGACACGGATTTTACCATTCGTAAGTTTGACAACTGGAGTAGCGGCCTTGTTATTTACCATTCTTAGAAACCGATAAAATTACAGTGTGTTAAGGTGTTTGAGTGTTAAAGTGTTAATGTTTTCCAAAGCCAAAGAGTACTATTTTTATATAAAATGATTGGTAAACATTAACACCCTAACACATAAACACTTTAACACAAAACTTAGCATTTTGAATCAATTTACAGACAATAAAAATAAGCAAGAAGAACTCATAAAAATCAACCTGCAACGGTGGTTTTTTCGCTTGCTTTCCTATTGGTGGTTGTTTATTATATGTATGGCGGTTGCGTTATATGGTGGATATTATTTTGTCAAAACGGCAACGCCACAGTATGCTACGAGTGCGATTTTATTGGTGAAAGATGCGGGGAAAAGTGGCGGATTGTCGGAAGGACAAATATTGTTACAAGAAGGATTGTCAGGTGGTGGAAAGTCGATGGACAACGAAATTCAGATTTTGAAATCGTTGACGCTGATGGAAAAAGTGGTGATGGAAATGCAAGCGCACATTACCTATTTTAAAGAATCCAAAGACCGAAAAGTAGAGTTGTACAGTGATTCACCATTTGTTTTAGACACATTTGCTTTTGTAGGAGAACGTCCGTTTGGGTTGTCTTTGTTAGTGGAAGTCATTGATAATCAAAGTTTTAAAGTAAAATATTCCCCTGAAGCCGAGGGCAAAATGTATGCTTTTGGAGATTTTTTCACGGATGAAGCAGGTTACTTTAGAATTTCCCTAAAGGAAAGTAAAAAGCTCACTATTGGTACTTATCGCATTCAAATTCGTCCCGTTGAGTCGGTAGCTCGGTCGTTAAAAGGTCGTTTTCAGGCACTGCGAATTGGTAGCCAATTATCGTCGAGTATTTTGGATTTGCGGATGACTGACCCTGTTCCTGAAAGGGCGCGCGATGTACTCAATACGTTGATTGAGGTTTACAATCAGGAAGAAATTAGTGATAAAAATCGGGTGCTATTGAGCACGATTGATTTCATTGATGACCGAGTGAAAATTTTGACCAAAGAATTGGATATTGTCGAAGGAGGTATTCAAAATTTTAAAAGTCGAAACGCGATTATTACCGACAATGCCGCATCGAGTCGGAGTTTTACGTTGAATGAGATTCGGTCGTCTTTGCAAAATCTATCGGAGTTGGAAGTGCGGAAGGAAATGCTGGGTTCTTTGGAAACTTTAGTAAAAACCGACCGTGGAAATACGAACTTGATTCCAGCTAACTTGATTGCGGACAATCCAGTTTTGGCAGGTTTGGTCAATCAATACAATACCTCTTTATTGGAGCGTGACCGTTTGGCGAAAGCCGCAAGTGCTGAAAATCCGACGCTAATTATTGTGGAAGAGCAACTGTCTGACATCAAAGCATTGATTTTGGAAACGATGCAAAATTTGCAGGTAGATTTGAACATTCCAATGCGAAAAATTCAGAATAAAATCGAGAATTTGCAGCGAGATATGAGTGCTGTTCCAACGATGGAAAAGGACTTATTGGAACAGATGCGGATGCAGTCGATTAAGGAGAATTTGTTTCTATACCTTCTGCAAAAACGTGAAGAAACGGCACTTTCTGAAGCCGTCACTGCTCCGAATACGCGAATCGTGGATGCTGCCCGAACCCCGAAATTTCCGATTTTTCCACAAAAACGGCTGATTTATATGGCTTCTGGCGCATTGGGGTTTGTCGTTCCGCTATTATTGGTCACCTTGATTGGCTTTTTTGAAACGAAAATTCAAAATGAAGATACCATTAATGATTTGACCTCTATTCCAATTTTGGGACGGATTGCTTTGTCAAAAAAGAAGGAAAATATCGTCGTCAAACAAGGGAATCGTTCCGCAATTTCAGAAATGTTTCGACTGTTGCGGACGAATTTGAATTACATGAATGTTGATAAGGAAAAGCAGGTGCTATTGGTCACATCGTCCGTTTCGGGAGAAGGAAAATCGTTCGTTGGCTTGAATTTAGCGATGACGATTGCCTTGTCTAATAAAAAAGTGATTCTATTGGGAATGGATTTGCGAAAGCCAAAAATGCACCAATATTTGGAGGTAGAAAACGGCAAAGGGTTAAGTAATTATTTGATAAAACAAGCGGAATTAAAAGAGGTCGTTAAGCAATATCCTGCAAATGAAAATCTGTCTTACATCACAAGTGGACCGATTCCTCCAAATCCTGCCGAGTTGATTTTATCGGATAGAATGGACGAATTATTGACGGAATTACAAAAACAATATGACTATGTAGTGATTGATACGCCACCAATTGGTTTGGTGTCAGATGCGTTGTTATTGCGGAAATATGTAAGCAATATTTTGATTGTGGTGCGCCAAAAATATACGAAAAAAGCAATGGTTCGCGACTTGGAACAGTTGTACCAAAATGATGAATTGAAAAGTGCGGGTTTGGTGTTTAATGCGGTGAAAATGGGGCGGAGTTATTATGGATATGGCGGGTATCATTATGGGTATGGGCAGGGGTATTATGTGGATGGGGAGTAAAAAAATCAAAGTCAAAAAAATGCTATTTTCTTTAAAAAATCTCACAAAATTAGTCAAAGCAGACAAGCGACAACGTAATATTTATAAGTATAAATTGCTGAATGATATTGCGCATCGCTACGGTTGGCGACTGTACAGTCCCCGTTTTTCACTCTGGGAACACGAGGAATACAACGCAGCTATCAAGGCTGACGGCTACACCTTTAATGATAAAAAATTCATGATTTATCAACTGGCAAAAGGCGTAGCGAACTTATCGGGCGACACGGCGGCATGCGGCGTTTTTAAAGGGCAAGGCTCGTGGTTAATCACGCAAGCAGGCGGCAGAAATGACCGTCAGCACCACATTTTTGATTCCTTCGAGGGCGTATCTGAACCCTTGGTGCTTGACAATCATCCTGATGCGGGTAAGCATGGTTGGAAAAAGCACGACATGTCTGTTCCTTATGACATTGTGCAGGCAAAGTTCAACAATCATCCGCAAGTCAAATTATACAAAGGCTGGATTCCTGAGCGTTTTTCAGAGGTGGCTGACCGTCAATTTAGCTTCGTGCATATTGACGTGGATTTGTATGAACCGACGCGCGATAGTGTGGCTTTTTTTTATGATAAAATGCAGGTTGGGGGCATTATTTTATGCGATGATGATGCTTGTCCAGGTACGCCGGGTGCGATGAAGGGGATGGATGAATTTTTTGCGGATAAGCGGGAGAATGTGGTGACGACGGTGGCGGGGTCGGGGTTTGTGGTGAAGCAGTAAGGGATTTTAGAAACAAAGGATCGGTTTG
>Ga0114952_1002852_pt1 | contig 12751 bp, 9 predicted proteins | sample SidtaG_2_FD_87303 | JGI IMG/M metagenome (GOLD analysis project Ga0114952, IMG submission 87303) | Marine algal microbial communities from Sidmouth, United Kingdom - Sidmouth_Asex2 metaG | ecosystem: Host-associated > Algae > Red algae > Unclassified | place: Sidmouth, United Kingdom | collected... | reverse complement strand
TGAAGTTTATGATAGATGGGGTAATCAAATGTTTAAAAACCAAAATTCTAGATTTAACGAAGAAAATACTGGATGGGATGGAACCTTTAAAGGAAAGGTTGTACAGTCTGGTGTTTATGTTTATTATATCATAGTATTACGTGCTGATGGATCAACGCATAGATTGTCTGGTGATGTCAGCGTGTTATAAGGCCTGAGCAAAGGTGTGCTATTCATTTAATCTTTAAAAAAAATGGATAAATTCCTTAGATTTTAAGAAAAACCTCCAGATCAGAATATTTCATTTAAGTGTGTCTTTTCTTTTTAATAAATATAATTCTTACGTTACAGAAGAAGCTCTACGCTCTTCATGAGGCCGTAGGCCGACTGAAAAGTGTAGAGCTTAATTTTTCAATTTGGTATTCTGTTAGAATATTTCTCCATTATTCCTCTTTGTGTTTGCGCCCAGCCATATGCTTTTCTTCACCATGATTTTTCATTGTGCATTAAGGACAAATACTATTGTCTCATAAGAGTTGTTTGCGAAAGCCCAGCTGCTTTAGATTTAATAAGTTAGCGCATTACTCTATGAAGTGCTTCTACTGGTTTAGGATGTATATCATTTTTTACATGCAATAGGAAAGTCCTTAAAGGCAATTAATTCGTCCCAGTTAGATTGCCACTGTTTAATTATATAACAATACTTTTCTCCCCAGGATACTTCAAAAGTTGATAATGCATTTTTTGCTTCCTCACGACTCACGCAAGTATATAATTTACGCAATCCTGATGCTCCTTTTTTTCTATATTTTTTATCTACATATTTCTATGAATTACGTACCAGATGGACAATGCATTTTTGTACTATGGTTGATGAAAATGTATCTGTAATAACTTCTGAAAATCCTTTCAAATTTTCTGTACACATTACTAATACATCCTTTACTCCTCGTTTCTTTAAGTCATTGAGTATAAGTCCTTATTTGCTTGATCCTTCGCCTCTTTGGACATATGGTTTTAATAAATATCTTTGTCCATGCCAATCCACAGAGTATACAGTATATTGCACTCCAATATCGTATTGACCATATTTTGAAGTAACTCAATCTTCACCTAGTACTGGCTTTTTACTGTAGAGATGTTCTTTCATCCGATTATACATTGTACTGTCTTTCAATAATTCTTTGTCTTATTTCTTCATAAGTTAAATGTTACAAGACAGAGTTAAATGAACAGTTTCCATTATGAAACCAACGAAATAAGTAATCATTTAGGCAAATATTTCCGAGACAACTACAAGAAAGAATACGACTTATTACAAAGTGTACCTGGTGAAGGTACATTAATGGAAATTTGTTTTATTAGTGAAGTTGGAGATATCGGTCGGTTAAAGAATTTTAAGCAACTATCCTGCCTGGTAGAAATGATGCCGAATACCTATCAAGCTCCGAAACAAATCTTACTCAAGGACTAACACCAAAGCACTAAGGATTATGCGATCTTATTTGGTTGACGTAGCTTGGCAAGCTTTACGCATAGGTCCTTTACTATGAGAATATAATAAAAAGCATAGCGGCAAGAAGCCAAATGACATTATCGTGAAAGTAGCAAGAAAATCGCTTAGCAGGACGTATAGCGTTCTTATAACGTATGCAAAATATAAGAGGATTAATTAAACATAATTGAGTTCAATAAAAGTATAAGGAAAGAAAAATCACAAAACACGTGAGGTGAAGCAAATATACTATCACAACTCATGGTAGGTGAGTTCCATCTTCGCCAAATTGATCAGATAGATTTTAGTGGAGTAACTAAAACTACCACAGATAGGATGCAGAACCAAATAATATAGAAATCTAAAAAAGGAATGACCTGTTCCTGGTAAAGGTCATACCTTATTCTATCTCGTTATTCGAATAAAAATTTTATCAATAAAGTAAAATGATTACTAAAAGTTAAAGTTAGGGCTTTACATAGGATCGCTTGTTACCCACAGGATTTATTTCGTGTATGCACCTGAAGAATATGTTAATTCATAACTGTGAGTATAAATTTCAAATACAATTCCAAATGGGTCTTCTACATAGCACATTTTGTAAGGTTTTTCATTAGGATAATATTGTCTTATTGGCATTCTTTGTTTTCCGCCGTAGGATACAATTTTTTCAATCAGTTCCTCAATATTTGGGTCTTGTACGCAGAAATGAAAAAGTCCCGTATTAAATGGATTAAATTCAGGCGCTTTTTTTATTCCTTTCTCAAAGCAAAACAATTCAATTCCAATTCCGTCCGAAGTGGCTAAATGGGCAATCTCAAATTCATTCCAATCATTTCCGAAAACATCAATGCACATTTGCCCAATCGCGGTTTCTTTTTCTTTTTTAACTTTAGAAGTCTCCATAATGACGTACCAACCCATTACTTCTGAATAGAATTTTACAGCCTCGTTTATATTCGGAACTGTAATTCCGATGTGCGAAAAGGATTTTGGATAATTCTTATTGTCTTTCATATGATTCAATTTGTTAATCTTTAATATAAAACTTTGTCGTTTGCTTAGTCAAATAGGTAAAGGGAGTTTTACCCTAAATCACTCACAGAACCGTATCCCGAAAAGCGGGACAGACTGTGATAGTCTCCCATCATACGGCTCTTGCTATACAAGGCTAGGATTACATAATTCCAGTATACCAAAACTCTGGGTTTAATGTTTAATATTGACTTAACCACTTGCACGCTTCAATATAAGATTTATTTAATCTCTTATACCGATTTCTTACACAGTTTGCTATCTTGGTATTTAAGATTTTAAATATACGATTCATATTTCGTTTTCTAAACTTCCCAAAATAGTTTATCATTTTCTTTGACAAAATCTAATAAATGACTTTATGGTTCTTTGATACATCTGACGTGTAGCTGAACTAAAGTTTTTGAGTATTAGAAAATCCTCATAAGCTTTGAGTTGGCTTGAAATTGTAGCTTGCATTTTATTCTGTTTTTGGTAATTATAATGCTACCAGATTTATTGTCAACTCTGCCATTTTCCTAATTGAAAATCAAATGCTTATAAGTATTTCCTGCCAGGTTTGTTCATCGGATGATGATATCGAGAGTCTCTGTGAGGTACAAACAGAAATGATGTGGACACTTAATATTATCTGCTCTTTTTACTCTTTAGTTTAATATTAATGCCCAATTTTTAATAAATCAGAATAAACACCTCTTGCGGTTACTTCTGGCCCAGCACCGGCACCTTGAATCACAACGGGCTGTTCCTTATAGCTTTCAGTATAAATTTCAAATATAGTATCTGCATTTCTTATTTGGCCAATCGGGGTATCATCTTTTACATTTATTAATCCAACTTCCATGGTTCCTTTTTTTACATCTAACTCAGCAATATACCTCATTGTTTCATTTGGTTTGAGTTCATCTTTCATTCTTTGGTAGAACGTATCTAGAATAGATGTGTTAGAAATAAATTCTTTATAATTAGATAAATGATCCAGAGTTCCAGGAATTAAATTTTGTACATTGACATCTTTTAGATTTGCAGGGTAATTTATTTCTCTTGCTAAAATGACTAATTTTCGTGCTACATCTAATCCGCTTAAATCTTCTCGAGGATCAGGCTCAGTATACCCATTTATTTTTGCTTTTTTAAGACAATCAGAAAACGGTATCATCTCTTTACTGAAAGTGTTGAATATATAACTTAGTGATCCACTAAAGACACCCCTTATTTTAGTTACAACATCTGAAGAAGTATATAGACTTTTTAGAAAGTTAATAATTGGTAGACCAGCGCCGACATTAGCCTCGTAATAGAAGTGTCGACCTTTTCGTTTTAGTAATTTCCTGAAGGCAATATAATTCTGGAGCTCTGAAGAGTTGAATTTCTTATTTGATGAAACAAGGTCAAAGTTTAATTTGACGAATTTAGGATAAAGTTTACTTATTTCTTCTGAAGAAGTGTTATCCACTATTATGACATTATCCAAGTGCAAATTATAAATTTCTTTAGTGATTTGATCAATGGATTTATATAGACTTGCTTTCTCAAGATCATTCTTCCAATCTGGTGTCAATCCAGCGGGTTTTATAAGGAACCGTGTCGAATCAGAAACCCCAATTATTTTTATTTCAATTTGTCTGTTTTGAATTATGGTAGTAGATGTTTGTAAAACTTGATTTATGAAAGCTGAGCCAACCTGTCCTTTACCAAATGCAAAAACATGCATTGTTTTTATTACTCCAAATATTTCATTGTGAGTAATTCTTACTGCTTTATTAACAAGATGTTTATCAACTACTAGTGAGATATGTTCGCCACTAATACTATTGCTAATTAGATGCATCCAAATCTCATTACGTCTCAACATAGAAATGGCTTTTTCCAAAGCAAAATTATGCCTGCCTATTATAGATACAATACCAATTTCACTGTTAATTCGAATACTCGAAATTTGTTGCAGTCTTAATTCGTTTTTAAATTCATTATTTAAAACTAATTCTGCCTGAGTTGAGCTTTCACTGGAAATAACAAAACCAATACCTCGTTCTGAAGAGGCTTGAGAAATCATCTTCACACTAATCTCTGATTTTCCTAAACATGAAAATATTCTGGCGTCAATTCCAATCGATTGAGATAATTCGTTTCCTTCAATAGTAACTAATGTAACATTATGAACGCTAGTTACCGCTTTTATTCCTTTTGCATCACCCTCTTGACTTATACAAGTCCCTGGTCTATTTGGATTAGATGTGCTTTTGATATAAAGAGGAATCTTTCCATGTCTAAGTGGTAATATTGTTTTTGGGTGTAGAAGATTCATCCCAAAGTTCGCCATCTCATTTGCTTCTTTATAAGTCATGTGGCTGATTTTTACAGCATTAGGAACGATATGTGGGTTAGCGCTAAAAACTCCTTGGACATCAGTCCAACTTTGAACTTCTTTTGCTTGAATATAATTTGCAATTAATGAAGCTGTATAATTACTTCCATTTCTTCCAAGAGTTACTGTTTTATTCTCTTCACTACTTGCAATAAATCCAGTAATTACAGGAATTACTTTACTTTCAATTTTGGAGATCATCGATTGAGTTGCCAATCTGCTTTTATCCATATTTATCTCAAATTCATTGAATAGTTTTTCAGTAAATATTAACTTTCTTGCATCTATAAATTTTGCATTAATATTATTTTTAACTAACCAATGAGTAAGACTTTTAGCACTTATTATTTCTCCAAATGCCAAGACCCTATCGTAAGCAAACTCACCATCATCCTTAAGTAGTTTTATAGCCTCCAAAACCAACTTTAATTTTGAAATTTCCCTCTCGATATTTTGATCTAAACCATCTGCATAAAGATAATTTTCAAATGCTTTAATCTCTTTTGAAAAATCTTGCCCATTTTTTGCTAGATTGAATAATTCGATAAGCATAGTCGTGCTTTTACCACGTGCAGAGACAACCATTGCAACCGAATCCTTTAATTGGGCGTTCTTAAGAATACTGAGTACATTACCTAATTGCTTTTGCCCGTATAAAGAAGATCCTCCAAATTTCATTACAATTCTTTTGGATCCTTTGAAAGAATTTGTATTTGAATAAAATTTATTGATAGCCTCAGTTATTTTATATGTTTCCAATAGAAATCCATCATGTCCATATTCTGAATCAAAACCCTTAAAGACTGAATTGGGTAAATGCTCAGCTAAGAATTTTTGAAATCTAATAGGATTTAAAGTATCTGAATTAAATCCTATTACTAAAGTTGGTGTTTTTATCTTTTGCAAGGCCAAAACTTCGCCACCTCTATTTCTGCCTATATTATGGGAATCTATACACTTGGTCAAATAATAAAAGCTGAGTGCATCAAATGATTTGCTAAACTTATCACCTTGATAGTTAATATAACCTGATGCTTTAAAGTTGTCAATCCTATTTTCAGTATCCGTTTGTTTTTCAATAATAACTTCACTAGTTCGGTATGTTAACATGGCAATCGCCCTAGCTGCTTTTATCCCCTCTTTACCCTCTCCTTTTTCTCCAAAAGTAATATCTGCTTTTAATGCCATTCGCTGTGATTCATGAATTGCTATACCCCAAGCTGATTCTTTAGCACTGCAAGCCATTAAAATTAAATGATCAATTTTTCCTAAGAAACTATAAGCAAATTCTAAAGCCTGATATCCTCCAAATGAGCCTCCAATAGCAGTATGTATTCTTGTGATTCCCAATTCTTTGGCTAGTAGAATATGAGCTTGGACAACATCTCTAACTGTAAAATTTGGAAAGTCAAAGTCTGCAGGCATTGTAGAACCAAAAGGAGAACCAAGCGTATTTACACAAATAATAAAGTAAGATTTTGGATTGTATATGGCTTCTTCACCAAATATCCCTGACCACCAATCCAATACATTACTATTGCCTGAAATTGCATGAAATGCCCATATAACGTTATCTTTTTTCTTATTAAGCTTCCCAAAAGTCTGATAAGCCAGTTCTAAATCATTTATTGCCTGGTTTGATTCCAAGATCATTTTTCCTTTATGAATAAATTTCTTCATTTTTTTATTTTAACAATTAAAAGCTTGGTCCAAATCATTGATTAAGTCTTGAACATTTTCTAATCCAACAGAAATTCGGATATAGCCTGGACTAATTCCTGCTTCTTTTTGCTGTTGATTACTTAGTTTGGAATGTGTGGTAGAAGCTGGATGAGTTGCAATACTTCTAGAATCTCCAAGATTGGCTGTAAGGCTATAAAGTTTTAGGTTATTTATAAATTTCATTGCTTCTGAGGCTCCATTTTCTATTTCAAAAGCAACCAAGCCACCACCTAATTTCATTTGAGCCTTTGCCAATGAATATTGAGGATTAGATGTCAAAAAAGGATATGATACATTTTTTACCTTCCCAGAATTATGAAGCCAAAGGGCTATGGTTAGAGCATTGGAACAATGCCTATCCATTCTTATCGCTAACGTTTCGAGACTCTTTGAAAGAACCCACGCATTAAAGGGCGAAAGGCATGCCCCCGTTCTTCTTACAAATTCATAGCATTTTGATATTAGTTCACTCTTCCCTAGTACAGCACCTCCTAGAACTCGACCTTGACCATCAATATATTTAGTTGCTGAATGCAATATAATATCAATATTAAAATCAGATGGTCTTTGTAAATAAGGTGTAGCGAAACAATTGTCGACGACTGATATTATGTCGTTTACTGTGCATAATTCCGCAATGAATTTTAAGTCACCAATCTTAAGTGTTGGGTTTGAAGGTGTTTCTAAATAAAGTAATTTGGTGTTTTTGCGAACGCTATTTTGCCACGCTTCATTATCATTTACATCTACCAGCGAATATTCTATTCCCATTTTGGGCAGGATATTAGTAATTATATATAAAGCATTGCCAAATATATCTTTAGAAGCGAGTATATGATCACCTTGTGAGAGTAGAGCCGCAAAACTAGTATAAATGGCTGCCATCCCCGAAGCAGTAGCAATGCCACTTTCACAATTCTCCAATAGGCAAAGCTTATCTATAAATTCGTCTGTATTCGGATTTGAGAATCTAGAGTATAAATTACCAGTTTCGTTACCGCTGAAAATAGAAGAACCTTGTTCAGCATTTTCAAATGTAAAACTTGATGTTAGAAAAAGAGGTGTTGAATGCTCTCTATGTTGTGTTTGTTTGCTTTGTTTTCTTATTGCAATTGTCTCAAATTTGTATTCTGTACTTTCCATTTTTTATAATTAGAATCAAAAACGGTAAAGAATAAACTGCAATTGCAAATCTACGCATATACGTATCTTTCTCTTTTTTTAAGAGTTGGAATTAGCACCATTGTTAAAATTAACTGGTTGCTAAGGTTTCAAAGGGCCATTTCCCTCCACCTTTCTTGATATGTTAAATAAATAAAGAACTTTCTTGATGTAAAACTAAGAGAAATTATCTATTGGTTGTATAATTTGCTATAGATATTTTGATTTTTATATCAGTTGTAGATAACACTAAGGAATGTCATGCGGATTTTTAATACGCATACATTTGAGTTGAACCTTTCTAGGGGCAACTCATGATAATTATTCCTACTTGACGTTAATAATTTATGCCAGAGAATTGTTGTTTATACTTCTTGACGCCATTTTTCGTTCCGTTAAAGCACCATAAAATTATCTCGCAGAAACTTTAGGTCCAATTTCCTCTGTTTTACTTCTGCATGGACATAGATATGACTCTGCCTTTTTGGTCATTTGTTGTAGTTTACGGCATTGATATTAAATTTTACTTTTGGAGGTCTTCGTAAATCAGGTATGGTCGTATATTGGAATATGCAAATACATTTGCTCTTATCGGCTTTATTTCAAATTCCTTCCCTTCACATTTTTCGCCGTCTACGGGTTCATGTTTAATTTACGCTTTTATAAGTGCAAATAGATTCTTAACCGTATCTGGATTACGTAATAATTTTTTACATATTTTATCCTTCTGCTTTTTCCATGTATTTGGCGAATGTAATCCATAGTGACGCGATTTTTGAAAATATGGTGGCAATACATGCATCATAAAATTGTCAATCGCTACCAATGGTCTTAGTATTCGTATACCTTAGGTGCCGCCTCTCCATTCTTCTGTTTGCGATAATCATTGTAAACTATTTGAACTTCATATTTTAATTTATCTTGCTGCTTTAAATATGCTAATCTCGATTTTGATATCACAGTCCTATTCCCAATCTCTCGCAAAGCCCTAAATGTAAAACACGAGCAACTGCTCACGAGAGCGCAGAGGAAAGTAAAATCCTTATATAGATTTTTCGGCAATGTCAAAAACAATCAATGTCCGTGTTGTAAAAAAGGAATTATGGAAATGAAAATGACCATTACCCGTAATCGAACTCCTCCAAAAGTGTTACTCAACAAAATAAAAAACCAGAGAAAAAATGCTAGAAAGAAATAATGGTCTAGTGGAATATTTAACCTTGGCATTGCTATGTCTGATAGAAAGAAAAATGAACATAAAAGAACTCAGATAATATCAATTTGAAAATCCTCTACCACAAATTAGATCCTATTGTAGACTTAGTTTTAAGTTGAAATTAAAATGACAACTGCCTACTTCTTGTAATAATTGTACTCTACTAATCGAAATTGCATAATACTCAAATTTATCTCTAACATCTAGCACCGCTATGTCCAAAAGGCCGAAGATTCAGTTCCGCTGGTATCTTCAGCCTTTAATGTTATCTATTAGTCCTTAAAAACGTTAAAACAAATTCACTGCCGCTTACAGAAGAGTTTTGTACTTTAATGGTTGCTTCATGCTTTTCAAGTACTTTTTTTGCAATAGCCAATCCTAAGCCTGTGCCTTGATATTCAGATGAATTGTGTAACCTCTCAAATGGTTCGAAGAGTTTATCCTTATACTCTTCATTAATACCTATTCCATTATCTTTTATTGAAACAATTATATTTGATTCAACTAATGTTGATGATATCTCTACACTTGGAATATGCGCTATTTTGTTTTTAGGTTGATATTTAAATGCATTTGAGATTAGATTTCGAAATAAAGTTTTAAGAAGAACCTTATCCCCGTATATTTCAGGTAAGTTTTCACATTTTAATTGAATTTTTCCAGTATCTATATCGTTTGCGTAAAATTGTTTTATTTCGGTTACAATACTATTCAAATTAGTTTTCTCAAAAGAAACATTTGTTTGATCGATTTTAGTGTATGTAAGTAATTCACTAATTAAAACTTCCATTGATTTTGCTGAGCTTGTGATAAACGAGAAATATTCTCCATTTTTATTACTCAAAGGTTCTTTACTATTTTTGATTAGTTGAGTAAATGAAATTATACTTCTCAAAGGAGCTTTCAAATCATGACTCATTATATTCGAAAAGGTTTGCAAATCTTGGTTCTTTTCATATAGTTCCTTTGATAATTTAATTTTTTCGTTGTACTTATTTTCTAACTCTCTATTCAGTGATATTACTTTTGAATCTTGAAATTCAAGGAAAGACGAGATTAAAATGGGAACAGATATCAGAGTGAAAATTTGGATTGATTTAATAAGGTTTTCTGGAAATTCATATGCGGTATATATCCCTGGAAGAAAAAATATAATTAGACATACCGTAGTATATACTAATCTCGCTTTAAGGCCCCTTATTAGAATTAGATAAATTATTAAAAAGGAAAGTAAGAACCATAAGCTGCTTGCTATTGAAAGGCCATATTTGAAAATTACCAAAGAATAAAGTAATGGAATACCAAAAGCTGTAATGTAAATTGACAATTTTCTTTTTCCAAGAATGCAAAAAATAATTGAAGAGGTATAAATCACTATCTCAGTTAAGTTTATGTAAGTAATTAGTTCTGGGAAATAGTAATATCTATATGGAGTTATAATTATGACCTGTAGAAGTAGGATTACGGCGAACAAGAAATGTAGTTTCCAACTTAAGTCAAAAATCGACTTATTGTTTCGTAAGAGTGACTGAGTTTTTTTTATTGAGAGATTCATTCTGACTTAGTTAAATGTTTGCACCAAATTTTTGATATTAGCGAATTTATGCAAATTGATTTTGTTAGAGAGTGAAATATATGAGCCAAAAATTAGTTATTAAGGAATTGCCTTTTTATTTTTCGATTTTACTCGTTTATTCGGGAAATTTTGTAGATAATAATTTACTGATCACAGCTATGTACTGTATACTTGTATCTGTCACCACTAGAGTTAAAAATAAATTTTAACATCATACAACTTCTAGTATATTTCAAAACCACAGAAAACTTATGGCATCATCAGGTGGTGGTGAACAATGTTCCTTCATCGCAGCTTAAAAATAAACTGGAACGATATTGAAATTTCAATGCTAGTATTATTTCAATAAATATTTTAAGCTAGGAAAAAAAGTTTTATTCCCACTAGTATTGACAAATTCGATGTCGCTCTTTCTCGTATGGATAATCATATGAATCTCGCCTCTAATGCATTCGCCACACGTCAAAATTATATTCATAGTGTCAAAATCCTTATCCAACACTATCAAAAAGTGCCTGAAGATTGTACTGCCGATGAGATTAAAAAATATCTTGTCTATCAAAAAGGTGTTCTCAATACAGCAGCTTTCAATCTTAATATTAGAGTCGCAAGTCTCAAATATTAGTTTCGAAACATTATTAGGAAACTATTTGCACTTCAAATTTTAATTTATCTGGCTGCTTTATATATCCTAATCTCAGTTTTGATATCGCAGTTCTATTATATATCTGACCAAATACCTTTCTATGATATTGGTATCCATTGTCGGTTTACCATTTCTTATATTCCACCTTTTTTGGTTCACTTCCTCAATTATCTCAGTCAAATTATCTATAGGCATTATTTCGCCAGATTTAATTGCTTTTTCAAGCATCTCCAAAAATATAACTCTGTAACTTTTACTCATTTCTTTGTATCGAGCTTTCCAAACATGTGCAGTACACAAATCATTCCTGGTAGTCCACCTACTTGTCAGATTCTGCAGCCAGCGTTTTCACACATTGCCATGCCGCCCGTATTGTGATATTGTACAACACCCATTCATTCAATAATGCCAATTTATTCAGCTCATGTACAACTATAAATACTATATGCACATAGGGAACATTCATCATGGCTTACGGAGTAATTTGAAATATCACAAATAGAAAGCTGAATCAATATTTCGTAAGCAAAAAATCTACCTTTTATGAAGACCTTTTCTTGCCTATGCGCAAGAAAAAATGAGCGAAGAAATAAGCTATGATTGAAAAGTTAAAGTTGGGGCTTTACATAATTGTTATGGGCTTTTTATTTCATTGTTGTCTTAATCGTATGCTATATAGTAGTTACATATTTTTCTACGATAACTTCAATCTCTTTTTCTTCTAAAACTTGATTGCAGCTCTTAGTTACAATATATTTTGTGCCAATACTATTTTTGAAATCAAAGACATCAAGCTTAGTGGTTAATGGTGGATTAACCCCTAGTTTTATTTGGTCAGATCCCAATGTAACGGTAAAATATATGGATTACGATTGGGGTTTGAATGATAAGTAAGTGATTGCACTAATTTTTTACTGGACAGACATACTGCTTATTTTATTAACATACATAGATCATTTACTGATCAATGCAAGCTTTTTTCATGTATTGAAGCTTAAGTTATATAATCACACTTGAGCATTTGATCGCATTGGTATGGTAAAATAAAAACAGCTTCCTTGGTCAGCATTAGTTAACCAAATCTGTCCACCCATTTTGTTTACTACCTTTTTGCAAAAGGCAAGTCCGAGTCCGCTACCTTCGTATTCGGTGCGATTATGGAGCCTTTTAAACATTTCAAAAACTGACTCGTGATATGCAGTATCTATACCTATGCCATTATCTTTTACACAAAACTGATGAAAGCCATCTACTTCACTATAAGTGATATCCACCTGAGGTTCTTCATTTCGATTATACTTTATTCCGTTTATGATAAGGTTTTTAAACACAAGCAGAAGTTTAGTCCTGTCACCATTTACATTGGGAATAGCTGTAGAAATATTTATACGAGCATTTTTAGTTTTAACTTCAAAATCCAACAATCCTTCGACATCCGACAATACTTTTTTGGTATCAACTTGTGTGAATGGAATGTACTGAGATCCCTCTTGCGAGAACTCTAAGACATCTTCTATTAAGTTATTCATTTGCTTAGCATTCCTTTGGATATA
>Ga0114952_1002838_pt1 | contig 12811 bp, 10 predicted proteins | sample SidtaG_2_FD_87303 | JGI IMG/M metagenome (GOLD analysis project Ga0114952, IMG submission 87303) | Marine algal microbial communities from Sidmouth, United Kingdom - Sidmouth_Asex2 metaG | ecosystem: Host-associated > Algae > Red algae > Unclassified | place: Sidmouth, United Kingdom | collected... | reverse complement strand
ATGTGCGACATGGTTGATTTGCGTATAGTCTTTTGCGCCTACTGTATCTTCCAACAGTTTCATGTTCGTTGCGGTGTCTCTCAAGAAAGTCTGCAGTACCTCATATATGGCATCCTCGTTTTCCCCCAAAAAAGAATGGATAATATCAAGGCTGTAAAGTGTTGATTTTGGCTTGGTATCGGTAACTTTACTTTCTTCTTTTTTCGAAGGTTTTTCAGTAGCGATGCCCATTAATTTCAACGTGGCGATCAGTTCTCCTTTAGTAAATGGTTTTTGTAAAACTTGAGAAAACCCAACGCTAATATAAGCTTCCGGATCCAAATCTCTACGGCCGGTCATGGCAATGATCGGTTGATCTTTGTAGTGTTCGTAGGTGCCCGATTGTAATTTTTTCAAGACTTCGAAACCGGTCACCTGTGGCATTTGAATATCCGTGAGTACGATATCGTAGGCCAAATGGGAGTCTTCTTCTATCGATAGAAAATTGGTAAAGGTATTGGCCGTAATTCCCATACTCTCGGCCAATTCTCGTAGCATATGCAAAAGTGCGGTATCATCGTCGATTATGAGCATGCGCAGTTTGGGTGCCATATAAGGCATTTCTTTATCCTTCGTTTGCACTTTCTTTGTAATCTCAAGCGGTAGTTGGAGGTTGAATGTACTGCCGGCGCCCAATTTACTATCAAGTGTCAAGGTGCCCTTTAGCAGTTCAGCAAGTTTTTTCGAAATGGTAAGGCCAAGACCGTGTCCCCCGAATTTTTTGTCGGTATTGCTATCCGCCTGTGTAAATTCTTTAAAAATTAGATACTGTTTTTCTTTGGCTATACCTATACCTGTATCAGAAACCTGGATTTTAGCTAGAATACCGTTGCCTTTTCCTTTTTCGGCTTTGGCCGAAACCTTAATATGGCCTTCTTCGGTAAACTTGAAAGCATTACCGATTAAGTTGGTCAGAATCTGCCTGATTCGGAAAGGGTCGCCCAAAACCGTTTGTTCAAGTTCGGGAGCGATATCCAAAATTAGCCTTAATCTTTTGTCGGTATGTATAGCCTGAAGATTTTCTGCGGTTTCTTGAATAAGATGGGCCGGAATAAAAGGTACTTTTTCCATATTCAGTTTACCGGCTTCCAGTTTTGAAAAGTCTAAAAGATCGTTCACTAGATTACCTACATATTCAGAGGCTGATTTTACGTTTTTTATATATCCCGTTTGTTTCTTCGATAGTTCGGTACTTTCCAAAAGCTCTGAATAGCCACTAATGGTATTCAAAGGAGTACGCAAATCATGGCTAACGGTTGAGATTAACTGTTCCCGACTTTTCAAAAGTGACTCGGAAAACTTCTTTTCCTTTTCTAAACGTACTCGATAGGTCTGAACTTTCCAGTAGTCGCGCGTGAGCAGAAATGAAAAGACACCTACGATAAAAAAACCTAGAAGAGCGGCAAGCCCGGCAATACGAGTGGTTCTTCTTAGTGTTTCTCGTTTTACCAGGCTGTTATTATAGCTACTTGTCATTACCTCTTGCTCGAATGCCGCAATGATATTTTGAAGCTGTTGTGAGAGTTCAAGATCGTTTCGGTTCATCTCGATCTCTTTCTGTGCCAAAGAACGTTGCGACCTTGAATCTGCTAATTTTGCTTTGGTCAGCATTGCCTTTGAAGCACTCAGTATAGAATCGACATAAGCGGCATTTGCCGTGCCATCACCATTCTTAGGGGCATTTTTGCTAATAAGCGCCGCTAATTGGCGACGTGACTGTTGCTCTTTCAGAGATAACCGGTTAAAATTCGGGAATAAATTTTCGGCGGAAAATTTACCATAAGACTCTTCGATTTTTTCAAATTCCTTTAAAGCCTTGTCGAGTGAATTGTTCGATGTATTCTTCACTCTCTTTCCCCTTAGTTCATTATTGTTGGCTACTTTTTGCTTTAAAAGTGTTTGTAGGCTATCCAAAAGATCTTTTTGTTGGTTACCTAGCATCAATTTTTTCAGTGTGTCGATTTCGATTTGAACCGAGTCGATTTTTAAGACATAAGCATCAAAGCTGATTTGGTTATTGTTTTGCAATGCCAATTTCGAAAGACTTTCGGCTTCATAAATATTGGTTATTAAAGAACTTGTTCTTAATAATTTTTCATCGTTCGTATCGGCCGTTTCTGTAGAAACGTATGACTTTACTTCTGTATAAACAAAGAAGCCTACTGCCGCTGTCAATAGGGCAAGTACCAGATAACTGGTTACGATTTTTAGCGTAAATTGATTCTTCGATTTATCCGATTCGTTGGTCATGGTTACTTTTTACAAAAAGTGTTTCTAAAAATACGTATATAAAGCAGATAGGGTTTATAAAGAAGCGTTAATTGTTGACGTTTTGCTATTTCTTCTTCGCAAAAAAAACTGTATGCTATTGAAGGTGACAAAAGGATAGAAAGACGAAACCTGCCTCGCCGGCCGACAGGAAGCAATTACAGCTAATACAAAAAGAGTTTTTGACATTATTCGGCCTTTTAGGCCGTTGCGGAAAGTTCACTTGTCCCCCGCCGGCAGGCGGGTTTCTTCCTTCCTGCTCTTGTCCTTTTTCAATGGCCCCTGGCTTTTTTAAAGGTTTTCGCTATGAAATGTAAAACGACCCAACTATCTTTGCCCCGTCTCAAAGGGGTGCGAACTCCTGATAAAGCTCAAACTAAGGATTTCACGTCTTGAAACGAGTTCCAGGACAAGCTGAGATTATACCCAATGAACCTGGGCGGGTAATGCCGCCAAGGGATAGCACGCGTAAAGCGTGCAGCTTGGAATTTATAACGTTCTCAATTGAACAAAACCTATTTCTAACTTAGAATAATAGCCCCTTTTATTCGTCACTAATTTTTAGTACGAATGAAAACTATATTCACTACATTGGCTCTTTTTGGGCTGACCATGGGCCTCTCGGCCCAAAATCAAGAAATACAAACGGATTCTTTAGAAGGAACAAAAGTCATTCTAGATGAGGTTTTGGTACAGGCTATTCGCGTTACCAAACAAACACCAGTTACCTTTACAAATCTTGATAAGGATGACATCGCCCCTAGGAATCTGGGTCAGGACATTCCTATTCTTATGAATTTTTTGCCGGGCGTTGTGACCACTTCAGATGCCGGTGCCGGTGTTGGGTATACCGGAATTCGAGTGCGCGGTAGCGATGCCACGAGGGTGAACGTTACCATTAACGGTATTCCCTATAACGATTCAGAATCGCATGGTACGTTTTGGGTCAATATGCCCGATTTTGCCTCGTCGACCGAAAGTTTACAGTTGCAAAGAGGTGTCGGAACATCAACCAATGGTGCCGGTGCTTTTGGGGCGAGCCTTAACCTTTTGACCGATGCTGTGGCAGATGAAGCATACGGACAAATTTCTTCTTCCATAGGAAGTTTTAACACCCTACGAAACAATATCAAGTTCAGTACCGGGCTTTTGAACAATCATATTGAAATTTCAGGAAGACTTTCAAAAATAACTTCGGATGGTTATGTCGATAGGGCATCCTCAGAACTGGAATCCTATTTCTTGCAAGCTGCTTATAAAGATGATAATACGTTGGTTAAAGCCCTTCTTTTCGGCGGGCATGAGATTACCTATCAATCATGGAATGGCATCGACGCCAAGACCTTGAAAAATGATCGGACTTTCAATTCCGCAGGAAGCTATACAGATGAAGCGGGAAACATCCAATTCTATGACAACGAGGTCGACAACTACAAACAAGACCATGCCCAATTGCTTTGGAACGAAAAGCTGTCGGATACCTGGAGCACAAATATCGCTTTACACTATACAAGGGGCCGTGGTTATTTTGAACAATATAAAGAAGATGAAGATTTTGCCGATTATGGTTTTGATGAATTAGTAGTTAATGGGGATGTACTGAATACTACAGATTTAATACGTCGACGTTGGCTTGACAATGATTTTTATGGAGCCGTTTTTTCCGCTAATTACCAAAAAGATAATCTAAATGTCATTTTAGGCGGTGGGTATAACTCGTACCAAGGCGACCATTTTGGCGAGGTCATTTGGGCGCGTTTTGCATCCAATAGCGAAATTCGTGACCGCTATTACGAAGACGATTCCAATAAAACGGACTTTAACGTCTATACAAAAGCGAATTACGCGCTGAACGACAAATGGAGTCTCTTCGCAGACCTCCAATATAGAAGAGTGGGCTATTTGGCCAATGGCGAAGATACTGGCTTGGTAGATGATACTTTTAAGTTCTTTAATCCCAAAGCAGGTGTTGTCTATGATATGAACGCGAACAATAATTTCTATTTCAGCTATGCTGTGGCGAATCGCGAACCTAATAGAAACGATTATGAAAGTGGTAATCCCAAGCCTGAGAAACTGAACGATTTCGAGCTCGGGTGGCGCTATGTTTCCGCCGATTTTCAGTTGAATACGAATGCGTACTATATGGGCTATAAAGATCAATTGGTACTTACGGGAGAATTAAACGATGTCGGTGCACCTTTAAGGGAGAATGTGGGCGACAGTTTTCGTGCGGGATTGGAACTTGATGCCAATATCCTATTCAGCGAAAAGTTTCAATTGCACCCAAATATTACGCTGAGCACCAACAAGAACGTCGATTTTGTCTTTCAGCGCGATGGAGTTTTACAAGAATTGGGCAATACCAATATCGCTTTCTCGCCCAATATCGTTGTTGGAAATCGGTTTACGTATAAGCCCGCAGCTAATTTTCAGATTTCAGTGCTTTCAAAGTATGTGGGCAAACAGTATATGGGCAATATCGATGCTGAAGCGTCCGTATTAGAAGCGTATTCGCAATCAGATTTGAATATTCAATATGCCCTTGAGTTTGACTCGATTATTAAAAGTATCACCTTTTCAGGGCTCGTAAATAATATTTTTAATGAAGATATCGTGTCCAATGGCTATTTCTTTACGTTCGATGATGATTCTTCGGGTTCTTTGCAAACCTTTGAGGGCGCGGGGTACTATCCGCAGGCGGGGACGAATTTTTTGTTAGGGGCCACAGTGCGGTTTTAAAGTAAAAGTTCAAACTAAAAATCATTTAAAAGACTCAATATGGAAAAAATAAAAATTGCGTTAGATTGGACGGCGAATACAAACCATACCGGCTTTTTTGTCGCTTTGGAGAAAGGTTTCTATAGCGAACTGAATCTCAAAGTTGAAATCGTTATGCCGAATACCGATGATTATGCGACTACTCCGGCAAAAAAGGTTGAATTGGGCGAAGTCGATTTTGCCCTTTGTCCCTTTGAGAGTGTCATCAGTTACAGAACTAAAAAGAAAAGTTTCCCGGCAGTCGCCGTTGCCGCATTATTGCGTGAAGATTTGAGTGCAATCGCCTGTTTAAGGGATTCGGGAATCACTTCCCCTAAAGACTTGGATGGAACAACCTACGCTTCCTATCAAGCGCGCTACGAGGACGAAATCGTTAGGCAGATGATAAAAAATGATGGGGGAAGCGGAAATTTGAAAATTGTCTATCCTAAGAAACTGGGAATTTGGAATACTATTTTGACCCGAAAAACGGATGCCACGTGGATTTTTTTAAACTGGGAAGGTCTACAAGCTAAAAATGGAAAGATAGCGTTAAGCACATTTATTATGAAAGATTACGGTATTCCCTACGGATATTCTCCAGTTCTATTTGCTGATAAGCGGAAAGTACAGCAAAGGAATATAGCCTACCGTAATTTTCTGAAAGTAACGAAAAAAGGATATTTGTTTGCAAAATCGAATCCTGAGGAAGCGATAAGTTATTTGCTTCCCCATACTTCCGAAAGCGATAAGAATATTGACTTGCTCGAAAGCCAAAAATATACTGCGGAATATTATGGCGATGATAGAACTTGGGGTACCATGGAATCAACAAAAGTTATAGAATATCTTACATGGCTCAGTAAAAATGGATTGGAGAAGCAACAACTAAATGCTGACTCCTTATTGGTAAAGAATTTATTCTGATTAAGAGATTATTTTTAAATACCACGATTCTTCAGGGTCTTTACGGACTTTTGAAGTGCTGGTTTTTACCCACAGGCCGGAACGAATTTTTTGTTGGGTGCAACCGTTCGGTTTTAAGATAAAGTTTTCTTGTAAGGATTGTCCCCTTGAGACGACCTTAGTGGTGTTTTGAATTTCAAATAAATGAAAAATATTTTTAGGTTTTTATTGATTGGATATTTTTATGGTGGAAAATCCATTATATTAAGGATTTGGGAAGAAAAGTTCTTAAATGCCAAAGTTCCTATTCAATTTTTTTAAACCCTCGTAAAAGATTATTTTTATTCGAGGTAAAGGGATTTACAAGACTCGATAAAACATCCATGGAAATCAACGAAGAATTACCCGACCAGATTTTCGAGATCATAAAAAATCAGATTAGCAATAATGATTCGCCCGAATCGAAAAAAACCTAAAACATGTTGGTCAAAATGTGGTTCAGTAGTTCTGAAACCTAACAGTTGATCGGTCAGTGTATCGCTGTAGAATTGTTCGAGGTCATGAAGTTTCAAAAGCCGTTTGATGAAAAACGGTACGTGAAAAATCTAAAAAACCTTCTCGAAGAACAGTTCGATGCATAAGTAATCGCTCGTGTTAAAGAACATTCCCAAATAAATTTGAAACGGAAAGATAGCTGTCTTGAGTTTCATTATATAGCACGCTGGTAAAAATCTTAATAAATCATAAGAATCGGCGTCATCTGCGTTCTATTTTCTAGAACTTATTAGTTACATTGATAGGATTAAAAAACAGCTCAAATGACACTCAAAGATTTTGAAGAACACATAGAAGAGACCATACTAAACCGTGGCCTCGACTATTTTCATGAAGAAAATGTAGACAATCTCGAAAAAGTGGCATCGGGTATGTGGTTGGCGCATGTCTATGGTTCCGAGACCTATACCGTTGAAGTACGTACCCATAGAACACAGATTAAATCTTGGGACTGTAACTGCCCCTATGACCATGGCCCTGTCTGCAAACATGCCGTAGCAGTTTTTTATGCGATTTTACAGGAACTGGAATCTAGAAAAACAAACCCTAAAAAAGTAGGAACGAAAAAGAAATCGGTTCGAAAGGATAAAGTTGCTGAAATCTTTAAAAAGATAGGTCAAAAAGACCTCGAAGGTTTTATTCTATCACAATTTAGGGCGCAACCAGGTCTAAAAAATGCTTTTATAGCCCATTTTGCCGATTTGTTAGACGAGGATCTCGAAACAAAATACCGAACCATCGTACGCAATATTTATAGATCGGTCAAAGACAGGTACGGTTATATAGATTATAGGAGTACCCCGCGATTGGTAAAACCCCTACAACAGCTGATAAATAATGCGGAAGTGTCGGTAACCGAAAAAAATTATAGGGAAGCCTTGGCCATCGGCAAGACCTTGATCGAAGAAGTGCCCGTTTATCTTTTGAATATGGATAGCTCTGACGGTTCAGCAGGCTATTTGGTCGATAGTGCTTTCGATATTTTTTATGAAATAGCGAAAAACGCGCACCCAATGCTCAAGGATGAGCTTTTCGAGTACTGTATAGCACAATATCCGAAGGAAAAATACAGCAATTTCGGTTTTGAAAGCAATTTTTTAGAAACCCTTCCTTTGCTGATAACGCTAAAAGAACAGGAGGAACAATTTTTCGCACTTTTAGACCGACAGATAGAAAGAGCGAGAAAAGACAACTATTCGGAGTACAGGCTAGTCGGGTTGATCAAGACCAAGATTTTTTATCTAAAAAAAGCAAAAAGAGTTAAAGAAGCTGATGTGTTGGTAGAAGCCAATAAAGAACATGCCGAGTTCAGGGAAATGTTATTGGAAAATGCCGTTGCCAAAAAAGATTTCGAGCAAGCGAAAACACTTTGCCAAGAGGCCATATCGATAGAAAAGGGAAAAGGATATCGGGGCCGAACAAACAGATGGTACAACAAATTACTCTATATTTCTGAAAAGGAGAAAAACATAGCCGATATTCGAAAATGGTCTGAAAAGCTTTATTTCGATAGCTATTATCAAAAAGAGTATTATAAAAAGTTGAAAGCTACCTACACAGGTGGGGAATGGAATAAGAAATGCGAAGCCCTGATAAATAAAATCAAAGGTTCTCGTACCCATGCTTCCCATAATGATGTAATGGCATTGGCCGATATTTATGTAGCGGAGAAAGAATGGGAGAAATTATTAAAACAGTTACAGGCAAATACGTATTCCCTATCCGTTTTAGATAAATATTCCCCATATCTTATAGAGGCGCATCCTGAGGAAATGGTTAAAGCCTTTGAAACTGCCGTGAAAAAGAATGCAGAAGAAACTGGACGAAGTATTTATAATGAAACCGCCAGATACCTTAAAAAAATGGAAAAAATGGAGGGAGGTAGCGAAACCGTGGGTAAAACACTTCGGTTTTTCAGGGATACCTATAAAAACAGACGTGCGATGATGGAAGTATTGGACAAAAAATTCAAAAAAGATTATGCTAGATAACTTGAAAAACCAAAATGGTTCCATCCGCTGGGGCATCATTGGCTGCGGAGACGTCACCGAAGTAAAGAGTGGTCCGCCATACCAGAATACCAATGGCTTCGAGCTAGCCGCCGTAATGCGTCGTGATGCCGCGAAGGCAGGCGATTACGCCATGCGACATGGCGTACCCAAGCACTACTCCAATGCTGATGATTTAATCAATGATGATGATATCGATGCGGTATATATCGCCACGCCACCCGATAGCCATAAACTATATGCGCTTAAAGTTGCAGAAGCGCGTAAGCCTTGTTGTATCGAAAAACCGATGGCACCCAGCTACAGTGATAGCCTGGAAATCTACGAAGCTTTTGAGAACAAAAATATACCCTTGTTCGTTGCCTATTACCGCCGTTCACTACCCCGTTTTTGGAAGATTAAAGAATGGCTGGATGCCAAGGAAATCGGAGATATTAGGCACATTCGATGGTTCTTGGGCAAACCACCAAGTGAAGTCGATTTGAGCGGCGAATACAATTGGCGTACCGATGCCAAGGTCGCGCCGGGTGGCTATTTTGATGATCTCGCCAGCCATGGCCTCGACCTTTTCGCCTATTTATTGGGTGATTTCAAGAACATATCGGGCGTCGCACTGAACCAACAGGGTTTATATACGGCCAAAGACGCCTTTACAGCTAGTTGGCTGCATGCCAACGGTAGCACTGGCGAAGGCACTTGGAATTTCGGTTGCGACCGCAGGGCAGACCTGGTAGAAATTTTCGGCAGTACCGGAAAGATAGCATTTGCCATTTTTGAAGAGGAAGAAGTTGTGCTTCAAAACCAAAAGGGAGAAAAAAAACTATTCATCGAACACCCGAAGCATGTGCAACAGTTTCATGTAGAAAGTTTGAAGGAACATTTGTCTGGAGGCAAAACCCATCCCTCGACTGGAAAGTCCGCTTTACATACTAGTTGGGTGATGGATTCGATTTTGGGAAATCTTTAAAAGTACTGATATAGCTTTGCGAACCTCGCGGCCTCTTTGCGCTCATTGCGGTTAAATTTTCAGGCTCAAGTACACTATCCTCGAAACCTAAAAAAGAATATTTTCCGTAAATACCATATGAAAAGTATTCTTACTTTCGGAAGCCGACTCCGCAAGAACATCTTAGAAGTTCCTGAAATCATCAACGAATGTTCGGGCATACGTTTTTTTGGCCAACTATTGTAATCTTTTCTCTTTAGTACCGATGTGGCCATTATTCGTAACACGAACGCCAATGCCATTATCGCGGTATACCCATTTACACCGCAACCAACAATTTCACACGCGCTGATACTGGCGGCAGACAAGCCCATTTTCTGTGGAGTGGGCGGTGGAATAACCACGGGAGAGCGTTCCATAGAACTTGCCGTACATGCCGATTTTCAGGGTGCCTTGGGCGTAGTGCTGAACAAACCGACCCCGAACGAATTGATTAAACAATTGAAGGAGAAAATCGATATTCCCGTTACGATAACTATTGTTTCCGAGAAAGATGATATTCGCGGAAGAATACAGGCCGGCATCGATATTTTCAACGTTTCCGGAGCCGATAAAACCGCCGACATTATAAAGCGTATTCGTGATATTGATGATGAGGTAGCTATAATTGCAACTGGCGGAAAGACCGATGAGACTATCCATAAAGCTATTGCCGCAGGTGCGAATGCGATATCGTAAACGTCGCCGAGTTCTGGCGAGCTTTTTAGAGCTGCAATGGAGCGGTATAGAAATGAATGAGTGTCACATTGAGCGTAATCGAAATGCTGAAGCACTGAGAATCTTTGAATTTACTTATTTAGATATATGTTTATCTAAAAAGCCTAATTCGTAACCACTACCACATTACCGCTTTGTGTCGCACGATACTCTAGCAGGTCGTAGTAGCGTTTTCCATCATCCGGGCGGTCTTTTTGCTGCCCGGTAAAAAGAAAATATTCATAACCTTCACAAGAACAGGTTACTATCTGCCCGTCTAAGGTCATTGTAGAGCAATCGTTCGGTATATGATTGGGGCAAGTCGCCTCAAAGGCACGGTATTGGTCAAAATTAGATTTAATCACAAAAACACCCCGAGTACCAACACCGGGGCTAGCGATATAAACCGCATTGCCCAAATTGGTCAACGGGCTGTATAAAGGCAGACTTAGGTTCATGTCGAACCGGAAGCCTATTTCTTGCAAAAAAGGATTGCGGTTGCCGGTATCGTTATCGCAAGAGAGCAATAAAACCAGAATAACAAGACTTAAAATACGTGGCATATACTACAGGCAATTTAAAGTGTTCGGAACAAAATTGAGTAAAAATTATGTATATTTGCGTTAAATCCTCTCTAAAAAAGCCGAGTTTATTTCGGTCTCTGTAGAGGATTTTCTTATTTATTGATTTGTATAGGTTCTGCCAATAGGGTAACGGGCAGTCGGATTTAAATTTTCGAGAGTACACGACATACCATTTAGAACGAGAAAAGCACGTTTTGATACTAATTCTCAATTCTAAAAGTTCATTTTTCTTTTGTCTTAACGTCTCTTTCTAATATCCGAAATTGTTTTTGTTCCGTTTCAAAGGCCTAGAACTTATTTCTTAAACGAAACTATTATGAGTAACGTATCTTACTATACGGCCGAAGGCTTAAAAAAATTAAGGGCCGAGTTGAACCATTTGAAAGACGTCGAGCGCCCAAAAGCCTCGCAGGCCATTGGCGAGGCCAGAGATAAGGGTGACCTTTCCGAAAATGCCGAATATGATGCGGCCAAAGAAGCACAAGGCCTGTTGGAAATGAAAATTTCTAAAATGGAGGAGACCCTTTCCAATGCCCGTTTGATAGACGAGTCGCAATTGGATACCTCTAAAGTATTGGTACTATCGACGGTAAAACTGAAAAACCAAAATAATGGTATGGAGATGAAATATACCTTGGTTGCCGAAAGTGAAGCAGATTTGAAAAGCGGAAAGATCTCGGTAAGTTCGCCTATCGGTAAAGGCCTTTTAGGCAAAAAGGTAGGCGATACAGCTGAAATAACTGTGCCGAACGGAACATTGAAATTTGAAATTTTAGAGATAAGTAGGAAGTAGCAGTTGGCACTGAAAAAGTTCAAGTTTTAATTGCTACTTCGTAGCTGCTCAAGGTTTAAAGTTATTTTTATCTTGAATTTGCCAAAGGCAGAATTTAACCCTAAATTTTTAACTTTTTCACTCTTTGGCTTTTTTATATTTATCCGAAACCTGTTACACTGAGCGAAGTCGAAGTGCGAAACCCGCCTGCCCGCCGTAGGAGGGAAACCCGAAACATTTTTTCATGGCAAGCATTTTTACAAAAATTATCAACGGTGAGATTCCCTGTTATAAAATAGCGGAAGACGATAACTATTTCGCTTTTTTAGATATTAATCCCAATGCCAAAGGACATACGCTCTGCATCCCGAAAAAGGAAGTCGATAAAATCATGGATCTTGACGAAGCCACTTACATGGGCTTAATGGCCTTTTCAAGAAAAGTGGGCACTGCCATCGAATCGGCTATCGATTGTAAGCGGGTCGGTATGACGGTAATCGGTTTAGAGGTTCCGCACGCGCATGTACATTTGATTCCCTTGAACAAAATGGGAGAAGCCACATTTCAACATAAAGTCTCATTGATCAGAGAAGAGTTCGAGGCAACTGCCGAGGCAATTAGGGCTAAAATTGAGGTTTGATTTGTATTTCAAAGCTACGAATGTATTCTCCCTCCTTGGGAGGGATTAAAGAGGGCTGCCTTCCAAGAAAAGATATACTGCTACGCCTACAACGACAATCAATACCAATATAAGTATCCAAAATAAAGAATTGAATTTTAAAGAACTTCGTTCTGGCCTTACTGTTTTTTGGTAGTATTTGAAACTACGTTCGATGTCATCCGTCCAACTTACGGGGTATATATCTGAATTGCACTTGTTGCAGATGATTTTGTGCGTAACCTCGTTGGTGGTTTTGTGCGAAAGTTTGCCGAAACGATGTTTCTGGTAGAAAGAAAGCTTTAAATCTTGATTGAAGCATTCGGGACAATTATTTGTCAGGTCGGCTTCCTTGATTATCACTAGTTTTTCTTTTCCCATTTGTAATAACTGAAAATAATAAGGTAATTAGGTCATCTTGAGTTTTTGTTTTACCTGCTATTTTCACATTTTGCGCACTAATTTTGCCTTTTTTGAGTACCGTAGCTATAGCTATTCTACTAAAAAAAGTATTCATTAGGCCACAAAAGCCGAAAATCTCGGTTCCAAACAAAAACT